>Ga0209456_10000791_pt1 | contig 16221 bp, 15 predicted proteins | sample COG_11_FD_184755 | JGI IMG/M metagenome (GOLD analysis project Ga0209456, IMG submission 184755) | Pelagic marine sediment microbial communities from the LTER site Helgoland, North Sea, for post-phytoplankton bloom and carbon turnover... | ecosystem: Environmental > Aquatic > Marine > Neritic...
ATTGGCGCGCCGCAGTTCTTCTACAACAATGACTCCTGGATCTTCCCGACCACGGAGTCGGAATACCAGGAAGGCATCGATGCATTCGCACAATATCGCGACCGACTGGTGTCCGGCGATCCGGATACGCAATTTTACGCCCGCGCCGACAATCTCCGGGAATGGCTGGCACAAGTTGAGAAACGCCTGGGTAGTCTCACTCGCCGCCTGGGTAACAGTGTTGCGGCAAATCGCATCAACGATGACCTGGGAGGCGACGCTGCCGCCGAGGCGGCCGGACCACAACCGGACACGTTCAACGTTCGCACGTCGTGGTTCATGACCGACAACATTTTCTTCGAAGCGCGGGGCACGGCCTGGGCGCTCGTGCATTTCTTCCGTGCCGCCGAATTCGATTTCGCAAAGGTGCTTGCTGACAAGAACGCGGAGGTCAGCGTCCGTCAGATCATTCGCGAACTCGAGGCCAGTCTCAATCCGCTGCGCTCCCCGATGATCCTGAACGGCGGCGGTTATGGTCTGTTTGCAAACCACTCCCTGGTCATGGCCAATTACCTGGCGCGCGCCAATGCGGCTGTGATTAATCTTCGAGAACTACTCGATCAGGGTTAGTCTGCAATTCGTTTGTCGGAGATGATGAAACCGATCAGTAGCGCAACAATCGCCATACTCCAGACGATCACGGCGCCCGTCGGCAGGTCCAGCAAATACGACAGCACGATACCGATGAAATACGAAAGCACGCCGACGAGGTAACCGGTAACCAGGCGGTTGCCTCTGCGAATGCCCATGGTCGCAAGCGCCGGAATAATCAGGCTGGCGAACACCAGGTAGATACCGACTATCTGGACCGATGCCGTAACCGTTACCGCGAACGCCAGGTAAAATGTCAGTGCTCCAGAGCGCGGGGGCATGACAAACCAGACGAGCAACACGACCGCATAGAGCACCGCAATCGGCAGCAAAGACGACCAGGTTTGCCAAAGGATCTGCCCGACCAGCAGTTCCTTGAGGTGCTCGCTGCCGTGAGGGTTGCCGGCCAATAACAAGATGCCGCCGGTTGCGGCCAGAATGAACAGTATGCCGATCAGGGGTTCCTGGATCTTCGGCCAGCGCTTTTCGGTCCAGTGCAATCCCACGGCGACAATTAAGGCGGCGCTCACCGCCGCAATCTGCACCTCGAAGCCGTGGGGATCCCAGTCCATCGCGTGCGCTGCAATAACGCCCAGCCCGGCCACCTGTGCAATGGCAAGGTCGATGAAAATGATGCCTCGCTCGAGGACCACCTGTCCGAGCGGCACGTGCGTGCTCAGCACGATGATGCCGGCGACCAGAGCCGGTCCGACTATGGTCCAGTCGACCAGATCACCCATCGCTCAACACCCGCAACAGACGATCAATGATATCGTCGAACAAGGAGAACAGGTCCTCTGCCTCATTAGTGCCGCCGACGGTAAGCGGCAGAACCAGTTCCGGAATGCCGACTTTTTCGGACAACCACACGGACGGCCTGTCGTCCTGGTACGGCGAACGAATGATGAAGTCCGCACCGCCCGCCGCGAACTGCTTCATCAATTTGCTGAGGTGCGTTGCGGTTGGCGGCAACCCCGCTAAGGCTTCGAGGTTGGCGACCTCCTCGAGGCCCAGCCAGCGCTCCAGGTATACCCAGGACTTGTGGTGCGTAATCGCGCGCGCGCCACGCAGCGGCTCGGCCCTCGCCTCCCAGTCCGTGATCGCCGCTTGCCATCGACTCAAGAAGTCGGCCAGGCCAGCCTCGTATGCCGCCGCGTTCTCAGGATCGAGCGATGCCATCCGATCACCGAGCGCCTGGGCGACGGCCGCGATGTTGTGCGGATTCGTCTGAATATGCGGATTCCCGAGCGGATGAATGTCACCCCGCGATCGGTCGACGTTCGCGGTCTTGTCGAGGCGAAGGACGTAGCCGCTAGCCTCCATGTAGCCATCTCTGCCCGGCATGACGTTGCGGTTGTTGGCTTTTTGCAGCAGCGCGGGCAACCATCCGATCTCAAGCTGCGCGCCACTGCATATGACGAGATCCGCTCGCCTCACTTTGGCAATAAGGCTGGGTCGCGCTTGTATGTAGTGCGGATCCTGCAATGCTGTTGTTGCACTATGCGCGCTAACGTGAGACTGACCTATCTCTGTCGCCAGCGCCGCCCACTCCGGCTCGCAGGCAAAGACGTTCAGCTCCGCGGACGCCAGAACAGGGACGAAGGCGAGCAGCGCTACAACAAGGGTTCGATGCATGCCGATTCTCCTGCGCTAGAACGAATGAGCGCCGTGCGCGCCTATGCTGTGAATATACTGCACGCCCCATTGCGTATCATTTTCCTGACGAGCCTCGTCACGCGTGATCTGCAGTCGCAGGCGACTGAACTCGCTGTTGGACCAGTCAGCCATCAGGCTATACCGTCGGGGATCGTCTTGCGGCTCGGCCAACAGGGTGCCATCGAACGCCGGGCCCGGCGCGTCGCTCGACAGCCCGTCCGCCCGGACGCCAAACCGCCACCGCGGCATCGGCTGGTAAACAGCCTGTACGTACCAGCCCTGCTGATCAACGTCATAAAGCAGCGGCCCGCCGCCCGGTAAGGTGTAGTCCCCGTCTTCATTACGCCAGAATAACTCTGACTGCAAAATAAGGTTTTTCTGTTTCCAGTTCCCGTCAGGGGCCCACTTCCATACAAACTGTGCGCTGGCCAGCGTCGAATCGCCGTTGAAAATCAAAGGGTCATCCTCATCCCCGGACGGTCGATCGATGACGTCTGCATCCAGGTAAGAGATGCCGGCAAGCCAACTGCTGTCTGTCCCGATATCGCCGCCAACGTTCGCAAACATGCTGAAACTGCCGAAACCGGAGTTCGCATTGCCGCCGGCCGGGTAGCGGCTTCCCTGGAAGATCTCCCCGCCGAACTCCATGTACAGCTCACTTGGCGCGAGCCAACGAATCTGAATGCCGTTGTCCGCATATTGATCCGCAAGAAATGCCTGGTAGGGCAGCGGCTGGTCCACGAAATCCCAGGTGTGTGCATGTTTGGCATTGAGGTAGCCGATACCCGAGAAGAAGCGCCCGAACTTCGCGCCCAATCCGGCCGGAAGCGAGGTTGCCTCGACAAACGCCTCTTCGATTTCGGCAACGGCTTCACCATCCTCGAGCGCGAGCGCCGCCGTAAGCGATGCGAAGAACTTGTCATCGACATTCGCGCTGAAAATCAGTTCGGTCTCGTCGATTGCCAATCCCTCGGATACTGGCCCTGCCTCGCCACCGTACGGATACCCCTGAACCACGTAATCGTCCGGATCCTCGCTAAAATTCCAGGCTTGCCCCTGGAATATGACACCGATGGCGGGATTAAACGCCGAATCGCCGGTTGCATTGGTTCGAGGAGTGGACGGCCCTGCACCTGCCTGCTGAGCGGCGTAGTTAGCCTGCTGCGCATTCTGCTCTGCAACAGCTAGTCTGCGTTCCAGCTCCGCTATGCGAGCCTCGTAGTCAGAGCGCAATTCCAGAACGGCCGCGCGCAGCGATTCAATTTCGGATTCCTGAGCCTGTACGGCAACAGGACCAACAACAAACAGCACCAGAACGGTGACCTTCAAAGAGATACGCATCTTGTCGTCCTCTGCATCAATCTAGTAGCAAACGCGACGAATCGCTCCGCCACGTATATCAGGGCCTATCAGATTGCGAGAGGTGGTGCGCGCTGCCTGAAACAAGAAACCGCCGCTACCGTCTCGACCGCATCGCCGCACGCGGCTCCATGGTCAAGTTTCGCGATCGAAGGCGGAGACAGCCCGGCGTCAGGAACAGCGGCAGACGGATCATTGTACGTCGCGCATAATTGGCATTCGCCCCGGTCGAATTGCACGTGCGTTGCGCTATGAACGGCAACCAGGGCGTGGCTCACGATGATCAGCAACAAAATCGAAAGGCAGCGAACTCGGTTCATGGCAGTCATTGTCTACTCAGCCAGCAGGAACTACAACACTTTTGATAATTCACATTAAAAAAATAACTTAACTTATTGTTTTTAATAGATTCCAACCCAGGTCGGAATCCTCTGCCAGCTGCGATTCAAATCTTTGTCCAGTCTACGGAAGTCCGGCTCGAACTGTCCGACAAGGCGCCAGAATCGCCGCGAATGGTTCATGTGTCGTGCATGACAAAGCTCGTGAATCATGACGTAGCGCAGATGTGCCGGATCCAGAAACATAAGGCAGTAATTCAGCGATATTGTTCCGCTGCTCGAATGACTTCCCCAGCACGTGCGCTGACCACGGACCTGCATTTTCCTGAAGGAATTTCCGGTCAGCCCCGACAGCGACCGCAAACGCGGCGCATACTCGCGCCTGGCGAGGCTCAGGAGCCAGCGCTTTAGCGCCTGGACACAAAGCGTTTCATCATCTGTGTTGCCGGAAAGCAGCACGGTACTACCGTTGCTGCGGTACTTGACACTCTTCGCGCCGACCTCGGGCCCGTAGCGCACGGAAAATTCCCGGTCTATACCGCTGAGCGTCACGAATCGCGGCAGCGCGAAAGGCTCAGGCGGGTGTTCTGCGGCAAAGGATGCCCTGGCCCTGGTAATCCAGTCTCGGTGCGCCTCGACGAACTCACGAACCTCGGCAGGCCGGGTCCTCTTCGGCACCACCACCTCAACCCGCCCCCGGGGGAATACCTTGATGGAAAGGCGTCGCGCCCGGCCGCTCTCACGCACGCAAAAGCCCGACACGGGGTCGGGCTCGTCAACTTCCGAAAACAAGGGTAATTGAGACGCTGCGCTTTGCACAGCACCTATTCTACGGACAATTTCCTACGGACGCTCGCCGCTGAAGCGAATCGCGTCATCCATGCTCATTTCGCCTTCAACACCGCCGACCTCGGCCGTTTCGCTGATGAACAGCTCAACTTCCCGTTTCAGGATGATTTTTCCCTCAACGCGCGAGCCCGGGCCGACGACGATCCGCGGCTTGCGGCTCTTTGACTTGCCCCAGCCCCAACCGCTGTTTTTTTCGACGACGAGATCGCCTTTGACGACCGACGCATCTTCAAGGCTGACGTCACCATTGACGGTTTCCAGATTTCCGCCAACCATCGCGCCCTCGAGTTCAATCTGACCGTTGACGTTACTGACTCCGTCCGAGACATTGCTGCCCTTTTGCATCGTGATTCGGCCGTTGACCGCGCTCACCTTGCCATCCACGGAGGTGCTGGCGCCGATTTTGACGGAGCCATTCACCGTGCTCAGGCTGCCACTTTTCACGCCCTCGGCGAGCCGGACGGCTCCATTAACGGTAGACGCTTCTTCGATAGACGCCCCCTGGTCGACGCGAATCGTACCGTTGACCGTCTTTACGTTGCCGGTCACGACCGCGTCCTCACCGACGGAAATACTGCCATTAACCGACGATGCGCCGCTGGACTCGGACCCCGCTTCGATCTTGACGCTCTTGTTGATTGTCGCTCCCATTGCGGGAACGGCCAACAGCATGAACAACAAGCCAATGGTGAAAACACTTTTGGTGGCAAATTTGGACATCTTCCGGACCTCTATCCTGGTTCTTACCTTTTAGATACCGCTCATCGGCATTTGGTTGCAAGGTGGCTGCACGAGCTTGTGTCCGGTACCCTTGGCGCCGATGGCAACCGTCCTCGAAGCTCGTGATCTGGTCAAGGAATACCCGGGGGTGACCGCCGTCGGTGGCGTTAGCTTCGCGGTAGAAGAAGGCATCTGTTTCGGGCTTCTTGGACCCAACGGGGCCGGCAAGACGACGACCGTAGAAATCATAGAGGGCGTAACGCCAGCCACGTCGGGCGAGGTCTATTATTACGGCGAACCGGCCGGAGCGAAGTTCCGCCAGGAAGTCGGTATCCAGTTCCAGAAAACGGCATTGCAGGATTTTCTCACTGTCCGTGAAACCATAGAGATGTTCCAGGCGCTCTATGATCGCAAGGCGGATTTCGACGAGCTCATCGAACAATGCTCATTGGGCGACTTGCTGGACCGTGATAATCGCAAGCTGTCGGGAGGTCAACGTCAGCGACTACTCCTCGCCGTCGCGCTGGTTAACCGACCTCGGCTTGTTTTTCTCGATGAACCGACAACCGGACTCGACCCCCAGGCACGACGCAATTTCTGGGACCTGGTCCAGAACCTGCGGGCACTGGGCTCGTCAATCGTACTGACGACGCATTACATGGACGAGGCGGAAATACTGTGCGACGAAATTGCCATAATGGATGCAGGTCGGATCATCGCCCAGGGTGCGCCGGACGATTTACTGCGCGGCCATTACGAGGGCCTGATTATCGAGCTGCCAATCGGCGACCTGACAGACGAGCTTGCCGAGATCGAGCACACGATTTATGAGAACCTGGGAATCGTCGAATTCGTTACGACAGATGTCAGCGCGAGCCTGCAACAGCTGTCACCACACGTCACCAACCTCAACCACATCAAGATACGACAGCCGAATCTTGACGACCTGTTTCTTGACCTGACCGGTCACTCGTTGCGCGCCTGAGACGATGCTCAGACGAATATTCGCCATCTTCCGGGGTCGAAATCGCGAATTCCTGCGCGACCGGGCATCGTTCGCGTGGAACCTGCTGCTACCGATCGTATTGATATTCGGCCTGTCGTTCGCGCTGGGGGGAGACCGCAACACCTACACGGTGGGCATTCTTCAGGACAGCGACGACATCCTCGAGGAACAGCATCCGTTTCTGAGCATGCGCTACATTCGCTTTGTGCCGACGAGTAACAAGGACGATGCCCTCAGAAAAGTCTCGCGGCACCAGCTCGATTTGCTGGTTGAATTCGGTGAGGCACCGCGCTACTGGGTGAACCCTGATTCGTCCAAGGGATACTTTGTCGAACTGGCTTTGTTGCAGTCTGACGGCACCGCGCCACCGACCATCGACAAGGAACAAATAACCGGCGACGCGGTCCGCTACGCAGATTGGGTACTACCCGGCATCCTGGGCATGAACATGATGTTCAGCTGCATGTTCGGCGTAGGCTACGTTGTGGTTCGTTATCGTAAGAATGGTTTCCTGAAACGGTTGCGCGCGACGCCGCTGACGTCGTTCGAGTTCATCTCGGCACAGGTCGCTTCGCGCATGGTCCTGATAATCTGCATCACGGTATTCATCTACACGGGAACACACCTGATTCTCGACACACGCATGGAAGGCAGCTATTTCACGTTATTCCTTGTTGCGCTGGTCGGCGCTGTTTCGATGATCTCACTCAGCCTCGTCATATCTGCGAGGGTCACCAGCGAGGAACTCGCGGGTGGACTATTAAACATGATCAACTGGCCAATGATGCTGTTGTCGGGTGTCTGGTTTTCGTTGGAAGGGGCCGGTACGTTCGTACAGAACCTGGCCAGAATATTTCCGCTAACGCACGTTCTCGATTCGGCGCGCGCCGTGATGCTGGACGGCGCCACGATCGGTGAGGTAGCGCCGAGTCTCCTGGCGCTGACGGCACTAAGCATGGTCTTTATCGGTATCGGCGCGAAAATATTCCGTTGGGGACAATTCTAGGCAGGTAAATTTCGATGAATTATTCACTGGTAGATATCGGCGCAAACCTCGCACATCACAGCTTCGATGATGATCGCGATGAAATCCTGCAGCGTGCCGCAGACGCCGGAGTTGCAAAGATCGTTGTCACCGGAAGCAGCGACGACAGTAATGTAAGAGCGGCAGCACTCGCCGAATCGAATCCGGGCGTCTTGTATTCGACAGCGGGAGTACATCCGCACCACGCCTCGGATTACGCCGAGGAGAGTGACGCCCTGATACGGGACCTGATTCAAAAAGATGTCGTCGTCGCCGTTGGCGAATGCGGCCTCGACTACTTTCGAAACTTCTCACCACGCGAAGCACAACTGGACGCGTTCCGGCGGCAACTCGAGATTGCCAGGGAAAGCGGCTTACCGGTCTTCCTGCATCAACGCGACGCGCACGATGATTTTGTAGAGGTTCTCGATGCTTTTTTGCCCGATCTTTCGAGAGCCGTCGCGCATTGCTTCACGGGTGAAGGAGAGTCGCTGCATGAGTACATTGCGATGGGTCTGTATGTCGGCATCACAGGTTGGATTTGCGATGAACGTCGCGGCCGGCACTTGCACGATATCGTCTCGGTCATTCCCGACGATCGACTGCTGATTGAAACCGACGCACCGTACCTCTTGCCGCGGACGATTCAGCCCAAGCCCCAAACTCGCCGCAACGAGCCGGCCTACCTGGTCGAGGTGCTGAAGACCGTTGCTGAGGCACGGGGGCAAAGCATCGAACGCGTCGCTGAAATCACGACCGGGAATGCGGATCGGTTCTTTGGCCTGGGGGAAATCTAGCGGCGTCTGCCCTCGAGAATTTTTCCGACCCCGGAGCTTTGCACGACACTACGAATAAGTTCCCAGTGCGGCCAGAACGCCTCGATCTTGTACTTGGCCGCCTTCTTGTCGGGCTCACCAAATTCTTCGATGAGCTCTGCGAGCGTACACACGAGTCCGGGTACACCCTTGGTAAATTCTGCGCCGTCAAGAAACAGGATACGGCCGGCAACGGGCACCTCGCGAACGATCTGCCGAACCGCGGCGATTCGGTCGTAGAGCATGGGCTGCGGATTAGGGAACGTGTAGCGGCGCTCGTCGCTGATGACCGCCCAGTCCTGCATTTTGTCACTGCCGAATACGGCGCCCTGCACATCCTTGATATCGACGATCAAGAGCCCTTGTGACGTCAACAACAACTGGTCGACCTGGATCTCGCCCTCATCGGCGTCGGGAATAATAAGACCTTCGATACGTTCGAAACCGATGTCGCTGAAAACTCTGCGGAGCGTACTGCTTCTGCCACGGAAATATCGGTAAATCAGCCAGATGAGCAACAACGTGAGTACGGCAACCAGAGGTAGCAGCCAGGGTGTCGCGTCGAGTTGCAGGAAATCAGGCATCGAAATCCGGTTCCGTGTGGTCAGATGATCCTAAGGACCGTCGATGGCTGTGGCAAGCGATGCAAGATCCGGTTTTATCGTGATCGCATGGGCGGGCCGGTCGAGAATCTCTTTCAAGTCCGGGGGTAATGGCACCGTCTCACCTATGATCGGCTCGACGATTGTCTCGAACTTCGCGGGATGCGCGGTGCCCACCAGGATCCAGTCATGTGCGCTCGCCAGTTCCTCATCGAGTTGCCGCCAGGTATGCGACGCTGTAGCAGTATGCGGGCAGGTGGCAAAGCCAAACTCCCTGAAGTCCCGAAGGATCGACGCTTCTATTTCCGTATCGCTCACAGACAGCACGCCAAGCTGTTCACGCAGCACATCGGCTTCACCGACCAGCTTGCGCAGACGTTCCATGTTACTCGGATCACCCACGTCCATTGCAGACGCCAGCGTTTGCAGACTGGCGCGTGGCAGCCATTCGAGCGTCTCGAAATAGTCCGCTATCGTGCGGTTGGCATTTGTCGCCAATATGACCGGACCGATCGGCAAGCCCATCTCACGCGCCATGATGCAGGCGAACGCGTTGCCGAGGTTTCCCGTTGGAATGATGAAACCGGGCTTATTTCCGGTACGTCGATAATGCCGCAGGCTCGCGTCAGCATAGTATGTGCTCTGTGGTAACAGTCGACCGATATTAATACTGTTCGCAGAGCTAAAACGATGAGCAGTCGACAACCGGGCGTCCGCCATTGCCGCCTTGACCAATGCCTGGCAGTCGTCGAACGAGCCCTGCACTTTCAGCGATACCACGTTGTCGCTCCAGCAGCACAATTGATGTGCCTGGCGCTCAGACACACGCCCTTCCGGGAACAAGACGACGACACGCATGCCCGGTCGCTTATCGAATGCGGCGGCAACGGCGCCACCGGTATCGCCTGAAGTTGCTACGAGTATCGTCAGAGGTGAGCTTGTGTCGCTTTCGAGTCGCGACAGGCATGCCGCAAGGAAACCCGCACCAACGTCCTTGAACGCCGCGGTTTGGCCGTGATAAAGCTCCAGCAAAGCTACCTCGCGGCCGTCGGCCGGAAGTTCGGTCAGCGGCATTGGAAAACTGAATGTCTCCGCCAGAATGTCCTCGAGCTGGTACTCGAGGACGGATCCCTCGAAGAACGGCCGCAACAAAACTTCCGCGACCTGAGGTATGGATTCCGTGTTAGCGAATTCGGCGATTTCGAAAACCGGCATTTTTTCAGGGAGGAACAAACCACCATCATCCGCGATCCCCATCCTGAGCGCGTCATCGAGAGTAACCGGCCCATCCCCGCGGGTGCTGAAATAGTCCATGCTCAACCCTCGATATGTGCGCCGGGCGCGTTCATGGGACAGACCCAGGACTGGCAATCGATACCCTGAACCCGACAGGCATGCTCCATCGCGCTCGCAATGTTTCGCGCATCATTCTCGACGCAAAGCGCGAAGATACTGGGACCGCTGCCGGAGAGGCTACATCCCAGCGCGCCGGAGCGCCGGGCTGCTTCGGTTACGGCATCAAAACACGGTACCGCCGCCGATCGCTGCGGTTCGACGATGACGTCACGCAACGTGTTTCTGATCAGATCGATGTCGCTGGCCGCGCAGGCCGCAACAAAGCCGGCAAGCAGGCCTTGTTGCTCCAGCCATTGTTGCATCGAGTAACTCTTTGCCAGTTGGCGGCGTGCATGGGCGGTATTCACTTGCAGGTCCGGGTGCAATAACACGGCTTTGACCCCGTTGGGGGCCGGCAATCTTACGACTTCCGGCAGCAATACCTGGGGACAGAGTATGAGCCCCCCCAGCAAGCTCGGCGCGACGTTGTCGGCATGCAGGCCGCCACTCGCGTATTTCTCGCCCTCAAGCGCATAGGGCAGCAACGCCTCGACGGGCAGCGGCGTATCCAGCAAGCCATTGACCGCGACCACCGCGGCAACGGCCGATGCGGCCGAACTGCCCATGCCGGATTGCAACGGGACCCCTTTGTGGACTTCGAGCTCGATGCCGAAAGAGCCCCCGTGATCCGACAGCAACGCCTGAGCGGCGATCGAGGCCGTGTTTCCCTTCGGATCCGTCGAAAGATAGGGATGAATTTCGCCATCCAGTCCGCGCACTTCGGCAATAGTGACAGCCGTTCCGTCTGTCTTGCGCGCCACTACCCGGTCACCGACCCCTGTCAACGCCAGCCCCAGCATGTCGAATCCGACCGCCAGGTTGCCAATTGACGCCGGCGCAAAAGCGCTGGTGAAATCAGTCACGTCACGCTCCCGGACTCAGGTATTGCGCCAGCCGCAACAGATCACCAAAGACGCCGCCGGCAGTGACTTCGGGACCCGCTCCGGGCCCCTGGACGACAAGCGGGTTCGCCGAGTAGCGATCCGTTTCGAACTGCACGATGTTGTCCGTCAGGTTTATGTTGCTGAATGGGTGATCGCCGTCGACGGCGTCGAGCCCGACGGCCGCGGTTCCGTCAGCGCCCAGGCGAGCCACGTAACGCAGCTGCTTGCCATCGCTCCTGGCGGCTTCATACACCGTCTGGATCTTCGCGTCGTAGTCGGGCAGCCGATCGAGAAATTCCTCGATCGAGCAATCGCGCAAAGCCTCGGGCACGAGGTTTTGAACCTGGAAGTCACCGATTTCGATTCTTTGCCCGAGTTCGCGGGCAAGTATCGTCAGCTTGCGCGCCACATCCATGCCCGACAAATCATCGCGCGGGTCTGGTTCCGTGTACCCGCTCTCGCGCGCATTGCGCACGATGTCCGAAAAAGGTGTCGAGCCGTCGTAGATATTGAAAAGATACGCGAGCGTCCCGGAGAAAATGCCCTGTACCGAACGTACCTCGTCTCCCGTATCGACGAGGTCACGCAGCGTCGAAATAATGGGCAACGCGGCACCGACCGTCGTCTCGTACAAATAGTGCGAGTTGCCATGCGCGGCACTTCTGCGCAATGCGGCGTAGTTTTCGATCGAACCGCTGAAGGCTTTCTTGTTAGGCGTAATGACGTGAATCCCACGCTCGAGCCAGTTCGCGTACATGCCGGCGATATGCTCGCTTGCCGTGCAATCGATGATGACCGCGTGCGGCAGATGATCGGGATTGACGTGATGCTCCAATCTGTCGAGATCACAATCAACAGCGCCGTCGGACAAGTCCTCCTGCCAACGCGAGAGATCAATACTGCGATCACCCAACAGCATTGTCTGCGAACGGGCGATCGCCCGCACACGCAGATCGAGATTGAAGTCGTCGTGCAAGCGTTCGGCCTGTTTCTCGACCTGGCGCAACAGGCAAGCTCCCACCGTACCGGGACCAATCAAGCCGATGGAAATTGTCTTCGCTGACAGGTAGAAACCGGAGTGTGCCGCTCGCAACGCCCTGGTGGCATGTTCCGAATCGACCACTGCCGAAATATTTCTTTCGGAGGATCCCTGCGCAATGGCGCGAATATTGATGCCGGCGCGACCCAGATTACTGAAAAACCGCCCGGCAACTCCCGGCGTTCCCGCCATGCCGTCGCCGACGACGGCGACGATGCTTTGCGCCGGGGTTACGTCCACCCTCTGGATCTGCCCGCTTTCCAGCTCTTCGGCAAACGCCTCGATGATGACCTTGCGCGCGTGCTCCGCGACGTCACCTGGCACGGCAATGCAAATCGAATGCTCGGAACTGGCCTGAGAAATGAGTGTGACCGAGACACCCGCACGTTTGAGGGATGCGAACAGCCGGTCCGCCGTGCCCGGCACACCGATCATCCCCGAGCCTTCCAGGTTGACGAGGGCCATGCCGCCGATCGCGGTAATGCCCTTGATATTGTCCTCGCGCTCCGCCTGTTTGCCGATGCGGCTCCCCGCGTGCGCGGGATTGTGGCTGTTACGGATGATGACCGGAATGTCGTTATCGACGGCGGGTCCGAGCGTCTGCGGGTGCAGCACGTTGGCCCCGAAATACGCCAACTCCATCGCTTCGTTATACGTCAGCTGATCGATAACCTGGGCCTCGGGCACACGACGCGGATCGGCACTCATGACGCCGTCAACGTCGGTCCAGATACTGAGTTCCGATGCATCACTCAGCGCCGCGAAAATAGCCGCCGAGAAGTCGCTGCCGTTACGCCCGAGTGTCGTCTGCAGCCCGTCTTCGTCGGTCGCGATAAATCCTGTGATCACGGCGATGCCCGCAAGATGCTCGGGCACTACCTCCGCAAACTTCGCCCGCGAGGCCTCCCACAGGACTGAAGGGCCGAGTTCGGTCTGATGAACGCTTATGACGTCACGCGCGTCGATCCAGGTTCCGCCTCTCGCGGGAGATTCCTGTGCGAGGGTCGCGGCCAGCAGACGTGCGGACCAGAGTTCGCCGTAACCCGCAATGATGTCCCGACTGCGCTGCGGCGCCGACCTGACCAGGGCGATGGCTTTCAGAACATCCTCGATGTCCTCCGCGTCCTGCCTCCAGTCATCCAGGACAGACACCAGCTGATCGCCATCCACGAGGTCTCGCGCTGTTGTCGCGTACCTGTCACCAACCGCGTGTAATTCGTCAAGAAAACGATCGTCGTCTCGCTCGGCCAGTGTCGCGAGATTGATCAGGGAGTCGGTCATACCGCCCATCGCCGAGACGACCACGCCGATACGCGTATCGGGGCAGCCCAGCATTAATCCGGCTACACGACGAAAGCAATCGGCATCAGCGAGGCTGCTGCCGCCAAACTTGTGAATTTTCCAGCGACTGTCCGCCACAAACACGAGGCCCCAAGTGCAAAACGGTGAATGATAACGGCACTTGTCTGCGCCGTCGCCTGTTTTGGATGAAATCAATGAAATGGTGGGGCGTGTAGGGATCGAACCTACGACCAGTCGGTTAAAAGCCGAATGCTCTACCTCTGAGCTAACGCCCCATTTGGACACTGATATGGCCGGGATGCCACTGGAATTCCGCCGGGATGATACCGGATACGCCTCAAATGACAAGCGCCATTGTGTGCTTATCCCCGCCCCCCTAGACGCCCTCTTCCTCCATGCGCGTGAGCCGCTGCCCGGCGAGCCGTGCCGCCGTGGTTTCCGGGTAATCGGCCTGTACACGACGCAGCGCTTCGCGCGCCACATCCCAGCGCTTGAGTTCGTAGTTGCAGTAGCCCATCTTGAGCAGCGCGTCAGGCACCTTGCGTGACCGCGGGAAGTCGTTGATTACGACCTCGAACGCCGCGAGGGCATCATTGAACTGTTGCGTTACGTAATGGGACTCGGCCAGCCAGTACTGCGCATTGTCGGCCAATTCGCTGTCCGGATAGGTTACGAGGAACTGCTGGAACGCCATGGCGGCCGGTTCATAACGCTGTTCCTTGAGCAACTCGAACGCGGCCTGATAATTATCGCGATCAGAACCGCCGGGCACGGGAAGTTGCCCGGGCGACAACGTTCCGCCTTCCATCACGCCCACCGAACTTCGGGCATTCAAAGCGCTCTCGAGTTCCTGGATACGGGCGTCGAGATCCGCATAGAGCTGTCGCTGCCGGTCCGCGGTCGTTTCCGTCCCGTGCTCCAGTGTCTCAATGCGACCCTGGACCTCATCGTTTCTGCGTTCGAGAGTGCCAACCTGCTGTGTCAGGTTTACGAGGCTTTGATTCTGCATCACGCGCTCGATGGCCTGCATGCGGCGCTCCAGGTCATCGAGCTTTACGAGCACCGGGTCATCGGCAGCGGGCTGCATCAGTTCGCACGCGCCCAACGTTATCAGCACCGGGAAAAGCAGCAGTAATCTGAGCGTGTTCATCAACATGCCGATCAGTTGGTGTACTTGATCTCAACCCGACGATTCTGAGCGTAATCCGCTTCGGAACTCCCGAATGACGCCGGGCGTTCTTCACCGAAACTTACTGTCGAGATCTGCGATGCGGACACGCCCTGGATCATGAGCATCTGCCGCACAGCCTGTGCGCGACGCTCACCCAGACCAATGTTGTACTCCCTGGAACCGCGCTCGTCGGCGTGGCCTTCCAGGCGAACGCTGACCTGCGTCTTGTCGCCGATCTGCATGGCATGACGTGACACCAGGTCCTGGTCCTGCGGCCGTACTTCGGATGAGTCGAAATCGAAGTATATGATTTTGCCCAGTTCGCCGGCGGAGGGATCCCCCAGGTACTCTCCGTCACCCATGCCGCCGTCACCCATGCCGTCCGTCGATGCGCCGCTGTCGCCGTACGTTGTATCAGTCGGCTCGGGATCCGGAACCGAGGGGCTTCCCTGGCAACCGGCAAGGAAGACAGCCAGCAGGCCAACCGCAAACATTTTCGTATAAGACATCTGTAAGTCCTTAAGTGTCACCTTCGAATACGAAGGAAATATTATAGAAAAACAATAACTAAACGGTACTAATTAAACTAAATTATTAAATCTAGAACCGCGGAAACGGCGACCATACCGGCTCTCTTACGTCGCCGCCGCCTGACGCCATCTTTTGCCGAATAAGTCCGTCGGCAGAAACCGTCTCAAGTACACCATCGCGCCCCTGTCGCGTTGCGTAGATCAGGATATCGCTGTTCGGCGCAAAACTCGGGCTTTCGTCCTGCCGACCCGTCGACAACACCAACAGGTTCTTATCGGTCAGGTCCATCACGGCGATTCGGTAATTACCCCGATCGTTATGCACCATCGCCAGTCGAGTGCCGTCCGGCGATAATCGTGGCCGCGCATTATAACTCCCTTCGAACGTAATGCGCTCGGGAGTACCGCCATTTGCCGATACACGGTAAACCTGGGGTCCGCCTGCTCTGTCCGAGGTGAAGTAGATGTGCCGGCCGTCCGGCGACCAGGTGCCTTCGGTATCGATCGCCCGGTGCGTCGTCAGTTGCCGGGTTTGCCGGGACGTGATGTCCAGGGTGTAGATGTCGAGATTGCCATCAACACCGCCGAGCGTCACGACCAGCTGGCGGCCATCCGGCGAGAACGCAGGGGCGCCGTTGATGCCGGGCTTGCTCGAGACCTTGAAACGGTTGCCGGTCCTGAGTGTCTGGACGAAAATTGAAGACTTGTTATCTTCGAAAGAAACATAGGCCAGCTGCCGGCTATCGGGCGACCATGCGGGTGACATGATCGGGTCACTACTCTCCATGATCGTGTGTTCATTCTCGCCGTCCTGGTCCGAAACCTGCAACGAATAGAGCCGCCCCTCTCCTTGTCGCGTTGCGGTCACGTAGGCGACTTTGGTGCCGAAGACCCCTTTGAT
>Ga0209456_10000792_pt1 | contig 16194 bp, 12 predicted proteins | sample COG_11_FD_184755 | JGI IMG/M metagenome (GOLD analysis project Ga0209456, IMG submission 184755) | Pelagic marine sediment microbial communities from the LTER site Helgoland, North Sea, for post-phytoplankton bloom and carbon turnover... | ecosystem: Environmental > Aquatic > Marine > Neritic...
TCGAGCAGCTTCTCGTGATCTCCCCCGAGCGCCGCCGTTGCCAAGAGGCGCATCCGAACCGAGTCGTTCGGATCATCCCGAAGAAGGTTCAGCGCGTTGTCGATGGTGTCTGGGCTTCCGTCGTTGATGACTTCGTCGAGCGCCGAGGCCAAACGCGCGGCATGGACCCATCCGAGGACCAGATGCACGATGAAGAAGAAGATCAGCGCTGCGATGCCCGCAGCGATGAACCGGCGGATGCGCCGCTTGAGCGCCTCTTCTGGCGGCAGCACGATTCTGTCGACCGGCGCGATCGACGGTGTGGCGTCCTCGACCTTAAACAGATCGGACGGTTCTTTACGCGAGCTCGAGACTTTGTCGGCCACAGTGCATCCCTCCCCGACGACGTGCGCCCCTGGCCGCACATTGTCGCGTCAATCGGGGCGGGTGCGCAAGTCTATGGACTATAGGAGAAACGGGATGATGGCGCGCCGGTCTTCCGGATAGTCCCGGAAGTGCTCCCGGTACCAGCGATGGTTGGAAAACGCGCGTGGAACGAGGTTCGTGGCCGTGAACCAGGCGAACACCCAGGCGGGCACCGTCCACGCGGCGAGCGCAAACCCGATCCATTCGACGATTTCGCCGAAGTAGTTGGGGCTGGACAGCCACCGGTAGAGCCCGCCCTGGGGAATCTTGTAGCCGCTTTCCCCGGGCTTTCGGAGGCTCAGGAGGATCGCGTCGGATTGCCGGTTGATGGCGTAGCCAGTCGCGAAGACGATGACTCCGAGGATGAATCGCGGGTCCGTCAGCCAGTCGGTGCTGAGCAGGTGAGGCGCGAGGGCGGTGATCGCAAATGCGTTGGTCGAGCCATTGGCGGTGTTGAAGGCAAAGGCCAGTAGCCCCGTGACGAGCGGCTTTTGCTTGTGGCCGCCGCGCATCCGGAACGGGTAGATGAACGACCGGTACAGGTAGTGAAACATGTACATGCCGAGAAGGATCAGCGGGACAGGCTTGAACGCGTTGTCCGACATGAAATAGACGACCGCGAACGAAATCGGAGATGGCGCCTCCATGATCACCCACAGTGCGGTGGCGTTGAGAGTCGGGCCCCAACCCGGGCGCAGATGCCGGCCGTAAGGTGCGGAGATGAACATCAAGAGGACAAAGCTAACGATGCCGAGGACGACGACGCCGAGCACGGTCCAGGTGTACATCGGGTGAGTCGTTAGGGACTCGCTGAACGCTTCGGTAATGGGCATGGGCTCTCGCGGCGCGTCTCGGTTCGGCTTAGACTCGCGGGGTGGCCCCTAATTGGTTCATCGCGTTCCCGATGCAAGTGGATGGGTTGCGGCTCCATCCGGCTCCACCGCCGCGTGTACGTGTTTTCGCTACCTCGGACCTGCACGTGACCCTGGGCTTTCTGGGCTCGGTGCAGGAGTCGGACGCGCGCCGCGCCTGGGATCGGATCGGCGAGTTCCTCTCCTTTCGAACGGTGACGGGATCGTTCAGCGGCGTCGAGCCACTCGGGCATCCGTCCAAGCCTTCGGCGCTCTGCGCCATGGTCGATGACGGGCGCGAGCCGCTCGCTGGGATGATCACCGAGGCGAGGCAAACCTTGCTCTCCGCGGCAGATGCACCCGAGGACAACCGGCCACCGCTTCCACACATGACCTTGGCGCGCATCCAACGCCGGGCCAAAGCGGCCGAACGTAGGCAAGCACTTCGATGGGCGGACACGATCGATCTCCGCGCCGTGACGTTCACGGCGCCGTCGGTCGCGCTCTACACATGGGCGGACGATCGCCAAGAGCGGCTCTTTCAGATCGTCGAGCGGCACGTCTTTGGCTCGTGAGCCGCACGTAGACCACCCAATCACCACCCAATCGGGCGATGCACCCGGCTGATTTGTGTGGTGCCTCGCCCGCCCGGCGGACTGGCTTTTGTCAGAACGTAGATTTTCTCATGCAAATCGAGTTCAATGCAGCTCGTAGGCAAACCGCTCAATGTGGAAGAAGGCAGTCTTTGGAACGGTTTCGGCAAGCTTCGTCGGCTATGTCGTTTGGGTTTCGTGTCTGAGCCCCGCTCGTCACCAGGTCGAGTGGGACGTTGCCACTCGCGTCACTGCCGTTCTCGAACGCACGGGGTTTTCAAAGGTCGTCCCGGTGGTGGACGGGCGAGACGTCGAGCTTCGCGGCGAGGTGCCGTCCGTGTCGGAGGCGCAGCGTGCGGAGCGAATCGTAAGCATGGTCCGGGGGGTACGCGTCGTGCACGCGAACATGCTCGTTGCGGTCGATGAAGGCCTTGGGGGAGGTGAGACGTGACGTATCTCGTGCTGCAGATGATCGGCGCTTTGCTGATAGCCGCGGTGTTTGGCGGCGTGCTGTTGTGGCTGGGGCAGGTTCTTTGGGGGCGCCTCGTTGCGCCCGTGCGTGCCAAGACCCTCGCATACGAGCTTGAAGAGGCCCGCGCCGACATCATCACCCAGGAGCAGCGTATCCAAGGGCTCCACAAAGAGCTCAGCTCTTCGAGCGAGCAACTCGAAGCACTCCACCGCGCGAAGCGGCAGCTCACCGCGACCTTGGATGCCCGCAACCGCTCGTTGAAAGAGGCGGGCGAGCGACTGTCGGCGATTGAGCTCGAGGCACATCCTACTTCACGCGAGTCCGCCGAAGATCTGAGGCGCGAGCTTCGTATCGCTGTCGAGGAGCGTGACGAATCGCAGGCCGCCCTGCGGCAAGCGGAAACCCGGGGTGAGCGCCTGCGGACCGAGCTCGAGGTGCTGCACGGGATTCACGAACGGATGCTCGATGACATCGAGCGCCTCAAGGGTCGAATCCGAGAGGCCGAGCTCGAGGCGAGGACGACTGGTGAGTCTAGGCCGCCCGCGTGGGTCATGGTGCAACCGTTCGGGCCACGCGACGATCTTCAGCGGCTCGAGGGCGTCGACCCAAGCCTCGAACGCACGCTCAATCGACTTGGCATCTACCACTTCCATCAGATTGCGCGCTTCGACACATCGGACGTCGAGTGGCTCGTCGAGCACGCCGATGGCGTTCCGGAACAGACGATTCGCGACAGCTGGATTGTCGACGCCTCACGTCTTGCCGGCGTGCAGCGCAACTGACGCCGGCTGACGCCAACTGATCCTAGGACGCCGCGTCGAGTGCCCGGTCGGCGAGGCCCGTCAGCGCTTCGCGCGCGCCCTCGAGGTCGCGTTCGAGGTCGCTCACGATCGCGCCAGCTTCTTCTACGTCGGCAGTGTTTTCGAGCTTGGAACAGGTCGCCCCAAATCGGCGCGCCCCCAGCTGCTGGCTGCTGCCCCGAACCATGTGGGCCGCCGCCCGCAGCGCTTTGAGGTCACCGTCTTGGATGGCTGCCTTCATTCGGGCGATACTTTCCTCCGCCGTCTGGAAGAAGCTGTCGATCACGTCGCAGATGAAGCCCGGCTCTTCTTCTTCGAGCTCCAAGAGCTGAGAGGTGATTGTCGTGTCGAGCGCATCGGGGGGAAACTCAGAAATGCTCGCGGACGGCCGCGCCGCCCAGCGCGCGAGCGCCTTTTGCAACTGCTTCTGCGTGAATGGCTTCGATAGGTAGTCATCCATGCCGGCGGCAAATGCGGTCCTGCGATCGCCGGTCATGGCATGTGCGGTCAGCGCGATGATCGGAACGCGCCTTTGTCCGGACTCCGTCTCGCGTGCTCTTTGCGTCCGGGTCGTCTGATAGCCGTCCATGTTCGGCATCTGTCCGTCCATGATGACGGCGGCGTAGCGATGCCCTTCCTTGAGAGCTTCGAGCGCGGCAACTCCGTCGTTCACCGCGTCGACCTCGTACCCGAGTGCCTGGAGGTGCGCGTGAACCACCTTCAGATTGATGGCGTTGTCCTCGGCGACGAGGACCTTCATTCCATTGGACTGTAACTCCTTTGGCGGGGGAGCAGGCAAGGAGGGGCGGGCAACCTCGCCCTGAGGGCGCTGCTCGGAGCTGGAGCGGTTGAGTGTTTCGAGGAGCGCCGCAACGATCTTGGCCCGTCGTATCGGCTTCTCCACGTACACGTGGATGCCGACCTCGAGCAACTCGCTGATCTCGTGCCGATGGGAGCAGATCGCGACGACTGAGCCGCCGTTTTTCATAGCGGCGTCGCTGAGCTCGAAAACCCGGCTTCGCCAATCCTTGCCTAAGCTGCGGAGGTCGATCAGCGCGACGCTTGGACGCGGCGATCCGCGGAAGGTTCTGAGCGCACCATCGAAAGTCGTCGTTGGCCAGGCTTCCATGTCCCAAGACCGGAGCTGTGCACAAAGCGTTTCACGCGCGCGGTTGTTGCTCTCGAGCACCAAGACCTTCATGCCCGCGAGTGCCTCGGTGACGGCTTTGAGCTCCTCGCTGAGTCTCTCTTCGAGCTCGAAGCGCGCGTCGAAATAGAAGGTGCTGCCCCGTCCGACCTTGCTCTTCAGCTGAAGGTCGCCGCCCATGAGCTCGACGAGTTGCCGACAGATCGGGAGCCCAAGCCCGGTGCCGCCGTATTCGCGGGTCGTGGAAGCATCCGCCTGTGAGAACGGCCGGAAAATGCTTTCCGCTCGCTCCTCCGAGACGCCAACGCCAGTGTCTGAGACGCGGATCTCGAGATTGACGTGCCACGGCCCTCGATCGCGGGTGCGGATTCCCACGATGACCTCCCCCTCCTTGGTGAATTTCAGCGCGTTGTTGAGCAGGTTGGAGATCACTTGCCGCAGCCGGAGCGGGTCGCCACAGAGCTCGGACGGAACGTTCGGACCGATCTCGGTGATCAGCTCGATGCCCTTGGCGTTGGCCGCGGAAGCGTAGTTCACGGCGATTTCCTCGGTCATCGAGATGATGTCGAAGGCGACGGATTCGAGACGCATTTCGCCGGCCTCGATCTTCGAGAGGTCCAGCAGGTCGTTGACGATTGCGAGCAGAGAGCGGCCGGACTTGTGGACTTCGCGTAGATACTCGTCTTGCGGCTTTGGAAGCGCCGACGCGTCTATCAATTGTAAGAGTCCGAGGATGCCGTTGAGGGGTGTGCGGACTTCGTGACTCACGTTCGCTAGAAACTGGCCCTTTGCCTGGGCGGACGCCATTGCAGCGTCGCGCGCGCGCACCAGCGTATGCGCTTGCTCGGTCGCGAGGCGGCGCATGGCGTCGGCCTCCTGGGCTTCTTCATGGAGTCTGAACATGAGTTGCCGGCGGGACCATAGGACCAGTGCGCCGACGACGGTCGCCGCCCAGAGATGGAACAGGCCCAGGCTGTACGGTCCCCTTGCCTCACCATCCGCGAGTTGAAACCAGCCGACAAACACCACGCCGACCATCACCGCGAACATCGAAAATCGATAGAGGAGGGCGCCTGCGGCTACGATCGCGATGGCGAGTGTGGTCGTATTGCCGATCGCGCCGCTGACCGCATACATCGTCAGTCCCATGCCTGCGGCTACCGAAATGGTGGCGAGCGAGATGGGCGTGTCGAAGCGGGGGTCGTCGACGCGCATACACGCCCACACGAGAAGCACGAGCGCGGATGACACGGCGCAGATGAAGACGTGAGGCGTGTTGGGGATGAACGGCGGCGATACCAGGAACAGAACGGCGCCGGCCGCGTAGATGAACGAGAGGACCGGCAACATGTGCGACAACGCACCGAGCGAGCGAAGGCGCGTTTGCTCATCACGCTCGCGCTCGTACCGAGCCTTCGATTCTCCCCCGTGGCTCTCGGGACGCTGCCCTTGGTCGTTCATCCCCAACTAGACAAGCTGCCCTAGGGGAACCCCGTTGTCACAACATCACCCAAAAAGACGACAATTAACCCTTCCTAAAAGGGGTCTGACCCCTTTTGAAAAGGGTTAATTCTGGCAAGGTTTAGGGGATGGGTGGTCGGGCGCGGTTGGAAGTCGAGCTGGAGCAGCTCACGCAGCAGATTCGGTATCACGAGGCGGCGTATCGGGCCGGGGTGCCGGAGATCACGGATGCGGGGTTCGATGATCTGGTGGAGCGATACGGGGAGCTTGCGGATCGGCTGGGGATCGATCCGTCGGAGCGGCTCGACGTGCAGCCTGGGCAGGATCACACGGCCGGATTCGAGACCGTGGAGCATCGCGAGCCGATGCTCTCGCTCGAGAAGCTTTCACCGAATCGGCGGGACAGTGGCGGCGAGCCGATGGCGCTTTCGGACCAGTTGTCGGCTTGGTTTCGCCGTCGGCGAAAGGAGCTCGAAGTCGACGAGCTCCCGGTGATCGTCGAACCGAAGGTCGATGGGATTTCGGTGTCCCTTCTTTACGCCGCCGGCGAGCTGCGGCGCGCGGTGACTCGGGGCGATGGACGCAAGGGGGACGTGATCACGAAGCAGGTGGTTCAGCTCGGCACCGTTCCGACCAAGCTCAAGAAGGCCGGCAAGGGCGAGATCGAGATTCGTGGCGAGCTGTACTGGCCGCTTGCCGAGTTTGCGCGCTTCAACGCGACGCTCGAAAAACCCCTGATCAATCCACGCAACGGCTGTGCCGGCATGATGAAACGCAAGGATCCGGCCGGGCTCGAAGCGACTGGTATTCGGGCGTTCTTCTATCAGGTCGCGTGGGACGACGGAGTCGAGCTTCCACCAACGCAGCATGAACTGCTGCAGTGGTTGGCCGACCGCGGCGCGGAGGTGTACCTGAGCGAAGTCTTCCAAACCACTACCGAAGAGGAAGCCCTCCAGTACTGCGAGGACTACCAGGCCCGTCGAGAGAAGCTCGACTACGACATCGATGGGTTGGTCATCAAGGTGGACGACCTCAGGCTCTACGCGCGGCTCGGCGCCACGGGGCATCACCCGCACTGGGGAATCGCGTACAAGTTCCCGCCCGAGCGCAAGCCCACCGAGCTCCTCGACATCGAGGTGTCCGTGGGGAAGTCCGGCAAGCTGACACCCGTTGCGATCCTAGAGCCGGTGTTCGTATCAGGGACGACCGTGAGCCGAGCATCGCTGCACAACTTCGTCGAGCTCGAGCGGAAGGACGTGCGTGTCGGCGATACGGTGCTGGTCGAAAAGGCCGGCGAGATCATTCCCCAGGTCGTCGAGGTCGACAGAAGCAAGCGGAAGCGGGGGGCGAAGCGCTTCGTGGCGCCCGACGCCTGCCCAACCTGCGGCACGGAGGTCGTGAGCGAAGAGATCTTCATCTACTGTCCCAACCCGGCGTGCCCGGACCAGGTGCGCGAGCGGCTGCGGCACTTCGCGAGCCGGCAGGCGATGGATATCGACGGAATGGGCGAAGTGCTGGTCGATCAGGTGGTCGACAAGCTTGGCGTGCGCTCGCCGGACGATTTGTTTCGCATCGAGACGAGTGCGCTCGCGGCGCTCGGTCGCATGGGTGAGAAGAGCGCCGAGCGTGTGAACGCGGGCCTCGAGGCAGCCAAGGGTCGCGGCCTCGCGCGCGTGCTCAACGGCCTGGCGATTCGGCACGTCGGCGAGACCATGGCCGAGGACCTGGCCGCCTATTTCAAGACCGCCGATGAGCTGCTGGAGTTTGCGGCGCGATACGTGGCGGAGGATGAAGAAGCCGTGGAGACAGTCGCGCCGGCGAAGTCTTCCGAGCGTGGCGCGATCGAGGGGCTTGCGCGCAAGAGCGCGGACAGCATTTTTCACGAGCTGGATGCGCCCGCGGTGCGAAAGGTGTTCTCGGGCCTGGCCGAGGTTGGCGTGAGCCTGAGCGTGGAAGCGGCCGACGTTCGTGAAGTCGCCGACGTCGTTGGCAAGGCATTCGTTCTGACGGGGACACTGCCTACGTTGAAGCGCACCGAAGCCACGAAGCGCATCAAGGCGGCAGGGGGCAAGGTGTCGGGGTCGGTATCGAAGAAGACCGATTACGTCGTTGCCGGAGACGATCCCGGAAGCAAGCACGACAAGGCGCAAGCACTCGGCGTCGAAATCATCGACGAAGCGGCGCTCCTCGCGCTGCTCGGCGAACCGGGGTGATCGTCAGAGCTCGGGGATCACCCGGGCCAATCGGCGCAGCCCCTCTTCGATCTCCTCGCGCGACGTTGCGAAGCTGAAGCGGACGAAACCTTCGGCGGCCTCGCCAAAATCTCGCCCGGGGCCGAGTGCGACGTGGGCCTTGTCGAGAATGTCGAACGAGAGAGTCAGCGAGTCGCGCTCGAAGTGGCGCATGTCGACCAGTACATAGAAGGCGCCCGGCGGATCGATCGGGATCGAAAGCCCCATATCTCGAAGCCCGTCGACCAGGATCCGCCTGCGAATCGCGTATTGTTGGCGCATGTGCTCGACGTGCTGCGCGCCGTGGACGAGCGCCGCGAGACCCGCTTGCTGCACGAACTGCGATGTCGAGATGAAGAAGCTTTGCATCAAGCTTTGCAAGGGCCGCATCGCAACGTTGGGGGCGATGAGGTAGCCCAGGCGGAATCCCGTCATCGCGTAGCGCTTCGAAAATCCATCGAGCACGTAGCAGTTCTCGGTGAAGGCCAATGGTGAGGTCACCTCCGCGCCGTCATAGGTCAGCCCGTCGTAAATCTCGTCGGAGAGGATTGGGATGCCGAGGTCACTGAGCTCCTCGACAACTTCCTTCGGCTGAACCGCGCCGGTCGGATTGGCAGGCGATGCGAGGAAGATCGCGCGCGTGCGCGGTGTGATCGCAGCTCGCACCTTGGCAACGTCCATCACGAAGCCGTCTTCGGGGCCCGTTGGCACGAGGACCGGTTTGCCGCCGCAGACGGCGATCATGTTCGGGTAGCAAGGGTAGTGCGGCGTCGCGAGGATCACTTCGTCACCTGGATCGACCAGCAGGTTCAAGCACAGCAAGATCGCCGGGGATGTTCCGCTCGTGACCACCACCTGATCAGGGTTCACCGTAACCCCACGACGCTCCTCGCACTCCCGAGCGATCGCTTCGCGTAGGACGAACAACCCGCGGCTGTCGGTATAGTGGGTTTCGCCTGACACCAGCGAGTCGACCGCGGCCTGAACGGCAGCTGGTGGCGCATCGAAGTTTGGCTCTCCAACGCCGAGCTGAACGATCCGCGTCCCGGCCCGCGCCATCGCCATCCCCCGCTCCATCACCTCCATGGCGAGGAACGGCTCGACCTCCTGCGTACGCTTCGCGAACATGGGGACACGCTCTACGGTCCTAACCCCCCGAGATCTAGCCGCTTCTCAGGCGAAGATCGCAGCGCCTGTCTGGAGTCGCTGCGATCTCTGCCTGAAAAGCCTTGGAATGTCGGGTGATTACGGGTATGGAGCGTGTCCCCCATGGAGAGTCTCGTTGTTACTGTGATCGGGAAGGATCGGCCGGGGTTGGTCGAGTTGGTTTCGGCTGTTGTCGAGGAGCACGGTGGGGACTGGGTGGAGAGCCGGATGTCCCGACTGGCCGGAGAGTTCGCCGGGATTCTTCGGGTGAGCGTGCCAGCCGCTCAGGCGGATGCCTTGTCCGAGGCGCTCGAAGGGCTGCGGTCGGAGGGGCTTCGGGTAGTGGTCGAGCGTGGCTTCGAGGAAGCGGTCGAAGAGGGGCACGTGATCTTGCTGGAGCTGATCGGCAGCGATCGTCCTGGCATCGTTCACAAGATTTCCGAAGCGCTTGCAGCGCGCGGCGTCAACGTCGACGAGCTCAATACCGAGTGCGATGGGGCGCCCTGGTCCGGCGACACCCTGTTCAAGGCGATGGCAAGGCTTCGCGCGCCGAGGGAGCTAGATCTCGATCAGCTTCGAGAAAGCCTCGAGGCGATCGCCGGTGACCTGATGGTCGACATCAGCATCGGCGAGGCCGACTAAGGCGTTCGCTCGCGCGCGAGGGTAACGGCGCAGGAGTTGACGGGCGGCCCGCGCCTTCTCTTCCGCAGTCATCCACATCCGCAGGGTTGCGAAGCGATACATCGCGCGGATGTTGGGGAACAGCGCCAGATAAATCTGCCACGAGCCATCATACGCGGTCGCGTCGAGCGCGAACGCGAGCTGTTCGTCGTTCACCACTGGCATCGGGTCGGTGCCTCGCATCGCCAGCAAGGCGCGGACGAGGCGGTCCACCGCGTGTGGTCGCGCTCGCGCCGTCGCGCTGCCGCCGGGGTTGAACGAGTTGCGGCGTCGCGTCCAGCTCTTCCGCCAGCGCTGGTCCCATGCGTAGAGAAGCGTGTTGTCGAAGTGGGCCAGAGCGATGAGCCGACTCCATCGCATGCATTGCTGGACCGTCCCGCTTGCTCGAAGGTTTACTTCGGGAACGTCGTCGCGTGTGACGGGTAGCCGCCCGGCCCGGAAGCGTTCTTCGAGCCAAGCGAACTCCGCGGGGAAGTCGTTCGCTGCGATCTGAAGTGGGTAGCTTGGCTGCTTTCCGAGGTCGATCGCGATGTCCTTGAGGTCATCGAAGATCTGGAACGCCGAAAGGAGATACCCCCAGCGGCGAATGGCAGCGAGGTGCTTCGCGGGCTCGAGCCCGAGCAAGCGCGCACGAAGGTCGAGCCAGAGCATCATGACCATGTTGTTCTTGCGATAGAAGTGCCAGGCGGTGTCTCGCAGGCATAGCTGGTCTGGTCGACGCGCGACTGCGCTCGAACAAAGCTCCGCTTCGTCCAAGTAGGTCTGAAAGCAATGGTGCAGAAAGAGATGTGTGGCGTGCACCGTTGCGCCATCGGCGTTGGCGAGAAGCTCATCGATTGTGATCGCCACCTCGTCTAGCGCATCGAACAGTGAGGCCAGTGTGATTCCGAACTTGGTCACGTGAGCATCGGGATCGATGCCGCCCTTCCGAAGGTGGCCCAGTGAGAGGTCGCGAAGCGGACGCTCGGAGGCATCGTCCCGGTAAACCGACTGGACCACACGACCGGCGGCGTCGTGGCCACCGGCTGCTGCCGCCAGCTCGTCGAGAAACTCGTCGGCGAGCTGCATGTAGAAGAACGCGATGTCTGCCAAGCCAACCGAGGTCGAGACCGGAACCCCAGCCGCACCCTTGAACGCGAAGTTGTCAACCAGCGGACCGACCTGCTCGATGGCAAATAGGGTTTCGCGAAGGGCGGAATTGTTGAGCACGACGCCCGGAAGAAGCCTGCGAATCCGTCTCCGCCTCAGCCAGTAGAAAGGCAGCATCGCGCCGTGCCGAAAGAAGTCGCGGTTCTGTTGCAACCTCGCGGACAGAATCGACCTCGCCGGCCGGTTCTCGCGCAGCCGCTCCCATGAGCCAGTGACGCGGTCGATGTTTGCCGCGACCGTGCCGCGCGTCTCTGGGCTATGCGGTTCGGGGTGCAGCAGAAGCGTGGTCGCGTACTGAAGACGGGCCTCCTCCGAACCCTCCTCCTCAATCACGGCGTTCGCGAGCTGTGCTTCCCAACCTCGAAGCTTGCCGAGGAGCACCGCGGCTTCACCGCCTGCCGCAACGGACCCTGCCGTGTGCAGGAGCGCGAGCCTCGTGCTCAGCACATCCTCGAGCCCCTGGGCGATCGGAGCCGATCCACCGAGGTCCGCGCGCATATACGGGTGGCGCGCGAGCACGCCCTCGATGCGCCGCAGCACGGCGAGCTCATCGTCGGTGAAGGGGGGCATGGTGATCGAAGCGAGGACTGTCATCCGCCGAGGGCGGTTGTGACACGGCGGGGGGAAGGGCTCCAACTCCCGCTTCCTTGGTGTTAGGGTCGCAATCCGGACGATGACGAAGACAGGCCGAAAACCAAGCTGGCGCGCGCCTTTTCGCCGGGTCGCCATGGCCGCCGAAAACGCCCTCGAGCTTGCGAGGCTCGGACACTTCACGGATCCCGAGCACGCGCCATACAAGATCGCGCATCAGATGCGCATCGCGCGGCTTCGACGGTACGGTGGGGACGACCACCGTCCGAGCGTCGAGGCGCCACTGCTCCTGATCCCTCCGTTGATGGTCACGGCGGAGATCTACGATGTCGCGCCCGACATCAGCGGTGTCACCGCGTTGACGCAATTGGGGCTCGACGTTTGGGTCATCGACTTCGGCTCGCCCGAGCAAGAAGAGGGCGGCATGAAACGCACCCTCGACGACCACATCAAAGCGGTCAGTGATTCGATCGATTGGATTCGAAATGCGACGGGCCACGACGTGCATGTGGTCGGCTACTCGCAGGGCGGGATGTTCGCCTATCAAACCGCCGCGTATCGAAAGTCGGAGGGCATCGCTTCGCTAGTGACGTTTGGAAGTCCCGTCGACATTCACCGCAACCTCCCCAACATCGAGGACACGATCGCCGGCCGCATGTTCGAGCTCGCTCAAGGCGCGATCGATGCGCCGGTGGACAAGCTCGAAGGCCTACCCGGGGCTCTGACCAGCACCGGGTTCAAACTTCTTGCTGTTCACAAGGAAGTTGGCCAGCTCATGGACTTCGTCCGGAAGCTGCACGACCGGCAGGCGCTCGAGAAACGCGAGGCGCGTCGACGCTTTCTCGGCGGTGAAGGGTTTGTCGCCTGGCCCGGGCCGGCCCTCAAGAAGTTCATCCACGAGTTCGTCGTTCATAATCGAATGCTGTCCGGGGGCTTCGTCGTGGACGGCCGCACCGTCACGCTTGCGGACATCACTTGTCCCGTGATGTTCTTCGTCGGCGAACGGGACTCAATCGCCAACGAATCCGCGATTCGCGCCATCCGCGGCGCCGCCCCCAACGCCGAGCTCTTCGAAGTGTCGATGCGTGCGGGGCACTTCGGGCTCGTCGTCGGAAGACAAGCCATGTCGTTTACCTGGCCCACCGTCGCGAGCTGGGTTCGCTGGCGCGAAGGCGCCGGCCCTGAGCCATCGGCGCTCCAAGCCCCGCCGCCGCTCGAAGAGCCGGAGGAAGCGGACTTCGACGAGGTCGACTTCGATATTGAGCTCTTCTATCGAACTGTCGTCGGTACGGTGGGTGCTTGGTGGCAACGACTCGGCCGGTCCGTGACGGACTTTGGCGAGCAGCTCGACAGCCTCCGTTGGCAGGTTCCGCGCCTCAGCGTGCTCCAGCAGATGGGCCCGGACACCCGGGTAAGCCTGGGGCTCGCCCTCTCCGAGCAGGCCGCTTCCAATCCAGAGGGCACGTTCTTCCTTTGGGAAGGGCGCGCGTTCTCCTACGCACAAGCGGATCGCCGAGTCGACAACGTCGTTCGGGGTTTGATCCGTTGCGGCATTCGGCGCGGTGAGCCAGTCGCCGTCCTGATGGAGGCGCGGCCCAGCTATCTTTCGGTGACCGCCGCGTTGAGCCGCCTGGGTGCCGTGCCAATCTTGCTGAGCCCAGGCCGTTCGAGCGCCACGCTGCGTGACGCCATTCATGGATCCGCGCCACGCTTCCTGATCGCAGACCCCGAGAGCGCTGCCTTGGGTAAAGAGCTGTTCGACGAGGTGCTCGTGCTAGGCGGCGCGCGCGAAGAACGAACGCTCCCCCCAGGAGTCACCGACATGGAGCTCATCGATCCCGACACGGTCGAGCTGCCCGGCTGGTACGAGCCAAACCCGGGGTGCGCGCGAGACCTCGCTCTGATCATGCTCACCGCTGGGCGCGGTCAGAAGCCACGCGCGGCCAAGATCACCAACCAGCGATGGGCGTTCTCCGCGTACGGCGCCGCAGCCGCGTGTACCTTGTCCCCCGGCGACACCGTGTACTGCTGTCTGCCGCTTCATCACCCGGCCGGCATGTTGGTGACGGTCGGGGGAGGGCTGGTCGGGGGCTCTCGCCTGGCGCTCGCGACCGGCTTCGACCCAGAGGCGTTCTGGGGGGATGTCCGTCGATATGGCGCCACAGTGGTCTTCTATGCCGGCGAGATGTTGCGCGAGCTTCTCCGCGCGGAGCCCTCCGCCGCGGACAATGAAAACCCGATCCGCTTGTTTGCCGGGAGCGGTCTCCGGCGGGACGTGTGGCAACGCATCCTCGAGCGGTTCGGTCCGGTCGGCGTTCTCGAGTTCTACGCAGCCACCGAAGGCAACGCGGTCTTGGCCAACGCATCCGGTGAAAAGGTGGGCGCGCTTGGCCGTCCGCTTCCGGGGAGCGCCGAGGTCGCCCTCGTCCGCTACGATTTCGACACCGAGGAGTTCGTTCGTGGCGAGCACGGCCTCCTCGTTCGCTGTGATGCCGGCGAGCCCGGCGTGCTGCTCGCACGTCTCGACGCCGACCATCCGCTCGCGAGCTTCACCGGAGGCGACGAGGCTGGCCGGCGCCTGTTGCAAGGGGTGTTCGAGGCCGACGACATCTGGTTCATCACATGGGATGTGCTGCGACGCGACGCCGACGGGGATTTTTGGTTCGTTGACCGACAAAGCCGAATGCTGCGAACGAAGGCCGGTGTCGTAGCGACCCGAACGATCGAGGACGCCCTCTACGGCTTCCCCGATCTGCGTCACACCGTCGTCTACGGGGTCGAGCGCGAGGGTGGCGATCGTGCCGTGGCGGTGGTCGTTACCGAGGGCAACCAAGGTTTGAATTTGCAGGTCTGGAACGAGTTTGCTGCGGGGCTGGACCCGAGCGAGCGCCCAGGCTGGGTCAAGCGCGTCGAACGGATTCCCATGACCGACGGTTTTCGCCCAGACAAAGCCGCCCTCGAGACAGACCCTCTCGACGCTGGCGCCGAGCTTTTCGTCTATGACGACGAAACCAGGCTGTATCGTAGGGCGTAAGCCCCCCGGTAAGTGCCCCGGCCGACTGCACGGGTGTACAAAAATCGCGCCCTTTCGCCTCTCTTGCTACATACGGTCTCGATGACCGCCCGAGCCCTCCTTCTGCCCTTTGCTTTGATGACGGCGCTTCTTGTCGCGTGCGTGAAGCCAGTCAACAACGGCAACGCATGCTTCGATACGGCCGAGTGCCGCGAAGGCTCGATCTGCGCGGAGACGGTCTATGGAAAGTATTGCATGAGGCAGTGCGGGCCCGAGATCGTCCAATGCCAGGACGACGAAGCCTGCGTGCTCTCCGAGGAGCTGCCCGACGGCGCAGGTGGTGCGGGTGGTGAAGGCGGTGCCGGCGGTGCCGCCGGAACGGGCGGCGAAGGTGGCGCCGGCGGTGGAGCTGGTGCCGGCGGCGCAGCGGGTGCCGGTGGTGGCGCTGGCGGTGCAGCTGGCGCTGGCGGTGCAGCTGGCGCTGGCGGTACAGCTGGAGCTGGCGGTGCAGCTGGCGCTGGCGGTGGAGCTGGCGCTGGCGGTGCAGCTGGCGCTGGCGGTGCAGCTGGCGCTGGCGGTGGAGATGGCACCCCCGAAATCTGGGTGTGCCTACCAGGCCAACTCGAGAATCCGGACTACGTTCCCGCTAACATCCTCGACCAGTGCGACTACAGCCTCGACTGCGACGTCGGCCTCATCTGTGTGTGTATCCCCGGTGCGATCTGCGATCCTGACGACCCGTTGGGGAGCGGCCCCATTTGCCTGCGGATCTGCGATCCAGCGATCAGCCAGTGTTCTGCGATTCCCGGATTTGAGGGGGCCAAGTGCGTGGACCTCGGCGACGGCCGCGGTTATTGCGACCCAACGACCATCCCGACGCCGCCCTAGCGGGGCTGAGCGAATTGACCGTTTACGCGGGCCGGTCGGAACATTAGACTCCACCGGTCATGCCCACTCCCCAAGAAACAGTCGACGCCGTTCGTTCCTATTTGCGCGGGCATCCCGAGGAGCTCGGGCGCGCCGTACGCAGCGCGCTGGGCCTCCGATTCGGCGTCCCGCTTGCCGCTCTTCGCTGGCTTGGCCAGCAAGCCGAGCGCAGCGGGAAGGTCGAGGACTTCCACATCGACTCCGTGCCGCCCGGCCTCCGGCTTTCGGGGAACCTCGACGCCATGAATACCCCGATCCGCGCCTCCGCGATCATCTTCGTAGAGCGCGTGGTGTTCAACGACGAGGAGCTGACCGTCGCGCTCCGGCTCGAAGAGGTGATGCTCAAGCTCAATGGTGAATCCGATTCTCCGGTGGCCGCGCTGATCAAATCGGGCGCATTGGACCTCTCGAATCCGGGAACCCTGGTCAACTTCATGCCCGGCCGGTCGCCCGTCTTGGCGGAGGCCAACGGTAACCGAATCGTGCTCGACCTGATGCGCGACCCGAACATCGGAAAGAACCCTCTCGTGCGCCGGGCCGTGTCGTTGCTCACTTCGTTCGTGACGCTGCACGGCGTCGAAACCGACACGAAGCATGTCGACATCGCGTTCCGTGCGCTTCCCACCGGCCTTGGTGGGGCCGCGCAGTCGATTCGCAAGAACATCGTCCTGCCATCGATGAGCCGGCTTCTTCCGCGCGCCAGGTAACGCCCATGCCGGTTTGCAGA
>Ga0209456_10000794_pt1 | contig 16186 bp, 19 predicted proteins | sample COG_11_FD_184755 | JGI IMG/M metagenome (GOLD analysis project Ga0209456, IMG submission 184755) | Pelagic marine sediment microbial communities from the LTER site Helgoland, North Sea, for post-phytoplankton bloom and carbon turnover... | ecosystem: Environmental > Aquatic > Marine > Neritic...
AAGGATGCCATCGGCAATGTCCGCATCGATCTGGATGAAGGTCTTGTCGGCGTTGTCGGTCGGCGTGAAGAGCCACTAAACCTTGAAGATGCGCCGCTGCATCCGCGCTACCATTTTATCAGTGAAACCGGGGAAGAACCCTATCATGGTTTTCTCGGTGTGCCGATAATCCGGCACGGCAAGGTGCTGGGCGTGCTGGTCGTGCGCCAGCGCCAGGTGCGCAAGTTCGACGAGGACGAGGAGGCCTTCCTGGTCACGCTGGCCGCACAGCTCGCCGGTGCGATCACCCATGCCAGTGCAACCGGCGACATCTCGAATGTACTGGGTACCGGCAGTAATGTGGCCGCGCTGACCGGTCTGCCGGGTTCTCCCGGCGTGGCGATCGGGCAGGCGCGGGTGGTCTACCCGCCGGCCAATCTGGATGCCATTCCCGACCGGCCGGTGACGGACACGGATGCCGAGGTCAGCCAGTTCGAGGCGGCCGTCGCCGCGGTGCAGGACGATCTGCGTGATTACGCCAACCGGATGTCCGCGGTCCTGCCGGCAGAGGAGCTCGCCCTGTTCGATGCACTGTTGCTGATGCTGGGCGGCGACAGCCTGGTCGGTGAAACAGTGGAGCGCATCCGGGCGGGCAACTGGGCACCGGGGGCCCTGCGCGAAACGATCTCGGCACACGTCAAGGTGTTCGAGGCGATGGAAGACACCTACCTGCGCGAGCGCGCGAGTGACATCCGTGATCTGGGTCGCCGGATACTCACCCATATCCAGAGCGACCTGACCAGCGTGGACGAGTATTACCGGAACACCGTCCTGGTGGGAGAAGACATCAGCCCGGGTCAGCTGGCCGAGGTCCCGATCGAGAACCTGGCCGGCATCGTCTCGGCCAGCGGCTCCAGTTCCTCGCATGTCGCGATACTTGCGCAGGCGCTCGGTATCCCGGCCGTCATGGGTGTGGATGACATGCCCGTCGGCCGCCTCGAAGGCCAGATCATCATCGCGGACGGCTACCGTGGCGATGTGTTCGTCAATCCCACCGAGCTGGTGCTGAAGGAATTCCTCCGCCTGCAGTCACAGGAGTCGGAACTTTCCGAGGTGCTCAGCGAGGTGGCGGGACAACCGTCGGAAACACCCGATGGCCTGGCCGTACCCCTGTATCTCAATATCGGCCTGGTATCGGTCGGCAGTGCCGAGGTGCACAGCGAGGGCGACGGTGTCGGCCTGTACCGTACCGAGGTCCCGTTCCTGATGCAGGACAAGTTCCCGGGCGAGGAGCAGCAACTGCGCATCTACCGCAACGCACTGGAGGCATTTGCCCCGCGGCCCGTTACCCTGAGGACGCTCGATGTGGGCGGCGACAAGATGCTGTCCTATTTTCCGGTACAGGAGGACAACCCGTTCCTCGGCTGGCGCGGAATACGCATCTCGCTTGACCACCCCGAGATTTTTCTTACCCAGATACGCGCCATGCTGCGCGCCAGCGTCGGCCTCGACAACCTGACCATCATGTTGCCAATGGTGTCGACGGTCAGTGAACTGGATATTGCCTTGACACTGATCAACCAGGCGCTGGGTGAACTGCTCGAAGAGGGTGAGTTGGTGGTGCGGCCACCGATCGGCATCATGATCGAGGTGCCTTCGGCCGTCTACCAGATCGATGCCATGGCGAAGCGGGTGGACTTTTTCTCTATCGGCACCAATGACCTGACACAGTACCTGCTGGCGGTCGACCGCAACAACTCCCGCGTCGCGGGCCTTTACCAGTCACTGCACCCGGCCGTGCTGCGCGCCATCCGGCAAGTCATCGACGAGGCCCACAAGCTTGGCAAGCCGGTCAGCGTGTGCGGTGAAATGGCCGGCGATCCGGCCGCGGCCCTTGCCCTGTTGGGGCTGGGCGTCAACAGTCTCAGCATGAGCGTCAGCAACCTGGCCCGGGTGAAGTGGGTTATCCGCAGTTTTACCTTCGCCGAGGCGCGCGAGCTGGTGGCCCGGGCACTGGATCTCGAGAACCCGCGCGCGATTCGCGAGATGTACAACCAGGTACTGGAGGAGGGCGGCCTCGGTGGACTGGTGCGAGCCGGCAACTGAGCCAGACGACCGCTCCGTGTCAAGACCGTCAAATCGACCGCCGACCACTCCGGCCGTTCCATTCTCGAGTAATCGCCGCGCCAGTTGATATACTGTGGGATTCCTGTCGGGAGGTATGTGCGAATGAACAGACAGTCTTTTGCAGCGCGGCGGTTACTGGTATGGGTATGCATGCTGCTGGTCACAGGTGGCGGCACCGTGGTGAATACCGCCCTGGCCAAGTCGGCAGCCGAGATCGACATCAGCGTCACGGAAACCATCAATCGTTTCAAGCGCGAGGTAACGGGGGGCAGCAAGTTCCTGCAGCGCGCCACTGGCGTGCTGGTCTTTCCGAGTGTGATCAAGGCGGGGTTTGTGGTGGGTGGCGAATACGGGGAGGGTGCGCTGCGTGTCGGCGGCAAGACGGTCGATTATTACAACACCGCCTCTGCCTCCATCGGCTTTCAGCTGGGTGCGCAGGCCAAGTCAATCGTAATTGTCTTCATGGCCGACAAGGCGCTGGCGGACTTTCGCAAGAGTGATGGCTGGGAGGCCGGTGTCGACGGCTCGGTTGCCGTGGTCGAATGGGGCGTGGGCAAGGACATCAACACGATTGACATCAAGGACCCCGTCGTCGGCTTCGTGTTTGACAACAAGGGGCTGATGTACAATCTGACGCTGGAAGGGTCCAAGTTCACCAGGTTGAACAAGTGACGCCCGCCTGACGGAGTACAAATCGAATAAAAAAATCCTGGGTTACCTGGCCGTTGTGCTGTTACTGCAATACCCGACGGGTGTGTTTGCAGTGACCGAGGTATTTATCGATTTCGACGGTGCCGTGCCGGCGCCTTTGCCTCTATACACTCACGGATGCCCATATTACCTTTACCGGTTCGGTGGTGACCCGACACACCCTGACCACGACGGGCTCGACGCGTCCCGCACCCGACTGCTCCCGCAGGCGCGCAGTGCGCCGCGACTGAACCGTATCGTCTGGACGGACAGCATGTCGGGTACTCCGGAAATTTATTCCAGCACCTTCTTGCCGTCCGCCCGGATATGGCGCCGGTGGGCGCGGGCGCTGGCACGGCGCCGGCCCCACAGCCAGAGGCCGCTGGCCGTGAGCAGCAGAAAGACAATGGCGGCACCGTCCATCAGCCAGACACCCCATGCACCGAGGATACGACCACTGTGCAGGTCGAGCATCACGCGCTCGACAGATAATCCGCTACCCCGATAGCGCTGTTGCAGTGCACTGACCAGTGCCGGTGCGGGCTGGACTGGCGCGGACCACGCCACCTCCGCCGGGGCAGTCCTCTTCCAGTCGATCAGCCCGGCATCTGTGGCCCGGTAGCCGGTTGCCGTCTGCAGGACCAGGCGCTGGTCCGGGGTGACGCCGACAGACTGTATCTCCGCCGGTGTACCCGCCACACTGCCCAGTCGTTCGACCAGTTCCCCGGAGTGGGTCAGCAGCAGCAGGCTGTCGGCCAGGGCGACAACGACAAATTCATCAAGCTTCACCGCGCCCGCCAACGGCGGTTCGATGTTGGGCAGCAGCACGTTGTCGACATAGACCTGCCGCCCGATCGAGGCGATGGTCAACGGCCCGGCCCGGAAGGCGGTGACGTCATCCGGTGCCCGAATGCCATACCAGTCCAGCAGTACCGGCGAATCTACGTAGCGGCTGTCGAGTGCCATTTCCCCGGTATGGTTGAGCGCCAGGCCGGTGAGTGAGAGCACGATCACGAAGGCGGCCGCCGTCAAACCGATCCAGCGGTGCCACAGGTAGAGTGAACGCAGCCGCCGGCCGGCTGATTTTTGTTTAGGGTGCCGCGTCATTGGATGTCACGACCTGGCTGTGGAAATACAGGGCCAGTCGGGCCAGTTTTTTCAGGGCGCGCACGGACAGGGTCGCGCCGGATATGCCGTCGATCGGGCCGTCGAGTTGTCGCTCGGCCGTCAGTTGTATGCGCGGGAACTGGTCAGTAAAGAACGGGTGTTTGACCTCCCAGCCACGGCTCTCGCGAAAGATCAGGACGCGCAGTCGCTCGATCCCCTGTGCATTGATGACCAGTCCCGTCGTGATCGGCCGTTCCTTGCCGGTTTCCTCGAGTATCCAGGCACTGCGCGTGTCCTGCAGCCAGTAGCGCACTCGAATGGCGGGGTAGCGATGGCCCATGATAGCGGTGCTGGTCTCGCGGATATCGCCCTTTAGCCAGAGCACCTGTGCAGCGGGTAAATTGTCCCGGAAGGTCTCGGCAAGAAAATCTTCCGGGGTCTGGTAGGTCCCGCTGGCCGGCACGGGGCCGGCACACAGGAACAGCAGCAGGCAGGTCAGCAGTCTGGTCATGGGGGCGGTGAGAATAGCAGGGCTGCGTACCGCCCGCGACAATGCGCGGGATCAGAACTGGTAACCGATACCCAGGTCGAAGGCATCGAAGTCCCGTCCGGCTTCGCTTGCCAGATCATGCTCGCGATTGCGGTAATCGGCCTTCAGGACCACGTCCTCGTGCGGCCAGTAGTTCACGCCGACTTCCCACTGGTCGAAGCGGTCCTGTGTGCGGGCGCCCTCGATGTCCTCGTAGCGGGCGTAGACCCCCACGCTGTTGAACGGCCTGAAACTGGGTTCGATGTACCAGCCATGCTGCTTGTCTGCATCGGCCGCCGCGACCGCCGCGCCGTCGAAGTCCCACTCGGCATACAGCGCGCGCAGGCCAAAGGGACCTTTTTCGAGAACGGCATGGGCCTCCAGCAGCAGGCCGGAGTCGAGACCGTCGCCGCTCATCTGCGAGGCATCGCTCTGGTAGTTGGCGCTGGCGGCCAGTTCAAGACCGGGAATGCCGGTGTAGCGCAGGCGGCCGCTGTAGGCGAGATCTTCTGCGCTGGCTTTACTGGTTTTCTGGCGACCACTGCGCACGCGGAAGGCGCTGCTGCCGGAGGTCGGCATCTCCAGGCCTTCGTGCACGGCAACATCCCAGCTGATGCCGTTGGCATGCTGGCCGCTGAGTCCGGCGCCACCCGCCCACCAGGTGCTGGGCACGATGATGTTTTCCACGTCGTTCCGCTCCACGCCATAAAAGGTGTTTGGCTCATGGGTTTCGTTGAGGATGCCCACGGGCAGGAGGAACACGCCGCCCCTGGCCTGCAGGTTGTCCTGCAGGTCGAATTCTATATAGGCCTGCTCCAGTTCGACCTCGCCGGATCCACTGCCGTCGCTGGTGTCCTTGGTCAGTGCATGCTCGAGTTCGAACTCGGAGAACAGGCGGATGTCGTCGGTAAATTCATGGCCGAAGTACAGGACGAAGCGGTGGAAATCGATCTCCTTGTTGTCATTGGCCGGGTCACTGGCATCGATATTGTTGTAGTGCAGTTCGCCGTAACCGCCGATGGTGGTGCGGTCTGCCCAGTTGCCGCCGCTGCCGCCCGCAGCGGATTCCTCGACCGCGACGACTGCGGCCTCGGCCTTCTCATCGGCGTCGGCGGCCTGTTTCACCGCGGCCTGCTGCCCCTTTTTCAGGGCCTCGATCTCTTTCTGCTGTTGCTGGATGATTTTCCACATCTCTTCCGGTGAGGGCAGCTTGTCGGCGGTCGCCGGGCTGGTTATGGCAATGGCCATGAGCATGGTCAGGACGGACGTGTGTTTCACGGGATGCGCTCCGGTTCATAATGTCTAGTTAATGTGCTGGTATTCTAGTTAATCTTAATATAAATGCAAATAATTCTTATTTAGAATAATATGTTACCAGGTATATCCCGGCTTGGCACATGTAAGATACTGAACTAATAAAGATTTATTCTGGGCGCGGGTCCGGGCGCCGCCAGTATCTCGTGCGGGAGGCTGGAATCGGTCAACGGCTGCGTATATATTCTTTCTATTGGTTTATTTCTGGTTGACGCACACAACGGGGTAGCTCATGACACAGGCAAACGGTTTCAACGGCCAACTAATGGACACGGATCTGGCACTGACCGCGGCCGCGCGCGAAAAAATGCTCGAATTGTTTGACCAGGTCGAGGACGATGAGTTGAAGGCCATTCGCGTGTTTGTATCCGGCGGTGGTTGCGGCGGCATGGGCTATGGCATGACGTTTACCGACGCGCAATCGGAATATGATTGTGTGCGCAAGGAAGAAGGCTTCGATGTCTACGTGGATGCCGTGGCGCTGAATTTCCTGCGTGGCGTCGAGATCGATTACGTCGAGCGCCCGACCGGTGCCAGCTTCGTCTTCAATAATGCCTTCGCCATTACCGGCGGCTCCGGCACCTGCGGGGCCTGCGGCGCGGCCGGCGGCGGCTGTGCCTAGCGCATAAAATCCCCCGGTCCGGCGCAAGACAGTGTTATGCGCCGGCCCGGTATACCCGGCCGCGCAGCGGCAGGCTGTGTACACCCTGCTACTTCACCGCATACCGCCTTTTGCACCAGCCTGGCAATTTCCCGTCAATAGCAAGGTATCGTTGAGTTGACGATATCACCCCGTCTGTTACTGGTCGCGCCGCCGAACAGCTACCGCACGGCTGCCTTCATCGAGGCCGCCCGGCGCAACCGGATCGATGTACTGGTTGCTTCGGAAGGGCGCTATTCGCTGGTCAGCGAGATCGCCGCCGGTGTGCATATCGACCTGCAGGATCCTGCCGCATTGCAACAGTTGCTCGCAGCCGGCCAGACACGTCCGTTTGCCGGTGTCGTCGCGACGGATGATGCCACGGTGGAGCTGGGTAGCCGGGTCGCCGCAGCCCTGGGCCTGCCGCATAACCCGCCCGAGGCGGCGCGTTATTCCCGGCGCAAGGATCTGTCGCGACGGGCGCTGGCTGCCGGGTCCGTGCGCATCCCGGACTTCCGCCTGCTTGACCTGGACCGCCCCCTCGACCCGCAGCTGGACGGTTTTACCCTGCCGGCAGTGATCAAGCCGCTGGTACTGTCCGCCAGTCGCGGCGTCATTCGCGTCAATACCCCTGAGGAAGCCCGCGCGGCGTGCCTGCGTGTAGCAAAGATCCTCGCCGGGGAATCACTCGCCGACGACTTTGCCGCGCGCCACCTGTTGCTGGAGACATTCATACCAGGGGCGGAAGTGGCCCTGGAGGGGCTGCTGCGCCAGGGTCGGCTGACGGTGCTGGCGATCTTCGACAAGCCGGATCCGCTGGAGGGGCCGTATTTCGAGGAGACTTACTATATCAAGCCCTCAAGACATGCCGACCGGGTACAACAACAGCTGGTCGAGTGCACGCGCGCGGCCTGTGCCGCCCTGGGCTTGCGGGAAGGGCCGGTGCATGCCGAACTGCGCATCCACGACGACGGGCCGGTGGTCATGGAAGTGGCCGCGCGAACCATCGGTGGTGAATGTGCGCGCCTGCTGAGCTTCGGCACCGGCCGCAGCCTGGAGGAACTGGTTATCCTGCACGCGACCGGGCGGCCGCTGACGCTGGCCCATGCAGACGGAGCCGCGGGTGTGCTGATGTTGCCGATACCCGGTGGCGGCATCCTGCGGCGGATCGAGGGGACCGGCGCGGCGCGCGCCGTTCCCGGAATAACGGATGTGCTGGTGACGATTCGCGACGGCTATGAACTGGTACCGCTACCGGAGGGCGGCAGTTACCTGGGATTTGTATTTGCGCAGTGTCCCACGCCGGAGGAGGTCGAGGCGGCATTGCGTGCAGCGCATGCGAAGTTGAATATCGTTATTGCTCCTTTAATGCAGATACAAGATACAAGGTAAAAGATAAAAGTTGTGGTGTGTGCTGCGCACGCATTATTAGTTTATATCCATCTAACTTGCATTTTTTATCTTTCCTGCTTGTATCTTTTTATTTGTATCTTGTATCTATTTTTTAGCGCCCGGCGGCTTGAACCCTTCAGGTACCGCGCCGAAGTCGCCCTCCTCGAACAGGAAGCCGATCATGTGTTGCTCGATGACTTCCACGCTGCCCGGGTCGGCCGTGTTCAGGCCGTTTTCGTTGATGATCATCGTCAGGCGCTCGAGCCACTGCTTCCAGCCTTCTGCGGAGACGTTTTCATAGATGCGTTCACCCAGCGATCCCGGGTGCGGGATGGTGTCGAGACCTTCAGCCTCCCGTTTCAGTACCACACAATTGACGATACGACTCATGGAAAATCCTCAGCGGTGCAATTTCCATAGATTGTAGCCGGATTTCGGGCGGACGTCAGTTATCCCCGCCAATCAAAAGGGTTTCGCGACGGCAAGCAGGACGATTGCGATCAGCAGCAGGGCAGGGATCTCGTTGATCCAGCGGTAGTAGACGTGACTGTGCCTGGCGGTGCCCGTGCGGAAACTGCGCATGATTTTCAGGCAATACAGGTGGTAAACAACCAGTGCGCCGACCAGAATCAGTTTGACGTTCAGCCAGATCGACGTCTTCCATGCAGCCCAGGCATAGTCAGCCAGCAGCCACACGCCGAACACGGCGGTCAGTACGGCGCCGAGGGTCATGATCGCATACAGCTTGCGTTCCATGACGAGAAAACGGTCGTGGCTGATGCTGTCCCTCGCATCGGCATGATAGACGAACAGCCTGGGCAGATAGAACAGCCCGGCGAACCAGGTCACCATGAAAGTGACATGCAGTGCCTTTACCCAGATCATGACAGCTCCTTGTGCGCCGGTTGCCGGTCGTCGTTGAATGACTCTGTTGAAGTCAGCATGTCGAGAATGTCCCGGCGAATCTTCGCCATGTCCATCTCGCCGGTTTTACGGTAGACGATACGGCCGTCGGGCGCGATCAGGAAAGATGTCGGCGTCAGGCGTACATCGCCGAAGGCGTATGCGGCGTCGGCCTGGATGTCGAGTGCAATCGGGTAAGGGATGGCGCGTGCCTTGCTCATGGCGAGTACCCGGTTGGGCGGGTCATAGTCCATCGCGATGCCGATGATTTCGAGCCCCTGCGGCTGCAGTTCCCGGTAAAGTTCGATCAGGTGCGGCATTTCCCTGATACAGCCGGGGCAGGTCGTCGCCCAGAAGGTCACCAGCAGCGGCCTGCCCCGATAGCCTGCCAGCTGCAGTTTTTCGCCCCTGATCGTTACCAGGCTGATATCCGGGCTGTGCTGCAGTCCTGCTGGCGCGAGCCACAGGTAGCCCAGCGTTGCCAGCAGGGCGACTGCGCACAGGGTGACCAGTGTTTGCCTGATTTTCACTTGTTGCTGTCAGTCTTGTTGCCCGGGTTGTCGGTACCGAACCAGCCTGCCAGCACACCAAAGACTTTTTTGATACCGCGCCATAGCCTGGGCAGCAGCCAGACCATCAGCAGGATAAACGCTATCAGCAGCACAATAAACAGCACCGGGTTGGTGAGTGCCACCCACAGGCCGGCGATGACCGCGACATCTTCGCCGATCGATGCCGTCCAGTTGCTGAACGGCTCCGGCGAGGTGTTGATCAGGACACGCGAGCCGGCCTTGGTTAAATGGGTGCCGGTGGCCAGTGTGCCGCCCGCAATCGCGGCGGCCAGTTGTGCGGCCTGGCTGACATCCCCGATGGCAGCGGCGGCCAGGACCGCGCCGGCAGGGATCCTGATAAAGGTCGAGATCCCGTCCCAGCCGGTGTCCACGCCGGGCACCTTGTCGGTGAAGAATTCCACGCAGTACATCACACCCGCCGCGACCATGACCAGCGGATCGGTCAGGACCTCGAGTCCCGGTGGCAGGTCGATATTGCCGGTCGAACCCATGTAGCCCAGCATCAGGATGGCGGCATAGAGGTTGATGCCGCTGGCCCAGGCGACGCCCATGGTCAGTGCGATTGTCTGTGTAATGTCCATTAATCCCCGGCGGTCAGTGGTAACAGGGTGCCCGGTTTCAGCACCGGAATAGTGTAATGATAGACAGGCCAGGGCCGGCAAAAACACGCCTGCCACCGGTCGATGGTTGGATGGTGTTATATAAGTATATGATATATATAGAGATAAAGTTGTGAAAAAGATGTAAACTCATGCCGCCCAGTCTATATAATATGCGGGCTGTAAATCCGCTCCAGTCATCGAACAGGGAGGCTCCATGTTAGAAGAATTCAAGAAATTTGCCATGCGTGGCAATGTCGTGGACATGGCCGTGGGTATCGTCATCGGTGCTGCGTTCGGCAAGATCGTCAGCTCCTTTGTGAAGGATGTCCTGATGCCGCCAATCGGTAAACTGATGGGCGGAGTTGATTTCAGCAACCTGTTTGTCAACCTGGGCGAGGGGACCTATACATCGCTGGCAGCTGCACAGGAGGCCGGTGCGGCCACCCTGAACTACGGTATCTTCATCAATACGGTACTGGATTTTATCATCGTTGCCTTTGCCATCTTCATGGTCATCAAGGCCATGAACAAGCTGAAGGCCGAAGAGCCACCGAAGGCGCCGAATACCAAGGCCTGTCCACAGTGCCTGTCTGACATCCCGATCGCCGCCAAGCGATGCAAGTTCTGTACATCCGACGTCGGGTAACAACAGCGTTTTCTTTTCATCATCAAATAGTGAGTAGGAGTAGTGTTATGAATAAAAAACTGATTCTTATTGCAACGATGGCGCTTGCCCTCGGTGCCTGCAGTGACAAGGACGAAACGGCAACGATGGGAGAACCGTCGATGCTGGATAAGACCATGGATGCCACCAAGGAAATGGCGAGTGATACTGCCGATGCCGTGAAGGACACCACCAGCAGCATGGTCGAGGGCGCCGGTGACATGGCCACTGATGCCAACGAAGCCGTATCTGACAAGACCGGTGAAATGGTCGATGCCACCAAGGAAATGGTGCATGACACGGCTCAGGATATTGCAGACGCCACCGCCGACACGGCTGAAGATGCAGCAGCCGACATGGCAGAAGGCGCGGCGCCGGCAGCCGGTGCGGCCAGCGATGCCATGCAGGATGCAGGCACGATGCCGGGCCAGTAATTCTGGTCTGTATTGACAGTCAAAAGCGGCCCGGCGCAAGCCCGGCCGCTTTTTTAATGATGCCTCGATAAAATGTTACGCAGTTCTTTCCTGGTCTTTATCTGCGGGTGGGTGCTCTGGTTCATGCTGGACAAGCCCGGCGCTGTGCAATTCAGTTTCCCTGAACGCAGCGACGACCTGCTGGGAAATTTCCAGTATGCCTTCGATATGCTCAAGGCAGGTTATCCGGGGCTGGCATTCATCTTTATATGGAAGCAGCACTACATCGTGCTGTCGTTGCTGTGCGGCGCATTGCTGGCCGTGGCGGCCGGTACACTGGGTGATTTTCTGGGCCGGCGGCGAATGCGCAGGCGGGTGCTGCCGGGTGCGGTCAGGCGCAGCGACGCGTCAGACAGTACAGGGCAGCCGGGGCCTGCTGCGGCCCCGACAGACAATCCGGATGATCTAGTGGGTGATAAGCGGGTCGAGTGACTTGGCCTGATCGACCCAGACGCTCACCGTTTTTTCGGATGGCACGGTGCGGGTCAGTTTTTTAATTGTGTTGACTTCCTTCATCTTGGCGGCCAGGTTTTCGGCATTGCGGTTGCGCAGTTCCTTGACGGTATCGACACCGGCGGCTTCGAGTAATTCAGAAAACTCCGAGCCGACGCCCTTGATACGCATCAGGTCGGCCATGTTGGCCCATTTCAGCAGTACCTGTTCACTGACCCCGGTTTTTTCCGCTGTGGTCTTGCGCCCCCTGGCATCGCAGCACAGCTTCAGCAGGTTATTCGTGGTCTTGATGTTCGCGGCAGACAGCTTTTCTGCATAAGCGGGACCGATACCTTCAATATCTTCTATTTTGTAGCTCATTGTCAGGCTCCTTATGGGTGCTATTGTTGCCGGTGTGGATCCGGGTGATTCAGTCTCAAACAATTGATTGATGGCATTAAACAATGCAGCTGCGAGATGTTCAAGTGCCCGGCATGACTGTTGATAATTTATTACATTTGGGGGAATAAATTGTCCGGGCACTGCTATAGAATAGCGGGCGGGGTACCCCGCCAACGGGATAAATCAATAAGATAGGCGCCAGCGTGAGCGAAAATAATACGGTCAGGGAAATACGCATCAATCCGGTCATGCCGTCGGAATCGGTCCTGGTGGCTTCGGCCCGCGGCCTGCGCCCGCGCCAGGAAGAGGAGCGTATCCCGCATGACAGCCGTGCGCACGTCGACACCTGTCCATTCTGCAAGGGTAATGAAGACCAGACGCCACCGACCATCATTGCGGTGCCCGACGAGGAAAACTGGAATATCCGGGTGGTCCACAATCTGTTCCCCGTGCTCGGTACCGAGAGCGACCAGAGCAATATCAGTTTCGGCATGCAGCAGGTCATGGATGGTTACGGGCATCACGAGGTGATCATCGATCACCATGAGCACGGGATGGAAATCCACGGTATGTCGCACGAGCACCTGGAGATGCTTGTCGGCACCTATCGCCGGCGCATGGAAGAGCTGTACAGCGCGGACGACAGGATCAGGTATGTACTGGTGTTCAAGAACTTCGGCGATGCGGCCGGTGCCAGCATCAAGCATACCCACAGCCAGCTGATTGCCATGCCGATCGTTCCCGAGAACGTCTACAACGAGGTCCTCAGCAGCCAGAACTACTATCGCAAGTATCACCAGTGCGTATTCTGCAGCCTGATCGACGAGGCACTGACGTTCGAGGCCACTATTTACAACCGTGATTCCGGAGAGGTCAGGCGCAAGATCGATGTCGGTCAGTATGTTGTCGAACGCGGCGAACGCTTTGTTGCCATCAAGCCCTTCGCCAGTCGCTACGAGTGGGAGGTGCACATACTGCCGCTGCAGCACCAGAGTGACTTTATGCAGATAACGCCGGAGGATACCGTCGATTTTGCCAGGGTCCTGAAGCGTACCATGCAGCGGCTCGACAAGGTGCTGGGGGGTGCGCAGTACAATTATTACTTTCACACGGTACCGCGCTGCGAACTGTCGATTGATTGCGACGAGAGCTACCACTGGCACATGGAGATCTGTCCGCGCACCTCGATTCCAACCGGCTTCGAGCTGGGGTCCGGGCTGTTCATCACGACCATCAGCCCGGAGGATGCCGCGGCCCGCCTGAGGGAGGCACTTTGATGGAAGACTACCTGCGCATTATGGGTGAGGCGGAAAAAGACCTGGAGCGTGTCGTGTCGCGTATGAAGCAGATTCAGCGCGACATCAGCCGCTCCGGTCACCCGGCATCGATTATGCAGATCGAGGAACTCAAGGCGCTCGGCAGTGAATATGCGAGGATCGTCGAGCGCTTGTCGGATTTGCCCGGCGGACCTGCCAGGGCCTGAGCGAACGGACAGGGGACAGGATGAATATGAACGACGAAACGGGAATATTTGTCGGCAAGGGCGAGCAACCGGTGTACCTGTTGCCGCGGCTGGCCAACCGGCACGGACTTATCGCGGGTGCAACCGGCACCGGCAAGACGGTGTCGCTGCAGATCCTTGCCGAGGGGTTCTCGCGACTGGGCGTGCCGGTATTCATGGCGGATGTAAAGGGTGATCTGTCGGGCATGAGCCAGCCGGGCAAGGAGCACCCGAAGCTCGCTGCACGGGCCGAGACCATCGGTCTTGCCGATTACACCTTCGAGAGTTTCCCGGTCGTATTCTGGGACCTGTTCGGCAAACAGGGGCACCGCGTCAGGTCCACTGTGTCGGAAATGGGTCCGCTGCTGCTGTCGCGTATGCTGGGTCTGAACGACACCCAGGAAGGCATCATGTATGCGGTCTTCAAGATGGCGGATGACCAGGGCATGCTGTTGCTCGATTTGAAAGACCTCAGGTCCCTGCTGGTCTTCGCGGGAGAGAATGCGAAGGAGTTGCGTCTGGAGTATGGAAATATATCGGGCGCATCCATCGGCGCTATCCAGCGCCGCCTGCTGGTGCTGGAACAGGAAGGTGCCAAACAGTTCCTCGGCGAACCCGCGCTGGATATCTTCGATTTCATGCGCACCGGTGCCAACGGCTACGGCAATATCAATATCCTCGCGGCCGATAAGCTGATGCTCACGCCCAAGCTGTACGCGACCTTCCTGCTGTGGCTGCTGTCGGAACTGTTCGAGGAGTTGCCGGAGATCGGCGATCCGGACAAGCCGCGCCTGGTGTTTTTCTTCGACGAGGCCCACCTGCTGTTCAAGGGTGCATCCAAGGCGCTGCTGGAGAAGATAGAGCAGGTGGTGCGGCTGATCCGGTCCAAGGGTGTCGGGGTCTACTTCGTCACGCAGAATCCGCTGGATTTACCCGATACCGTGCTAGGTCAGCTGGGCAACCGTATCCAGCATGCGCTGCGCGCCTACACGCCGCGCGAACAAAAGGCCGTTCGCGCGGCGGCGACAACCTTTCGCGCCAACCCGGCATTCAACGCGGTCGACGCCATCAAGGAGCTCGGGGTGGGCGAGGCGCTGGTGTCCATGCTGGGCGGCAAGGGTACGCCGGGCATCGTCGAGCGCACCCTGGTTCGCCCGCCGTCGTCGCGACTGGGGCCGGCAACGCGCGCGGAGCGTACCGCGGTCATCGAGGACAGCATGCTGGGCAGGCGCTATGACAAGTCTGTCGATACGCATTCGGCTTATGAAATGCTCAAGGAGCGCGCCGAGAAGGCGGCCGATGCGGAAGAGAAGGCGGCTGCCGAAAAGAAGCCGGCAAAAAAGCAGACCGGCGCGCGACGCAGCAATCGTCAGGGTGTGATGGAGGCGATGGTCAAGAGCGTGGTGCGTTCCATGGGCAGTTCGCTGGGCAGGAAGATCGCGCGCGGGATCCTCGGTTCTCTCATGAAGTGAGTTTGCCATGAACCTGAAGCGCTCAAGAAACACCTGGTTGACGCTGCTGGCCATTATCGGCCTGGTCGTTTTCCAGTATTTCTACCCCGCCGATGTCGAACTGCCGGCACCGGAAGATGCCGTCGAGGCCGGCGATGTCGTGCAGTCCGCCTATGCGGCAAAGCGCTCGGGCGTGTGGCTGGAAACCGAGGGGCGGGTGACGCGACTCCTGTCGGATGACAACGAGGGCTCGAGGCACCAGCGCTTCATCCTCGAAGTCGGTGGCGGGCACACCGTACTGATTGCACACAATATCGATCTCGCCGAGCGTGTGCCTGTCAGTCAGGGCGATAGCGTCGGCCTGCGTGGCCGGTTTGAATGGAATGACCGTGGCGGGGTCATCCACTGGACACACCACGATCCGGACGGCAGGCTGCAGGGCGGCTGGATCCGGAGCGCTGGTGAATTGTATAAATAGGCTTACCGCAGACACCGCTGCGAAGGAGAAAGCATTATGAATCTGTTGGGTATGTTACTGGACAGCCAGGGCTCGCCGGCACTGCGGCAGCTGGCCGCGGGCTTCGGTCTGAATGAGGGCGATGCCAGCAAGGTGCTGACCGGGATGGTGCCGGCGCTGTCGCGCGGTATGCACAACAACCTGTCAAAACAGGGTGGGCTTGAAGATCTGCTGGGTGCGCTGGGCAAGGGCAATCACCAGCGCTACATCGATCAGCCGGAATCACTGTCCGGCGAACAGGCGACCCGTGAAGGCAATGCTATACTCGGTCACCTGCTTGGCAGCAAGGACGTCAGTCGTCGCGTTGCCAGCCATGCCTCCGGCAAGACCGGCGTGGATGAAAGCCTGTTGAAAAAGATGTTGCCGGTTATTGCAACCATGGTGATGGGTACGGTCAGCAAGCAGGCCGGTGCGCAGAATCTGCAGGGTGGACTTCCATCCGCTGGAACAGGGTCCGGCTCTGCCGGGTTGCTGAACCAGTTCCTCGATGCCGACAAGGATGGATCGGTGCTCGATGATATCCTGGGTATGGCCGGAAAGTTTCTCTAGCCGGAACGCGTGACAGGGAGATATGCATGGGTAACGACCTGGATTCATACTATAAAAAGATCATCACGGGTGTTGGCGAGGACCCGGACCGTGAAGGCCTGCAGAATACTCCCGGGCGTGCTGCGCGCGCCATGCAATACCTGACGCGCGGTTACAATCTGTCGCTGGATGAGGTCGTCAACAATGCCATCTTCGAGTCCGACAATGAAGAGATGATCCTGGTCAAGAATATCGAGCTCTACTCCCTGTGCGAGCACCACCTGTTACCGTTCATCGGCAAGTGCCATGTTGCGTATATTCCCACCGGCAAGGTTATCGGGCTCTCCAAGATCGCACGTATCG
>Ga0209456_10000799_pt1 | contig 16119 bp, 18 predicted proteins | sample COG_11_FD_184755 | JGI IMG/M metagenome (GOLD analysis project Ga0209456, IMG submission 184755) | Pelagic marine sediment microbial communities from the LTER site Helgoland, North Sea, for post-phytoplankton bloom and carbon turnover... | ecosystem: Environmental > Aquatic > Marine > Neritic...
AGTCTTTTTGGGTCAGTATGCCTACCAGCTGACCATTGTTATCGGTAACCGGGGCGCCGGAGATCCGTTTTTCCACCAGGACCCTGATCGCCGTGTGGATTTCGGTCGCCGGCCTGAAGGCAACCACATCGACCACCATATGATCATCGACAGTCGCGGCCGGTTCAGTCATGCCGTCCCCGGCGCACCAGACAGTTCATGCAACCACCGCAGCTGCCTGATATCGGCTTCCGGCCCAACAGGACACCAAGCGCGAGCCCGGCAACCGCCAGAACAAACACAACCAATGCCAATACCACCGTTGTCATGTCGATAGGTCCTCCACCACCGCTACAAACGACTGCCCCGGGTGATTGCCCTTGCCTCCGTCATCACCCGCTCAGCCTCCGAAGTCATCGAAGAATATGTTCTCCCGTTCGACCCCCAGATCATCCAGGGTTGCCAGTACGGCCTTTACCATCAGGGGCGGTCCGCACAAATAGTACTCGCAGTCCTCCGGGGCGGGGTGCTGCGCGAGGTAGTTTTCCAGCAGCACCAAGTGTATAAAACCCGTTAACCCCTGCCATTCATCCTCCGCCTCGGGTTCTGATAATGCCACATGCCACTCGAAGTTGTCGTACTTCAGCGCCAGGCCATCGAACACGTCATCGTAAAACAGCTCCCGCCGCGAGCGCGCACCGTACCAGAAGCTGATCCTGCGTCTCGAGCCTCGGCTCTCCAGTAGATCGAGCACCTGTGCACGCAGTGGCGCCATGCCGGCGCCGCCGCCGACGAATACCGCTTCCCTCTCGGTGTCCTGCACGAAGAAGTGCCCGTACGGTCCCATGACCTCTATCGTCGCGCCGACTTTCAGCGAAAACAGCCACGAAGAAACCACCCCGGGCGGTACCTCGGGCGAGGCCGGCGGCGGCAGCGCGATCCGGACGTTCAGGATTATCTTTCCCTTCTCTTGCGGATGGTTCGCCATGGAGTACGCCCGGGTGACGGGCTCGGGGGTATCAACCCGCAGCCGCCACAGATCGAGTTTATCCCAGACGTCGCGATATTCGTCTTCGATATCGAAGTCGGAATAGCCGATGCGGAATGGCGGACACGTTATCTGGACGAAGCCACCGGCCCGAAAATCCAGATCCTCGCCGTCCGGGAGCCGCAACACGATCTCCCGGATCAGGGTGGCCACGTTGCGCGTGCTTTCGACCGTGCATTGCCAGCTGCGAACACCAAAACTTGCCTCGTCCACTTCCACCGACATCGGCGCCAGCACGGGGACCTGGCAGGCCAGGCGGCACCGCCTGGCCACCTCGGCACGGGTCAGGTGGGCGCGCTCCTGCGCGCCGGGTTCATCACCTCCGGACAGAACGCGCGCTTTGCACAAGCCGCAAGTTCCGGCGCCGCCGCACGCGCTGGGCAGGTGCACGCCGGCGTTGACCAAGACTTCCAGCAACCTCTGCCCCACCGCGGCGGTCTGCCGTTTGCGGCCGTTGATCGTAACCTCGCATTCTCCGGAGGGTACCAATATGCGCCTGGCGGTCAGAATGAACAACACCAGCACGAGGATGATCGTAGTGAACGATGCGACTCCGAACGCGACCTCGATCATGCTTCAGCCGATCCCCGAAAAGCCCATGAACGCCAGGGACATGATTCCGACGACGATGAAAGTGATGCCCAGTCCCTTCAGGCCGTCGGGAACATCCGAGTACTTCAGGCGCTCCCTGATCGCCGCAAGCATAACGATGGCCAGAGCCCACCCGACGCCGGTGCCGAATCCATACACCACGCTCTGAGTGAATCCATAGGAGCGCTCCACCATGAACAACGTGCCGCCCAGGATGGCGCAGTTGACGGTGATCAGGGGCAGGAAAATGCCCAGCGCCCGGTGCAGCCTGGGCACGTGGAATTCCACCGCCATTTCCAGCACCTGAACCATTGCCGCGATGACGCCGATGAACGCAATCAGCTTCAGAAAGGACAGGTCGACTTCACCCAGTCCGGCCCACGCCAGCGCTCCGGGCGCAAGAATCCAGGTGTAGATCAGGTTGTTGACCGGCACCGTTACCGTTTGCACGGCAATCATCGCCAGCCCGACGCCGAAGGCCGTCTCCACACGCCTTGATACCGCTAGAAACGTGCACATGCCTAGGAAAAAGGACAGCGCCAGGTTCTCAACAAATATGGAACGAAGGAACAGTCCGGACAATTCAGGCACTAGCCGTCGCCTCCGGGCTCTTCCTGTATGCGGTACTCGGGCCGTTCCACCTGGTCCGGTTTTTTACTGCGTATCCACCAGATGATGACTCCGATGAGGAAAAACGCGCTGGGCGGCAGGAGCATCAGGTGCAACGGCTCGAATCCGCCGCCCTGCGAGGCCGTCATCAGGAGCTGGGTTCCGAGCAGACTCCCTTTGCCGAAAAACTCGCGGACGGCGCCCACCGCCACCAGGATCAAACCGTATCCGATGCCGTTACCGATGCCGTCCAGGATGCTGGCGAGCACCCCGTTTCGCATGGCAAAACTCTCGGCGCGAGCCAACACGATGCAGTTGGTTATGATCAGCCCGACGAATACAGACAGCCTTTTGCTCATCTCGAATACGAATGCCTTGAGCACCAGGTCGACGATGATGACCAGTGAGGCGATGATCGTGATCTGGACAATGAGTCGTATCGAGCGGGGCAGATAGTTTCGAATCAGGCTTACGGAGGTACCCGACAGGGCCAGCACGCTGATCACCGCCGCGGACATCACCAGCGCCGTGTCCAGCGACGTGGTGACCGCCAGCGCGGAACAGATGCCCAGGATCTGCAGGGTGATCGGGTTGTCGCTGATCAACGGTGCGGTCAGTGTTTTCCAGGGTCTGACGGCCATGGACTAGCCTTCTCCTTTTCGCACGCGCGCGAGATAGGGGCCGAATCCGGATTCGCCCAGCCAGAAACGCAGCAACCCGTGCACGCCGAGGCTTGTCCGGGTCGCGCCGGAAATTCCGTCCACCACGTAATCGATGTCAGGTGAACCCGCCGGGACCGGACCCCGCGCAACCCCAATCCTGACGTTCCCGTCTTCGTCGATGACGAGCTTTCCCGGCCACATCGCCTCCCATGCCGGATCCTGTATCCGTGCACCGATCCCCGGGGTGTCATTCTGCTCATAGAATTTCAAAGCCAGCACCGAGTTCGCATCTTCCGACAACGCGAGGTAGCCGAACAATGTCGACTGATATCCGACCCCATAGACCGGCAGGATCAGCATCCGGACCGCCCCGCTCTGGTCTCGATGGATGTAAGCCACGGCGTAGTTCGGACGCCGCTTGATGCCGGCGAGATCCAGCTCCGGCGCTATCGGCCTGCTCATGGCCGGATCCGTGGCCGCCTTTCCTGCATCATAGGTCAGCGGATCGAGCGCCTCGGTGTACGCCCCGCTGTCCAGATCCACCAATCGCATCTCGATATCTGCGGATGAAATCCGGCCCGCCGCACCGGACAACGCGCTGAGAATCGATGCGAGCTGGGCATCCCTTTCCGCCTCGAGGTTGGCGATATAGTAGGGACGAAGCGTTACCGCCGTGTACGACACGAGGAGGGCACAAATGACGGCGACACCCAGCGCAGTGACCAGAGCGCGGATACCGCCGCCGTTTTTTATGGCCACGCCGTTATCCATACCGGCGCCTGCGCTGCCTGATGTTCCACCCGACCACCCCGTAGTCGATGAGGGGCGCGAGGATCGATCCCATGAGCAGGGCGGTGACCACACTGTCCGGATGGGAAGGGTTGACCACGCGCATGACCACCACGAGACCTCCAGCGACGATGCCCTGTATCCAGCGGCCAGCGTCCGTGGACGCGGCGCTTGGGGGATCGGTCGCAACGAACACCACCCCGAATGCGAAACTGCCGAGCACCGCATGCCAGTACCAGGGAAGGTTAGTTATGCCGCCATCGCCAACGGCGCTAAAAAGAGACACCGCCAGGGTCAGACCCAGGACGTGGCCCAGGACAAGGCGCCATGAGGCAATTCGGCTCCACATCAGGAGAATTCCCCCGAGTGCGATAGCCAGGGTGGACGTCGTACCCATCATCCCCTGCTGCACTCCGATAAACGCGTCCCACCAGCCGATATCGGATGATGCCAAAGCCCCGCTGCCGCTTTCGTTGAACAGCGAGAAGATTTTGGTGCCGCTATAACCGGCAATGCCGTCCCACAGCGGGTGTCCCGTGTGCGCCGTCGGGAAAGAAATCTGCACCACCGCCGCGGCGAGCAATGCCGGATTGAGAAATGTCTTTCCCTCCCCGCCGAATACACCCCTGCCGAACACGATACCGAACATCATGGCGAAAGCGACGTGGAACAACGACACCTCGGGGTGCATCAACAGCGTGAATACGATGGCACTCAGGATGAATCCCGCATCCATGGGGCGGTCGCGCTGCGTTGCGAAAGCACGCTCGCATACTCCTGCCGCCATCATCGCGATGATCAGGACCGGGGCGACGTGCGCCAGACCGGCGACCGTTATCCCGATAATAGTCGGATCCTGGTAATCCACGCCGAGTCCAAGTATAAAACTGTCGCGCCAACCGCTCGCGCCCTCTCCTCCGGCGGTATCCAACGCGCGCAGATACTGGTAGCCGGTGTTCACCACCGCGGCGGCAAGCACCGGGATCAACGCGACCACGGTGGTTACCTTGATCCCCTTGGCGCTGATCAACGCCCGCACATGCGGGGCGCCTGAATACTGAGATGCGGTCTCTATGAGGCCTCCTTGTGCAGCTGATCCAGTACATTCCGGAGCAGCCGCCCGTAGCGATTTCCCGACGGACAGGCGTAGGTGAGCAAAGCAAGGTCCTCTTCGACCAATTCGAGCGCGCCGAGATCCCGTGCGCGGTCGATATCGCCCACCAGCAAGGCCCGCATCAACGGCACCGGAAGGATGCCGGGAGGTGACACTTTTTCCATATCGCCGGTGGGCAGCAAGGGTCCTGTGTTGCCGGCATGCGCGACAGTCCAGCCGCCGCGCCGCCACCAGCCCGGCTTCCCGGCAGCCGGTTCCTTGATCACCGTGACCTGGTTGTGCTTCTGACCCAGAAAGGCTTGCGCACCGACCGCCGCGTGGCCTGAAAGAACAGAACCCGAGATGACCCGTAAAGCGTCATCCGTCATTTCGCCGCGCGTGATCTCGTCAACCGAAGCGCCGCAAGCCACTTCGAGCAGACGCGGGCGTGCCACGCCGTTCCCCGCCAGGGACACGATGCGGGAATACCAGGGCGCGCCCTCGGAGATCAAACGGCCGAGCGAGATCACGTCCTGGTATCCGATGTACCACACTTCGCTGCCATCGAACCCTATTGGGCACAATTCGTGGATATGCGTCCCGGGCAGCCCCGCAGGATGACAGCCGCTGAACTCGACGGTCTGGACACGATCCGAATCGACGGCGGAGACGTCGGAACCGGCGGCCCGGCAAACAAACAGCGGCGCGTCGCAAACCTCGGTCAACGCGTCGATCCCGGCGGTGAAGTGTTGCGGGTATTCAGAAATGATGCACACCGGATCGGGAGCCAGCGGTTCCGTATCCATGGCCGTGATCATCAGCACCCGTGGTTCGGCGTCCGGATCGGGAATGTGTCCGTACGGCCGCGTCCTGAGGCTGGTCCACAGCCCCGATTCGCACATCACCTTGCGCACGGAATCTCTGTTGGATGCATCCGGAACATCGAAGCCGACTCCGTCGATCGCGTCGTCCGCGACAATCTGAATGGACTGAAGTGCACGCCGGGCGCCTCGGCTGATGCTGGCCACCTGTCCGCTGATCGGTGCGGTGAAAACAATCCGGGGTCGATGTCGGTCACGCAGCACGGGTTCCCCCGCCCGGACCCGTTTGCCGGGTTCGGCCAGAACGTCAAACTTCACGCCGGGGAAATCACGCCCGAGGATGGCGGCGGCGGAAGTCGGTTTGACCTCCCCCACGCGCATCTCCGGTGGCTCGCCGACTTGCAGCTCCAACCCGGTCCTGACTTTCACGTGCATACGCCTCACTCCGTCAGCCTGTGTACGAACCCACTAGTTTGACTTCCGGGATACACATCTGCAGGTCGCCGCAGATATCGGCAATCACGCCGTAGCGGGGTTTGACCGATACCCATAGCAGGTTGAGTTGCAGATTCAGATCGGCAAACACGACTTCCGAATAAGCGCTCAGCACGCCATGAATCTTCGCAATCGTGTCCGCTCGCCGGCGGCTCGGCCAGTTTCGGAGGCCCGAGATCAGGATCATGAAATCGCTGAGACACCTGCCTTCTTCGTCGCGGCTAGGAACCCTGCTATACAGGGGTTTGCAACCCTGGATAGAGATGATCGATGGTTTTAGACTCCTGCTGATCGTCTACGCTCCTGGTCGGACAGGACAGAAAATTGATCAGGATCAACCGCTTGGCAGCACCTTTCCGTTATCTTACCACGCGGCATATAGTACCCGTGATCCGGCGTTCAAATCTGCTCACCAATAGAATGAGGACATTCAGGAGGGGGAAGTGAAAAACAATATAGTAAACAGGATTTTCGTAATGTCATTGGCCGCTCTCGCGACCGCGTCACCTTCGCTTGTCGTGGCCACCAACGGCTTGTACCAACACGGCTACGGGTCGCGCCAAAATGGAATCGCCGGCAGCGGCGTCGCGTTCCCGCAGGACCCCTTGATCGCGTCCATCAATCCGGCCGGGGTGGTTTATGTCGGCAGGCAAAATGAAATAGATTTAGTGTGGTTCTCGCCGCGCAGGGAATACACCGTCAATGCAAGCCCTGCGTCCGGAAATTTCCCACCCTTCCCCGGTCCCACGGTGAAGAGCGGAAGCGAGTCCTTCTTTGTTCCATCGCTGGGATTCAGCTGGCCCATCGGTGACAACGACAACAAGGCCGTCGGGTTCGCCCTGTACGGCAACGGCGGCATGAATACGGACTATGACGCTGCCGACACGCCGTTTGGTGTCGGCACCTTTGGCGGAGGCGCGGTCCCCGGCGGCGGTGCCGACAGCGGCGTCGACTATACGCAGTTGTTCGCTAATCTCAATTACTCGCAGAAATTCGCGGACGGAAAAGCATCCTGGGGAATCGCCGGCATCCTGAACTATTCCCGTCTCGAAATGCGCGGATTCAGCGCGTTCGGACCCTTTTCTCTCGATCCCACCAACCTGTCCGACAAAGGCCACGACAATGATACGGGATTTGGTTTACGCCTCGGCATACAGGGCGATGTCGGCAGCGGCGTCACGTTGGCCGCGTCATATCAGACGGAGATCAACAACAAATTCGATGACTACGCGGGGTTGTTTCCCGATGGCGGAAAACTCAACATTCCCGCCACCCTGCAGGTGGGATTGGCGGCAAAAGCCGGTCCCGGAACGATTACCGCCGACATCCAGCACGTGTTCTACAGCGACGCCAAGGGTGTGGGTGACCCCGGCACTACGGGCCTGCCCACGGGATGCATTCCCTCTGCCCCGTTTACCGCGTCGCCGGTTGCCAGTGGTCCGAGCTGTCTCGGCAATGATCCTGGAATCGGATTCGGTTGGGAAGACATGACCGTGCTAAAACTGGGCTATACCTGGTCGACGGGAAATGACTGGACCTGGCGGGTTGGGGCGAGCTATGGCAAACAGCCGATTCCAGCGGAAGACGTCACCTTCAACATCATTGCTCCCGGCGTGATCGAGACGCATTTGACGGCGGGATTCAGCAAGGCACTCGGCAAGGGACGCGAGTTCAGTATGGCCCTGATGTATGCGCCGGAGAAGTGCGTGAACGGCCCCGACCTGTTCACCCCCGGCCAGACCGTAGAACTGTGCATGCATCAGGTAGCGGTGAACGCCGGATTTTCATTCTAGCGAAAAGTAAGCTGACTGCCGGATTTACCGGGCCGGACGCGTAGAAGTCTGCGCCCTGGCCGGCGGCCGGACTGCGTAACAGCCCCAACCTGCGATATGCAGGCGAGTCCTCCGTGTCCGCTTTATCGCGCCCGTTTTAGGCGAATTTCGACCCGATGGACACCGCTGCACGAAAAATATACCCATTTTGGTAAATAACATTGAATTTAATAAGATACTAATATATCGCACAGACATGCTCAGGAAAGTGATATCCCTGTTTAGACCCTCTGCCGTTCCTACACCAAAACCGGCGGTTAGGAAGGGGGATTTCGATCGGGAACTCGACACCCGCGGATGGAACTGCCCAGTTCCTGTACTCCAAGCCAAAAAAGCCCTGAGCAATCTGGATGCCGGGCAAACGCTGCACGTCATCACGACCGATCCGGGATCGCTGGTGAATCTGCGGGGTCTGGCGAATCAACCGGGGATGACCCTGGTGGAATCGTCCGAGGTGGGGGACGAATATCATTTCGTGCTGAAAAAAACCGATACAACGTGACCCGGCGCACCCGCGCCCGGGAAGAGACAATCCAAACTCATCAAAAAGGTATAGACAGATGTCCGAGAAGAAACTGGCGCTAATCGCAACCAAGGGTACGTTGGACTGGGCCTACCCGCCTTTTATTCTTGCCTCTACCGCGGCCGCTCTGGGATACAACGTTACCGTATTTTTCACATTCTACGGGCTTCAGCTCCTGCGCAAAGACCTCAACCTCAAGGTGAGTCCGCTGGGAAACCCGGGAATGCCGATGCCGATGGGTATGGATAAATGGTTCCCGGTGCTGGGTACCGCCATTCCCGGCATGGAAACCATGATGACCAGCATGATGAAACAGAAGATCAAGAAGAAGGGCGTTGCCACTGTTCAGGAACTTCGCGATCTTTGTATCGAGGCCGAAGTCAAAATGATCGGCTGCCAGATGACCATTGATCTATTCGATATGAAGTCCGAAGATTTCATAGACGAAATCGAGCTGGGTGGGGCCTCGACATTTTTCGAGTTCGCCGGCGACGCGGACGTTCAACTGCTGATCTAGTGTCCCATCCTGTTAATGGCCCTGCGGGTTACGATGGGACCGACGATTTCGAACAATACCGTGTATCCATCCTCCATCGCTTCAAACTTTCCTGGTCCTGCGCGTGTTATGGTACATACTGAATCTCTAACACTGTCAAGGAGTCCATTTAATGGCAAACGAAGGTTATCACGAACCGATCGAGGAGCTTTCGAATGAAACGCGGGACATGCATCGGGCGATCACGTCGCTCATGGAGGAACTCGAGGCCGTGGACTGGTACAACCAGAGGGTCGATGCCTGCAAGGACGATGAACTGAAAGCCATACTGGCGCACAACCGTGACGAGGAAAAAGAACACGCGGCAATGGTGCTGGAGTGGATCCGAAGGAAAGATCCAAGCTTCGACAAGGAGTTGAAGGACTATCTGTTCACTGACAAGTCGATCTCCCACTGACCGCAGCACGCGTGCTCCGGCACGTTCACGCGTCGCGGATAGACTCTTGGTGAGAAATGCGGGCTAGGGCCGGCTGAGCCGCTCCTGGACTTCGCTGGCAAGAGGTAATTGAATGTCCGCGTCCAGGTTGCCTTTTCCCGGCACATGGTTGACTTCGAGACGGATGCCGCCCGGATCCTCGAACAAGACGGAGTAGTAGCCGGGAGCCCAATCGCTCTCTTCCGGCGCTTGAACGATGTTCGCGCCGAGCTCGACCACGAAGGCGTACACATCGTCCACGTCTTCACGATTGCGGGCACGCAGGCAGAGATGGTGAAGACCGGCACGGTACTGGTCGAATGAGGTATTTTGATGTTCGGGGCCGGCCGCCCGAATTCCTATACCTGTTCTGCTGCCGACGCAGTAAAAAAGACGATCGTTGCTGACCAGGCACTTCATGTCGAAAAACGCCAGAAGTTTTTTATAGAACGGCAAGCAGGCATCGAAATCCTTCACCGTCAAATACACATGTGCAACTCCGTTGAGCTCCATATCTACTCGTCGACATCGGCCAGTAAATCGGCAACGCCTATCCCGGCGCTGGCCGCTGCTATTTAATTCAAATCAAGCCGCGATGCCACGGTGACGCTGTGCGCCAGGCCGTTTGACAGCCTTGGTGCCGCGTCGGACATTTGACCGTTGCTTGCCATTGCGTGCTTGTCCGCCGCGTCTGCCAAGCTGCTCTACAGGTCCTGATTTTGTTTCAGGTGCAACGACACGGACTTGTCGCTCGAATCCGTGAATCCCCTCGCTCGGAATCTTGTATCCAAGGAACTTCTCGATGTCACGCAAATAGCCGTTTTCGTCGGGACATACCAGGGAGACGGCTTCTCCTTCCAGACCGGCCCGACCGGTACGACCGATGCGGTGAACATAGTCTTCCGGCACGTTGGGCAGCTCGTAGTTGACCACGTGCGGCAATCGTTCGATGTCCAGACCACGGGCGGCAAGGTCGGTTGCCACCAGAACGCGAATCTTGCCCGCCTTGAAGGCTGCCAATGCCCGGGTGCGCGCTCCCTGGCTTTTGTTTCCATGGATCGCGGCACTGATCACGCCGTCGCGCTCCAGTTGCTGAGCCAGTCGGTTTGCGCCGTGTTTGGTGCGTGTAAATACCAGGACCTGGTACCAGTCATTCGAATCTATCAGCCAGGACAGCAGTGCACGTTTAGTGTCCTTGGCGACAGGGTGGACACGCTGGACGATGCGTTCCACGGTGGTATTGCGTGGTGACACGTCGATTTTTTCCGGCTGCCGCAGTAATCCATCAGCCAGCTGCCTGATCTCTTTGGAGAAGGTTGCCGAGAACATCAGGGTCTGCCGCACCTTTGGCACCTGTTTGATGATTCGGCGAATGTCGTGGATGAATCCCATGTCGAGCATGCGATCCGCCTCGTCTAAAACCAGGGTTTCGACCATCGACAGATCGATGGTCCCCTGCGACGCATGATCGAGCAGGCGACCCGGTGTGGCGACGACGATGTCGATGCCCTCGCGCAGCTGCTTGATCTGTGGACCGATCTTGACGCCGCCGTAGATCACGCCGCTGCGCAATTGAAGGTGGCGTCCGTAGGTAGTCACGGACTCACCGACCTGAGCTGCGAGTTCTCGTGTGGGAGAGAGTATGAGCGCCCGTACACCGCCATTCCGACGGCCAGGCCGCTTCGAATCGAGGCGCTGCAGCAATGGAAGAGTGAAACCCGCGGTCTTGCCGGTTCCGGTCTGCGCGCTGGCAAGAATGTCGCGTCCTGCCAGCACGACGGGGATAGCCCGCTGTTGGATTGGCGTGGGTTTTTGGTAACCCTGGTCCGCGATGGCGCGCATCAACGCGGCATTCAGACCAAGTGAGTCAAAAGTCATTTGTTTGGATACTCCGTATTTGAATTTGCACGATGCTTCGCATGCGCCGGCCGAACGCAACGTTAAGCGGGAGGCACATCCATGAAGTGGCGCCGAGGAGCGCCGATCGTATAACGCGGGTGGTTTGGCCGCTCTAGCGGCGGCGTCCGCGTCCCTTGCCGCGTTCACGCGGTTGTTCGTAACGCACCTTGAGCGACGTGCCGTCCTGCGTCCGTCCATCGAGAGCCTCGATGGCTGCGCGGGCTTCATGACCCTCCATTTCGATGAATCCGAACCCCCGGCATCGGCCGGAAAATATTTCTGTCACCAGTTGGACTGAGTGAACCCTGCCGTAATTGGAGAACAGATCGGTGACGCTGGCTTCGGTGGCGTCTTTCGACAGACCACCGATAAAAAGTTTTTTCAAGATAGGTCTCTTTGAGACAGATTGCGCGGTCGAGCCCTACCTCGCCACCCGGGCAAGGCAGGATTGACCCGATAATTGTCAGCTGTTGATGCTGACCTGGCTGGCCTGTGGCCCCTTTGGGCCATTTTCCACCACGAAGGTGACCGATTGCCCCTCGTTGAGGGCCCGGAACCCATCGGCGTTAATGGCAGAGAAGTGCACGAACACGTCCTTGCTGCCGTCGCTGGGGGTGATGAAACCGAAACCTTTGGACTCGTTGAACCATTTGACAGTGCCTGTCATCATAATAAATACCTCCGACTGAGTACGTCGTTATTTGAATTAGAAAATAGTAAATGTGAGTCAGAACAGGGCGTTACAGGAGGTAGTGTGGAGACAGAACTACTTGCGGGCACTGTGCGGGAATCGCATTTCCGCGCGATAATACACAAGCATCATCGAATTAGCCATCTTTATTTGAATTTCATTGCCGGGAGCGTCATGTCGATGGAAATTGCACCTTCGTTCCACCCAGGCTGCGCGTCGGCCGCGCACGCAGCCGCACCAAAACGATAAATTTTCGGTCTCGGCTCCATCGCGATCTTCATTCCCATGGATCTGAAGCCCGGGACCAAACGGCGCACAATTAGCGACGAAAGGTCAGTTTTATGATTGACGGCTTTTGAGGGCCGATAGTGCGCACAGAGAATTTGTACCCTGTGATGTAAACTCAGGAGTACCTTCATTAAAATCATCATTTCCATGAAAAAAAGGGCTGGTGCGGATCGTCGTTCGGGACAGGACCGGCGGGTCGTATACGATCTTTTTTATTTCAGTAATGGTGGTGTTGAGCGACGCAAATATTCCGACCGGCGAAAACCCAGTGAGCGTCGGACCGATTGGGTAAGGATCTCCTCCTGGAGCAGCGCCAGGGTTGAAGTGCCGAAAAAGTTGGATGACGATAGAGGTATGATTTATACCCTCCGTAGGCGCTTACTGAACTGGCCGGACGGATAACGACCCCTCGGAGGCGGATCACCCGCCCCTTGATTACCCCGCCTAATTTAAGGTGCTTGCCGCAGCGCAAGAACCACCGGATGCAAGCCCTCCCAAACGGTTAACCCGCATATTGCGGGAGGCATGGCGCATGGAAATGCCTGTCGTGCGGAACCCGGGATGCGGTTAAAACACTTCCTCGAAGAGGTCTTTCATCGCCTGCCACGACTCACGATCGGCGGTTTCGTTGTACGCAATCGGGATGCCGAACTTTTTGCCGTTGGCGTCGGCCTCGCGGCTGGTAAAGCCGTGCATCGCACCCTCATAGGCGATGAAGCGGTAGTCCGCCCCGGCGGTGTCCATCTCTGTTTTGAAAGCGCCCACCTCTTCGTCGGGGATCATGACATCCGCAGCACCGTGGCAAACCAGCACTCTTGCCTTCACTGATCCGGGCTCCGGGGTATGAAAAGAACCCAGGGCACCGTGAAAGCTGACCACGGCTCGCAACGGCATGCCGATACGCGCCATGTGCAGGACCATGGCGCCGCCGAAGCAAAAACCGATCGCACCCGTGCGCTCGCCATCGACGGTGGAAAGATCGCTCAGTGCGTGGTGCGCTGCCTCGAGTCGCGCCGTGCCCGTTTCCATGTCCCCCATCACCGCGTTCATCATCTTACCGGCCTCGTCCGGTGTCTGTGCGGTCTTTCCTTCGCCGTACATGTCCACGGCCAGTGCGGTGTAGCCCAGAGCAGCAACCTGCTCGGCGCGCTCACGGATGTAGTCGTTCAATCCCCACCATTCCGGAACCACCAGCACCCCCGGCCTCGGGCCGTCGATGGCGGAATCTAGGGCGAGATATCCCGTCATCGTCTGGCCGCTGGCGACATACGACATGGACTCAGTCTGGATACTGGACATTATTGCTCCTCCAATGTTTTCTCGTTTACCGGCAACTTGTTCGCACATTATGACACCCGGAAGGCCCCGGTCAAAAGCCTTCTTCCGAATACGCGACGTTGATATCATTGCGTGATCTCGGTAAATGGACTTCGGCGTCTTGTGCGGATTGTTTTAGATACCGGAAAAATTGAGTCGTTTCATCGAGACGGATTCGTGGTCGTCGAGGACGCGCTCGATGAATCAACGGTAGCCGCCGCCCGGTCCCGATTCGAGCATTTGTTTGCCGGATGTTTTGAAACTGGCATTCAGCCCGACGAGTGGAACTGGCGCCCCGAATCCGGCGCCCGCGACGTCACCCGGCAGATCTGCAACGCCTGGAAGTCCGACAGCATCATCGCCGCCATCGTGACACGCGTCGATATTGGGTGTGCCTGCGCCGAATTGCGGGGATGGCACGGCGCGCGCCTGAATCAGGACAACGTCATATGGAAGCCGCCCGGCGCGCGTTCACTCGGTTTTCATCAGGATGACAGTTACCAGGATTGGATCGTGCCGGATGAAATGATGACCTTCTGGATCACATTGGACGATACCCAGGCCGATCAGGGGACAATCGAATATGTGGCCGGATCTCATCGCTGGCCACTTTCGCCCCCGATCGACCAGTTTCATGCGCCTGATGATCCAATTTCGGACATGCGCGCGGCAGCGCGCCGTGTCGGCGTGGCCCGCCCGGAAATCGTGCCCATCGAGGTGAGTGCGGGCAGTGCCGTAATCCATCACGGACGTACCTGGCACGGGTCAAGGGACAACCGGGGAAAAACACCCCGTCGCTCGGTCGTCGCCCATTGCATGTCCAGCGCAGCACACTTTCACCCTGTCAACGTCAGCCCGGTCTACGGCCGGTACAGGCGACACGGGACGGACGACATGGATGAAAGTTTCTTTCCCGTCCTCTGGCGCCAGGACGGATACCGTACGCCGTGGCTATAGATCGTTAATGACGGTCTAAAGCGGGAAGACGATCAGTGAGTATCCGGGGATTTCTGCGGTGCCTGCGTGAGCATTTTATCGTGCGCTCGCCTCTATTCCTGCGCAAGCTGATGTCCACAATGCCATCGGACTGGGACCGCAGGACGCTCTGCGAAAAGATACAATGGCGCTGTCAGAATCCGGACCCCTTGGTGGACTACGCGCTGCTGGTAGACAAATATCGAGTAAAGGACTTCGTGCGCCCATGGTTCCGGACCGCTGAAACATACGCACTGATCGAGAACGCGGCAGAGATCGACTGCGCCAATCTTCCGCGCACCTACGTCATGAAGACCACGCACAGCTGGAACCGGTCGATGCTCGTATTGGATGGCGTCATCCAGGGACAGAATCGAAGCCGTGAGACGGCAGGAGACGCCGCAAATGAAGTAAACCTGCAAACCGTGGCACGACCATGGCTGCGCCCCCACCCAATAAGGTCCACCGCTGAAATCCATTACCGGTTCGTCCGGCCGCGCATCCTGTTCGAGGAATACCTCGACGAGATGGAGTATGAGCTGCATTTTTTTCTATTTTATGGCAAATGCCGAATGACGAGTTGGTCACCCGCGGGTTCGACTTCTTGCGGGGCGAGACCTATCGCAACTACGACGCCGACTGGACGAGGCTGGAGCCGGGCTCAGAGCAGATTGCGTCGTGTTACGACAATTCACCCGCCGAAACCCCTCGGCCCAGCTCGACGGTGCTGCGGTCTCTGGAGGAATTGTGCAGGGACATCGACCACGTCCGCGCCGACTTTTTCGTGTGCCGTGGACAGATGTTTTTTAGTGAATTCACCTTTACACACAACCGGGGACTCAAGAGCCTGCTCGGTAAATACGAGGTCAAACTCAGCCACTACTGGCCGGCGGCGGGTTGATGCCACGCGGATGCAACATCGCAATTTCTGATGATTCAACGTTTCAGCGAGCACGTTCAGCGGGGCCTGGACCAGCCAGCGCCGGGATAGGCAGCCAACGGTTAGATTAATCAAACGGCATCAGACCGGACACGACCCCTATGTATAGCTATACATAGCGACCCACTGCAGACCTTTGGCAATGGGGGATTAATCCCATCTTGAGGGAGCGTCTTGGGCAAACCTTCCGTCTTTTGAAATTAAAATGATTGGGCCTTGATATGTCCTCGGTTACAAGTCCTAATGCTTTGATAGGCTCATTCCAATCATAAGCAATCAAAATCAAGACAACATAATGACTGACTTTACATTGGTTGGATTAGGAGCCATGGGCAGCTGATATTAAGGATGCTGTGCGGGCAAATGAACTTATTATGGTTTGTCTTGCTAGTGTACCCCGTCGTAAATTCTGTGACATTCAGAGCCCCCCAAAAACACGGCGACAAGGCGCGCCTCGCAGGCAATATCCAGATATTGGCCAGAGGGGCAACGCAGTGGCCGTGGTTTTTGGGGGACTCCCGCAGGGCGAATCGACAAACACCCGCCTTCGGCGTTGCATCCGCTCCCATTAGCTCGCTAGTGCTTCGCGAATGCGC
>Ga0209456_10000803_pt1 | contig 16055 bp, 14 predicted proteins | sample COG_11_FD_184755 | JGI IMG/M metagenome (GOLD analysis project Ga0209456, IMG submission 184755) | Pelagic marine sediment microbial communities from the LTER site Helgoland, North Sea, for post-phytoplankton bloom and carbon turnover... | ecosystem: Environmental > Aquatic > Marine > Neritic...
ATCGGAGAGGGCTTCGAGAGGTGGCTGAACCTGTACGGTCTCAAGCGGCGCGAGGGAGTACAGACCATCCTCGACGAAGGAGGCTCGGACGTGCTCGTCGACTACCTCGAGAGCAAGACGCTCGACCTGCACCGGGGACTCAAGGACCGGAAGCGCGACAAGCCGGACTAGAAGGTCGGGTCAGGTCCGCTCCGCGATCCACGTCGCGATCTTCTCGAGTGCCTCGGGTGAGAACGTCTCTTCGATCCCCGCGTATTCCGCTGGGGCGCCTGTTTCCGAAGTCTGGAACAGGTGATTGAGCCCGGGCAGCACTTCCGCCGTCACATCCGGGTTTCCGCCGTCCCGCAACGCCTTTTCGACCGGGAGCAGGTTCTCGGTCGGCGGGACCTGGGTGTCCTTCTCGCCGTTGAGGGCCAATACAGGAATCGATAGCTCACGCAAAGCCTGAAGCGGGTCGTAGACCAGGAAGTACTTCATCCACGGGGAGAGGAGGCTCCGCACCTGGCCGTCGGCCACATCGCCCGTCAGGCCGGCATCCGCGAGGATCGCGCGGGCCCGCTCGGCAGCTACGCTGTCGTTCTCGGCCGCCACAACCACATCCAGCAGCGCTCCCTGAACCTGGGCGCGCTGCTCGATCACCGCCTCGGGGAGCCCCGACGCCCGGTTGATCGCCTTCGCCTGCATGACCAGAAGTTCTCTGCCGTCCACGCCCGTGCTCGCCAGCAGAACCGCGAACGCTATTTCGCCCCCCAGTTCCGCGGCCATCGGTGCCACGACCGCTCCCTCGCTGTGCCCCACCAACCCGATTCGCTCCGGATCCACTTCGGAACGCTTCCTCAGGAAGGCCACCGCGGCCAGTGCGTCGCTCGCGAAGTCCTTCGTCGTCGCCACTGCGAAGTTGCCGGTGGACTGGCCGATCCCGCGGTCGTCAAACCGGAGGACCACGATCCCCCGGCGCGACAGGTAGTCCGCCAGCACCAGGAACGGCCGGTGCCCGAACACGGTCTCGTCCCGGTCCTGCGGACCCGAGCCCGAGAGCAGGGCGACTGCGGGGTGCGAGCCGTCAGAGGCGGGGATCGTGAGCGTTCCGGCGAGCCGGATTCCCGCTTCCGGATTCTCGAACTCGACGTCCAGTGCCTCGTACGGAAACGGGGGCTGTGGTTCCTGCGGCCGCCTGGGCGCGAGGGCCTCGGCATCGGCGCGCTCGAGAAGGAGCGGGAAACTGCCGCCTCCCTGGGCCCAGTTTCCCTGAATGCGATCTCCTTCGTCGGAGAACTGGCCCGTGTACTCGCCGCCGGCCATTGAAAACTCGAATCGAACGGATCCGTCGTCGCCCTCTTCAACGGCGGACAGTACGAGGCCGTATGCCCCCTGGTCAGGGCTGTCCATGGTACCGGACAGAAGTCCGTCGCCACCCCTCAGGATGTGGAACACGAGGCTCAATTCCTGCCCCCCCGCGTTCAGCGTGCCGGCCCATGTCCCGGACACCTCCGGCCGACCCGCTAGTTCCTGGGCTCCAGCCTGATTCATCGCCCCGGCACCCAGCGCCACGCACAACCCCACGATCCGCGCGAACTCATGTCCATGGTTCGTCACTGCCGCCTCGATGTATGCGCGAAGGGCGCCCGACAGGCGCCCCTCACGGTGATGACTGTGCAGCCGGGCTCGGCTATTCGGACTCAGCCGCCGGCTTGAGGTCCAGCGGGAACGGCATTCCGGCCTGGTTGAAGTTGCCGCTCAGGGCCCCTTCGTCGTTCAACTCGCCGTCGAAGCCGCCTCCGCCCGGGATCTCACAGCCCGAGATGTGAAGCTCCTTGCCCTCCACCGAAGTCTCCGTGCACGCGATGCCGGCCGCGCCCTGGCCGGGGACGTCCAGGGTGGTGGTAAGGGCTCCTTCTTCTCCCTCGACGACCTTGAAGATCATCTCGACCTCCCGTCCATCGGTAAGTGCCAGAACTCCGGCCCAATCGCCAGTGAGGGCAGTCTCCTGTGCCGCGAGGTCCTGCGCGGGCGTGAAGGCGGCCAGCAGCGCGAGGGCCACGAGCCACGCAACAGCAGCACGTCTCATATTCTCGACCATCGAATTCTCCTCTTCGGTGTGCGCCCTCGGGGGGCGTCGGTGCGTTCAGAAGCCCGTGACTTCCGGTTCCTTTTCCAGCTTGACGGCGGCGCCATACGCAAGGATCTCGGATGCAGAGCCCATCACGTAGGACGTGGCGAAACGGACGTTCACGATGGCGTCAGCGCCCAACTGCTCGGCCTCGGCCACCATCCGGTCCAACGCCTGCTCGCGCGACTCGGCCATCATCTTGGTGTACTCAGACACCTCGCCTCCCACGATGTTGCGAAACCCGGCCAGGATGTCCTTGCCGACGTGGCGCGCCCGGATGGTATTGCCCCGGACGAGGCCCAGGGTCTGCGTGATCCGGTGACCGGCAACGGTCGCCGAGGGGGTGATCATCATCGCTCGATCTCCTTGTATGGATCAGACTTGCTGACAAACAACCGGTGCCGTAGCACGGACACCAGGAGCATCACCAGGCCCACGATCAGCGCCAGCATGCCCCACTTGACGAAGGTCGGCAGGTCGTTGTCGGCCATGAGGTCGCGCACCACTGCCCAGGCGCCCCACGAGCCGAACACGATGGCCCCGACCGACACCAGGATCCACGCCAGGCCACGTTCGAATCGGCTGTAGACGCTGGTCCAGTACCCGTCCCACATCTCTTCCGGCGGATTCCGAAGTTTCATGTTCGCGGTCACCTCCTTGAGCCTCGAGAGGTGATTCCACTCCTCCCGTAGCTCCGGGTTATCCGACAGCAGCCGTTCGAACTCGTCGTGCTGTGCAGAGTCCAGCTCGTCGTCGAGCGCCCGCATCAAGAGTTCTCTGACCCGGTCGATCCGGCCCGTGTCGTCTGTCATTCGATGCCTTCCAGCCGGGCCGCCAGCCTCTGCCTCGCCGCATACAGTCTCGACATCACCGTCCCGATCGGCACGTCCAACAGCTCGGCGATCTCCCGGTACTTGAGCCCTTCGAATTCCTTCAACACGAACACTTCTCGCTGAGCGGGAGGGAGTTCCCGGATCGCTGTCTCGAGTCGATCGCGAAGCTCCTCCGTGGCCCGAATCCGTTCGGGATCATCGACCGAGGCTCGCACGGTCGCCTCGGCGACCAGCCACCCTCCGGCCCGTTCCAGCTTCCTTCGGCGGGAGCTGGTGTCGCGCGTGAAGTTGTAGCAAAGACGGCGAAGGATCTGGTACAACCAGGGATAGAACGGACGCTCGGGATCCAACCGGGCGCGTGCCTTGAACGCCCGAGCGAACGCATCCTGGGACAGGTCCTCCGCGTCCTGCGGCGATCCGACCATGCCGAGGGCGGCGTAGTAGCACCGTTGCATATATATGGACACCAGCTCTCCGAACGCGGCGGTGTCACCCGCCCGGACTCGACGCACGAGGATGGCTTCGGCCGTACGGCCATCGTCTCGTTCGCGCTCCGACTCCGCCTTTACTCGGTTCACGGGCCGCCTATTGGCTCCCTTCCGTTCACTGTTACCCGATCGTGGCGACTTTATTCAGCGCTCGCGGAGACGAACCTCCGGCGAAGCAGAAGTACGAGCACGACTGCGACGACTCCCACGATGGCCACGAGTTGTAGAAGCCTGACGAACAACTGGTCCACGGCGCGAACCAGGGCTCCGTCGATGTCCACGACTGCCTGTGAGATCGAACCGTCGAGTCGGGTTACGGCCTCGTCGATTTCCTCGTGCAGGATCCGATCGAGCTCGACCATCGCGGCCTCCCGTTCGGGCGTGATCCCTGCGAGGATTTCACCGGTGGCACCGGCCACGTATTTCTCGAGCGCGGCCTCGAACGCGAGGCGCTGGTGATCGACCGCCTCCAGGAGGATATCGCGCTGCTCGTCGACCAGGTCGGGCGCGCTCAGAAGGAACGCGTTCAGCGTCTCCATGGCCTCGAGCTGGTTGAGAACCTCCAGGTAAACCGCCGACCGATCAGGGTCCGCCAGTTCGGCCAGCATCAGCTCTGCCTGCCACCGCCCGGCGCGCGGTAGCAATTCCGCGTACACGTTGAGACGCTGACTCATGTCGTACATCAGATCGGTCATACTGCCCACGGCCTGGAGACCGGAAACCCGCTCCTCTCCCATGGACTTCGCCAACACCTCCACCGCCGAACGACGGAAGAAATACGGGTTGTCCAGGGGGTTTTCCGTGGCGAATCGAACGACGGCGGAGTCGAGCTCCGGATTCGCCTCCTGAGCTGCGAGGTGTCGCGCCCGCTGGACCTCGCCTTGAAGAAACTGGACCGCTTCGACCGCGAGGTACTGATCGTCACCGAACAGATCCCGGCCAGAACCGGTCGTGAAGTAGTCGTTCATCTGGTAGGTGAGAACCCGGCTGTCGATGGCGGCGGCGAGCGGATCCGGCAGGGTGGCCGAGCGGTAGATGGCCGGCACAGCGTACGACTTCCAAATCAATGCGTTGCGGGCAGCCGTGCGCTCCGTCGCGAGCTGCAGAATACTGTCGGCCGCCAGCTCCACCGTCTGCGCGAAAGTCTGGGCATACTCAGTCACCCGGAGCCGGAGCTCCTGTGCGGACACATCGCTCCCCAGCGTCTCTTGCAGGCCCGTCTGCCGCGGCGCCGCGGTTGAGCAGGCCGTGACTGCCGCGACCGCCATCACGGCGACGAGGAAGACCGGTCGCAAGCGACGCCGGGTCGACAGCTTACGCGTTCTCATGTGTAGCTCCGAGATTCGGGTGACGCATAATCAAGAATGTTAACGTGCGAACCCGGTCGGCGCGCCCGCCCGGAACAACCGGGGACGCGGGAGGGTCTGGACTGATTGCGCGGCGTGTCCGACGCCGCGGTTCATCATCGTCAGGAGGTCGCATGTCAGGATTCGGGTTCGTCGGTCGTAGGTGGCGCGGTCTGATCATCGCGGTCGCCGTCCTGTTCGCCGCCGGAGAAGCACGGGGTCAGCAGGCACAGGAGCCGCCGTGCGCGGACGAGGCGCATCACCAGTTCGACTTCTGGGTGGGTACGTGGGAAGTCACCAACGCCCAGGGCCAGGTCGTCGGGACCAACGAGATCTCGTCGATCCTCGGGGGGTGCGTCCTGCTGGAGGAGTGGCAAAGCGCGGGTCCGTACTCGGGGAAGAGTCTCAACATCTATGACGCCGCCAACGACAAGTGGCATCAGACCTGGGTCGACAACGGGGGCCTGCTGCTCGAGCTCGACGGCAAGCTGGTCGACGGGAACATGGTGATGAAGGGACGCCGACCGGGCCAGGACGGTGCGGAGGTCCTGCATCGGATTACGTGGGCGCCGCTCGAAGATGGTGACGTGCGGCAGATCTGGGACACTTCCGCGGACGATGGGGGCACCTGGACCACCCAGTTCAACGGGCTGTACACTCCGAAGGAGTAGGGTCAGTCCTCCGGCTCCTCGACGCGCCCCATGGCCTCGTGCAGCAGCCGGGCGGCGAGCACCGCCGTCCGGTCGCCCTGGTCCACGGAGGGGTTCACTTCGACCGCATCCATCCCTGCCAACCGCCAGGGAGCTTCCTGGATCAGGGCCAGCGCCTGGCGAGGCGAAATACCCCCGGGCACGGGATGCGAGACCCCTGGGGCGTAGGCCGGGTCGAACGCGTCGAGGTCCACCGTCAGGTAGACCGGTGCGTCGTCCGGGATGTGGGACAGGTCGGACGGGCGGAACGGGACGTCGCGGGCCTCGAGGATCGTGAGTCGCCCGGCGTGCCGCCGCGCCACCTCGAGCTGCGCGTTGTTCAGGGTTCGGATCCCTATCTGCGTCAGAGACGCGACGTGCTCCATCTCGAGGATGCGCGCGCCGACGCACGCGTGAGACCACCGATCACCATCGAACTCCGGGTACAGGTCCGGGTGAGCATCCAGCTGGACCACGTGCACCGGTTCGTCCAGCACCGCCAGCGCCTCGACGAGCGGCATGGTGACCGCGTGGTCACCGCCCGCGAAGAACGGCACGGCTTCCCCCGCCAGTACCTCTTCGGCCCGGGCGCGGTACTCCTCCCTGGTCCCTTCCCACGAACCGCCCGATGGCCAGTCCCCTGCGTCCGACACCAGGCCCGCCAGGTCCGCTCCCAGTTCGGTGGTCGCGTTGTAGCACCGGCCGTCGTACGCCAGGCGGATACGGGACGGCCCCTCCGCCGGACCACGGCGGAAGGTAGACTGCGTGTCACAGGGCAGGCCGACGAAGGCCAGGGGAAGGGTCGGATCGGACTCGTCGGAGAAACAGCCCGCGAACGGAATGGGTGTGTCCATGTCGGTTGACTCTCCTGGTGATCCGGACGGCGCTGTCACAGTTCCACGGTTCGGGCCAGGCCGGTCTCGGCTGCCCGTCTCATGATCCGGGAAGCGGCGACCACGTCCTGCACCGCATGACCGACGGACTTGAAGAACGTGATCTCGTCAGTCCGCGTGCGTCCGGGTGACCTGTCAGCCGCCACATCGCCGATCTCGGTCCAGTCCCCGGGGCGGGTGAGGCCCGCCTCGATGCCCGCCACAAGTTCTCCCGCCTCTTCGAGGGCCGCCTCGACGAGGTCCACGAATATCGTCGCTCGTTCGACGGTGACCAGGTCGACCTCCCGTCGATCCAGCGTGAACGTGCCGATCGCGTTCAGGTGCGTTCCCGGGCCGAGCCACCGACCGTCAAACACCGGGGTCGGCGAGTTCGTCGCCGAGCTGATCACGCGGGCTCCGTCCAAAGCCGCTTCGACTGTAGGGCTGCGCTCCAGCTGCGCTCCGACGGCCGGTTGCATGTGTTCGATGAAGTCGTCCACCTGGAGAGGGTCGAGTCCGAACACCCGGATCGTCTCCAGGTCGCGCACGGCATCGAGGGCCAGCAACTGCGTTCGGGCCTGCACTCCGGCGCCGATCAATGCCGCTACGCGGGCGTCGGGCCGGGCCAGCAGGTCGGTCGCCGCACCCACGGCCGCACCGGTCCGCCAGGCGGTCAAAGCACCGCCGTCCATGAGGCCGATGGGTTCGCCCGACACCGGATCGAGCACCAGCGCGAGGCCGGTTACCACGTCTTTGCCGAGTTCGCGATTCCGGTTGAAGACCGACACGGTCTTTGCCGCCAGGCCTTCTCCCGGAACGTAGCCGCCCATGAGCAGAGAGATGCCGTCTACCTCGTCCACGGGGACGACACCACGGAGGGGGGCGACGACCTGGCCGGCCGACAACGCGGCGAACGCCGACTTCATCGCCTCGACAGCGTCCCGCATGGGAAGCAGTTTGGGTAGGTCCTGAGCAGCGACGGTGAGCAGTTTCATCGTACGCGAACTATAACCCGCGCCACGGGCGCGCGTAAGGTAAATCCGGTGCGAGTACTTCACTTCAGCGACATCCACATCAGCCTGGGTCTGGCACGCATCCCGATGCGTGACTGGCCCGGGAAGAGGCTGGCCGGAGGCATCAACTTCCTGCGAGGCCGCGGACGCCGGTTCGAGAGGGCCCTGTATAAGCTGGATCGACTGGCCGCGTTCTCGGATTCCGGGGAGGTGGACCTGGTCGTGTGTTCGGGTGACTTCACGGCGATGGGAACGCGCGCCGAGTTCGCCACCGCCCGGGCCGCGATCCAGCCCTTTGTGGTCTCACCGGCCGAGTTCGTGTGTGTGGCCGGGAACCATGACCTCTACACTCGGGCCGTGGTACGACAGAGGCGCTTCGAGACGACCTTCGAGGGATTGCTCGATAGCGACCTTCCAGATTCACGGGTCGAAGGCCCGTGGCCGATCGTCCGGCTGCTCGGGGACGACATCGCCGTCGTCGCCCTGAACAGCGCGAAGCCGAATCCGGTGCCGTGGCGATCGAGCGGCCGGATCCCGAACCGGCAACTCGAAGCGACAAGGGCGATCCTGGCGCGACCCGAGGTCCAGAAACGCTTCGTGTTCATCGTCACGCACTATGCGCCGTGTCTCGCGGACGGTCGACCCGACACACCAGCGCACGGACTGGAGAACGTCGGGGAGTTCCTCGAAGTCTGTGCTGGCATAGAACGGGGCGCCATCCTGTGCGGCCACGTCCACCACACGTTCCGCGTGCGTCTTCCCGGAATCGGGCCAGAGGTGTTCTGTGCCGGCAGTGCCACGATGCATGAGCTGGAAGGTTTCTGGTTGTACGACGTGGACTCTGACGGGATGAGCGCCCGCCGCGGGCTCTGGTCCGGACACGGCTACGAACTCGAACCTGCGGCACCCGGCTCTCGGAGCGACGAAGGAAAGCGGGAATGACCGAGCCGACGATCAGCGAACTGCGGTTCTCCACGGCTCCCGCGGCTGGAGAGGTCTCGGCCATCCTGGTCAGGCCGCATGGGTGCCGCGCGCTCTTTGTCCTCGGGCACGGCGCCGGAGCAGGCATGCGACACCGATTCATGGACGGGATCGCCGAGGCCCTGTCCGATCACGGAATTGGTACGTTTCGATACCAGTTTCCGTTCGTCGAAGCCGGGAAGAGAAGGCCGGATCGTGCCCAGATCCTCACCGGAACGGTCCGCGCGGCGGTCGCAGCAGCCCGGGAGCTCGAGCCCGATCTTCCGTTGCTGGCCGGGGGAAAATCGATGGGCGGCCGCATGACATCCAACGCCCAGGCGGAAAGTGCCCTGGCGGGCGTGCGTGGAATCGTCTTCTTCGGTTTCCCCCTGCACCGGCCCGGCGACACGTCCGACGCGCGGGCCGACCACCTGAAGGACGTGGCCGTGCCAATGCTGTTCGTGCAGGGAACACGAGACCGGCTGGCCGACACGGAGCGCATGCAGGTCGTGGTCGGCGCGCTGGGAGACCGCGCCGCGATCAGCATCGTACCGGACGGAGATCACGGTTTCGATGTGCTGAAGCGGACCGGCAAGCCCGCGGAAGAGGTGTACGACGATATGGCGGCCGCCGTGCGCGGCTGGACTGACGCGATCCTGTCCTGATGTGCGAGAGGGGGACGCCAGGCGCCCCCCTCTCATCCGACTGCCTCACGAACGATTAGTTGGCGGGTCGGTGGACCCGATCCCGCCGCCGGGTAGCGTCTCGCGCCCGGGACCCCATCGCGTTGTCCCGGAGCTGACTTCCCCGACTTCCTCGATTGCCGCGCGCCCCAGGCGTTCCGCGGTTCCCCGTGGCGCCCTCTCGATTGGCTCGTGACTGCGTGCGCGTCCCGCGGGTCGCCCCGTCACGGCCCTGTCGGTTCTCGGCCCGCTGACCAACCCCGGCCCGCTCACCAGGCTGGTGTATACGAGCCCGCTCCTGGCGCTGTGTGCGAGCTTCCTGAGCCGTACGGTCGCCCGGCGCGACGGGGTCGTCCTGCGCCTGGGCCGGTGTTGCGACCGCCAGTGCGGCGGCGAAGCCCAGGCCAAGCCATCTGAATCGGATAGGCATTGTCGTCTCTCCCACATCATGCTTCCCGCGGCCCGGGCGCTCCGGGCCTCCGTGAACAAGACGACCCTCGTGAGCGGAAGGTCACTTCCCTATTGGACCGAAGGGCGACACCCGCCGACCCTGTCGAGCCCGCGTTCGATCTCAAAGTAGACAATGGATTGACAATCTTCAATTATGTTCGTAATATATTGGACAAACGCTAGACACGGAACGAGGGCGCCGTGTCACCTCGCGTCTCAAATGGCGCAATGACACAGGGAGGAACAATGAGCGGATGGAAGAGAATGCTGATGCTGACGGCGGTGCTCGGGTTGAGCGTCGTTTCAGCGGCATGCAGCGATGACGACGATGACAACGGTACCAACCCACAGCCGCAGACGGCTACGCTTCGTGCCGTCCATGCTTCGCCGGATGCTCCGGCCGTGGATATCTACGTAGAAGGCTTGAGCACGCCGATCGCGACGAACGTTGCGTACGGTGACGCCACCGAGTATGCCACGGTCGAGGCAGGCACATACAACGTGCAGCTGCGACCGGCCGGCGCCGATTCGTCCACGGATCCGATCTACGAGACGGGCGACGTCACGCTCGGCGCGAACTCGATCCTCACCGCGGTCGCTGTCGGCCTGCTGAATTCGGCCGACCCCGCGGACTCGTTCCGCATCATTCCGCTGTTCGAGAGCTTCGCCACGCCCGGCTCGGGCAACGCGATCGTGCGCATCCTGCACGCGGGCTCGGATGCCCCGACGGTCAACCTGGACGTGGGCGCTGACGGATCGAACGAGGTGGTTGATCTGGCTCGGTTTGCCGACACTGGTGCTGGCGGCATTGACCTGCCGGGCGGCAGCCCGATTCCGCTCGGCGTCGTGGTGGACGGCCTGACGGTCACCACGTTCACGATTCCCGCGCTCGATGCCGGAACCGAGTACTTCGTGATCGCCACGGGCCTGATCGCCCAGAGCGACATCATGGCGGACGACGCCTTCAAGCTCCTGGCCGTGACTGAGAGTGGCGCGTCCTTGTTCGTTCCGCAGGACGGTCCGGACGCCGGAAGCGCCATGCTCAGGGCCGTACACTCCTCGCCGGACGCTCCGGCCGTGGACGTGTACGCGGAGGGAATCTCCATTCCCCTGTTCACGGCGCTCGCCTACGGTGATGCGTCCCTGTACGCCAGCGTCCCGGCGGGCATGTACAACATTCAACTGCGGGCCCACCCGTCCACCGAGGCCGATCCGGTCGTGTACGAGACGGGCATGATCGAGGTGGCCGCGAATCAGACGATCACGGCGATCGCTGCCGGTTTCCTCGGCTCCGTTGACCCGGCGGACTCGTTCCGGATCCTTCCGTTCGTGGAGGAGTGGGGAGTACCGCAGTCCACGCTCGTGCGGATCGTGCACGCCGGACCGGACGCGCCGACCGTAGACATCGATGTCGGTGACGACGGATCGTCTGAAGTGACGGGACTCGAGAGGTTCGCCGACACGGGCGCGGAGGGCATCGCGCTTCCGAGCGGTGAGGAGTTGCAGATCGGGATCGTCGTGACCGGTGGAGACCGCGTCACCGCCTTCACGACGCCGGCGCTGCCGGACGGCGAGGAGATGTTTGTGATCGCGACGGGCAGCCTGGTTCCGACCGCGCGTGCCGAAGACGGCTTTTCCCTGCTGGCCGTGTTCTCGGATGGTACGTCCGCGTTCATCAAGCAGAATCCGGTTGTATACGCGCTGCACGGCGGCCCGGACGCTCCTGCGGTCGACATCTACGCTGGCGAGACGCTGCTCGTGGAGAACATCGCGTTCGGCGAGCTCAGCGGCACCGTGCAGGTTCCGCCGGGCATGTACACGCTCGACTTCTACGTGACAGGCACCGGGGCGGGAAGTCCGACGGCGAGCTTCGACACGCCCGAGCTGATGGCGGGCTCCGCCTACCTGACCGTGGCGGCAGGTGAGCTCGAGCTCGAAGGCACCGAAGAGGAGTTCACGCTGCTGGCGTTCGAGGAGCTGTTCGAGGCGACCGACATGTCGCGGATCCGGGCGGTACACGCCTCCGGTGATGCGCCGGCGGTCGACATCGGCACGGTGGACGGCGGCACGGGCGACATCGACGTGGTGCTGTTCCAGGACGTGTCCTTCGGCCAGGCGTCGGATGCCATCGGCCTGGAAGCCCCAGTGGGCAACCTGACGATCGGTGTGGCCCCGACGGGCGACGCGACTCCGGTTGCCACGTTCGACGTGACCACCGAAGCCGGCCTGCAGACGTTCGCCGTGGCCGCCGGGGCCCTTGCCCCCGACGGTGAGGAGGAGGCCTTCCGGCTGATCCTCGTGGTGGCCAGCGCCAATCCGTGGGTGGGCGCGGAGGTGCTGCCCAACCCGTAACCCTTCGACGGAGGTCCCACGGTGTGTCCGGTTATAGCCTCGACCGGCGCACCTGAGCCCGGGCGGTCGCGCAGTCCAGCGGCCGTCCGGGTCCTCCCCATTCGGCTCCTGACCGCCCGTACCCTCCCGCGTCTTCGACGTTTAGCTTGTGTTTCCGACGGTCATGACACTCCTTCGAGGGATGGAGCCCATGCGGTTGGCGCTCGAGCACGGCAGGCTGGCCCTGCGGGACTTCCGCCGCACCTGGCCACAGCTACTGTTGGTGACGCTTGTCACCCGGATCGCCGTGACGCTCCTCATGCTGCCGGGCCTGACCCTGCTCCTCCGGTTCTTCATCAGCCGGCAGGGCGGAACGGTTCTGAGCGACCAGGAGATCCTGTTCTTCTTCCTCACCCCAAGAGGAGTCGTGGCTCTCGTGCTCGTCGGCGGTATCGGAATCGGGATCTCGCTGATCGAGCAGGCGGGACTGATGATCGTGGGATTCGGGGCCGCGGAGGACAGACGGGTCACTTGGTTCGGATCCCTCAAGTACGTGTTTCAGGAGCTACTGCGGATCCTGCCTCTCGGGTCACACCTGCTGGTGAGGGCCGCCGTCCTGGTGGGGCCGATCGCCGTTCTCGTGGGTGGCGTCTACTGGACCTTCCTCCGGCACTACGACATCAATTACTACCTGACCAACAAGCCCCCTGACTTCCTCTGGGCAATCGGGATCTCGGGTGTTCTGGTTGCGGGACTCGCCATACTGCTGGGCAACAAGATCGTCCGCTGGACGCTGGCGCTGCCCGCCGTGTTGTTCGAAGACCTCGGGCCACGGGCGGCCATACGCGATTCGATCGCGGATTCGAGGTGTCATCGGTGGAGGATCTTCTGGTGGATCGTGGCGTGGCTGGTCACCTCGGCCCTGGCGTCGATGGCACTCACGTGGACCATCGGATTCCTGGGACGGCTGATCGTGCCGGCGAGCGGCGACACCCTGACTGTCGTGGCGCTCACGATGGGCGCAGTCGGACTCTTCGGCCTGACAGCCAACGCTATTCTCTCGTTCTTCTCCGCTTCTCTCTTCGCGCTGCTCGTGGCGCGCCTGTATCGGGACTTTTCAGGACCCGGTTCGCTTGCGCGGGACGTGGCGGAGCCGGGCTCTCTTGGAGATCGACCGGTGTTCCGGAGTCCGCGACACAGCCTTCTGTGGGGAGGCGCCCTGGCGATAGTGGCGTCTGTCGTTGCCGCGTTGATGCTGGCCCGATCGGTGCGCCTGGAAGACGATGTCCTGGTCATTGCCCACCGCGGCGCCGCCCTGCACGCGCCGGAGAACACGATGGCGTCCGTGCGCAGGGCGATCGAAGACTCGACCGACTACATCGAGATCGACGTGCAGGAGACAGCGGACGGCGAGGTGGTGGTGTTTCATGACCGCGACTTCATGAAGACGGCACGCACGCCCCTGAGGATCTGGGAATCCCGGCGGGCTGATCTCGATCGGATCGACATCGGAAGCTGGTTCGATCCCGTGTACTCGGCCGAGCGAGTCCCGACGCTGGAGGAGGTGCTTCTCGCGGCGCGCGGCCGGGCCCGCGTCAACATCGAGCTCAAGTATTACGGTCAGGATGTGGACCTGGAACGGAAGGTCATCGACATCGTGGAACGGACCGATATGGTCGACCAGGTGGTCGTCATGTCGCTCAAGTACGACAAGGTCCGGAAGATCCGCTCCCTGCGTCCGGATTGGACGTACGGCCTCCTCACCACCGTGAGCCTCGGAGATCCCGGGCGGGCAGACGTCGAATTCCTGGCTGTGAACGCGACCACCGCGACGCGTGGTTTCATCCGACTCGCCCATCGACATGGGCTGGATGTGTACGTGTGGACGGTCAACGACCCGTACCTGATGTCCGCGATGATGAGCCGCGACGTGGACGGGATCATCACCGATGATCCGGGCCTGGCGCGGAGAGTACTCGAGGTCCGGTCTCAGATGGACCCCGTCCAGCGGCTGCTGGTTGGGATCGGCACGGAGATGGGGGTGTTCAGCATGCCGCACGAGGAGAAGCAGACAGACGAGGCGGACGCGTAGGCAGCACGAGGACGGGAGTACGGACAGACCCGAGCGCATCGGGACTTGATGCCCTAGTTTCAGCGCGAATACCCTGGAGGAACCCCGATCGTGAATGGATAGGAGGCTCACTGTGACCGTATCTCGTTTGCTGAAACGAGGCGTTTTTGGCCTGGTCGTCTCGGCGACCATCATGCTGTTTTCCGCCCACCCGCTCGACGCCCAGATCAAGGACGGTACCGGCGGCCTGGAGATCAACGCGTTCTACGGAGTGCTCAACGGGCTGGGCGACACCGAATTCGAGAACGACCCGGTGCCCTGGAGACTGGACAACGATCCCTATTTCGGTGGTCGTCTCGGATACGTGTTCGACATCGGACTCGGCGTCGAAGGCTTCTTCGGCTACGTGGATTCCAAGATTGTCGGATCGGCGCTTGACGGGACGAAGACGACGGTGATGAATTACGGTGGTGACATCACCTACAACTTCAACATCCATCGCTCCATCCAGCTGGCAATCCTGGGCGGCGCCGGGATGCAGAGCTTCGACTTCGATACCGACGCATTGGCCACCGAGTCGGCGCTCACCTGGAACTACGGGGCGGCGCTCAAGCTGTACCCGACCCGTTGGCTCGGATTCCGTTTCGACTGGCGGAACTACCATTCCCCGGACGGACTGATCGACACGCGGCGCTTCCTGAATCCGGACGGCGCCGACCTGTCCCAGACGTCGTTGAACAGCACCGAATGGACGGCCGGACTGTCGTTCTTCCTCTGGGGTCCGAAGGACTCGGACGGCGATGGTGTCGAGGACCGGAATGACCTGTGTCCGGACACGCCGAAGGGCGTCGAGGTGGACACCACCGGCTGCCCGCTGGACGCGGACATGGATGGCGTGGGCGACTACATCGACCAGTGTCCCAACACACCGCGCGGCGCGGTCGTGGACGAAACGGGCTGTCCGATCGACTCCGATGAAGACGGTGTCTTCGATGGCCTCGACCAGTGCCCCGACACTCCGAAGGGCGCCGAGGTCGACGAGAACGGCTGTCCGAGTGACCGGGATGGCGACGGCGTGTTCTTCGGAATCGATTTGTGTCCCGGGACGCCACCGGGCATAGCCGTGGACGCGACCGGCTGCCCGCTGGACAGTGATGGCGACGGCGTCTTCGACACCGTGGATGCGTGTCCCGACACTCCGGCGGGGGCGCGGGTGGACGCACGCGGCTGCCTGGTCCAGCTGGAGCTGGTGAACGTGGAATTCGAGTTCAACAGCTTCGAGCTGACGCGATCGGCACGGACCTATCTGGCCGAGCTGGCGGGCCAGATCGTTCAGCAGGCTGATCCCGAAGGTACAGGCCGGCTGGAGCTGCGCGGGTTTACGGACTCAGTGGGCGCCGAGGCTTACAACCAGAGGCTCAGCCAGTCCCGGGCCGAAGCCGTGCGCGACTTCCTTCTGAGCTCGAGCATGGAGATGGAGAACTTCATCGACCGGCTCGACGCCGTCGGCCACGGAGAGGCCAACCCGGTGGCGACCAACGACACCGAGGAAGGCCGGGCCAGGAATCGGCGGGTGGAGCTGCACATCATCCAGCCGTAGAGGCCGAACCTGCGGGACCCGACAACGCGGCCCGTCCTCGCACTCGCGGGGGCGGGCCGTACTGTTTCCGCTCGGTCGTGGGTCGGTCGCAGGACGCGAACTGTCACAAGGGCTCTTGACGGATTTCGGGGTGCGGTTGTGCGCGAGTCCGTGATCCGTTGTGTGAGCAGCCTCTGACCTCTCTACCTCGCCTCCTCTCGTGCGACCTCCCGCGCCGGCGAATCGTCTGACCTCCTGACCCTCGATCGTGCCCTGTAACTCAACCTCAAAGCCCGAAAAGTGGGGGTGTATATTAAGGGCATGATTCGGTGTTTATTCGGTGTCCTCGCGACAGGAGTTCTCGATGGTCTGCTTCGCTACCCGGGTCCCGGTCACCTGCCACGTACGAGAGACGGCCAGCGTATACGCCGCTTCGGCTGAGTCCGATCCGTCTCCCGACACCGACCGGCTCGAGGCGCTGGAAGAGGAGATCGTGATCCTGGCGGCGCACATTCATGCCGCGGAGCACCGGTTCCTTACCCTGGTAGCCGAGTTCGACCGCCTGCGGGGCTGGGAGGCGGGAGGCCACCGGTCCTGCGCTCACTGGCTGGCCTTCCGGACCGGCTACAG
>Ga0209456_10000805_pt1 | contig 16029 bp, 9 predicted proteins | sample COG_11_FD_184755 | JGI IMG/M metagenome (GOLD analysis project Ga0209456, IMG submission 184755) | Pelagic marine sediment microbial communities from the LTER site Helgoland, North Sea, for post-phytoplankton bloom and carbon turnover... | ecosystem: Environmental > Aquatic > Marine > Neritic...
CCTCGCGGGCCCGGTCGCGCAGCAGGAACTTCTGGATCTTGCCGGTCGAGGTCTTGGGGATGGCGCCGAAGACGACGACGCGCGGGCATTTGTAGTGGGCGAGGTTGTCGCGGCAGAACGCGACGATCTCCTCGGCCGCGGCCTTCTGGCCCGGCTTCAGCTCGACGAAGGCGCAGGGCGTCTCGCCCCACTTCTCGTCCGGCTTGGCGACCACGGCGGCGGCGGCCACGGCCGGGTGCCGGTAGAGTGTGTCCTCGACCTCGATCGAGGAGATGTTCTCGCCGCCCGAGATGATCACGTCCTTAGAGCGGTCCCTGATCTGGATGTAGCCGTCCGTGTGCCAGACCCCGAGGTCGCCCGTGTGAAACCAGCCATCTGAGTCGATCGACTTCTTCGTCGCTTCGGGAGTATTCCAGTAGCCCATCATCACGCCCGGGCTGCGCCTCTGAAACTCCTCGTTTTCGCCGATCCGTACCTCGACGCCGGGTAGCGGGATTCCCACGCTGGACGGGATGTTGTTCTCCAACGTGTTGACGGCCACGACCGGGCTGGTTTCCGTCGCACCGTACCCCTGGAGGATGGGAATCCCGATGGCGATGAAGAATTTCGCGATTTCCGGTGACATCGGCGCACCACCGGCGACAGCCACTCGCAGCTTGCCGCCAAGCTTGTATCTGATTTTTCTTCCCACCAGCTTGTCCACCTCGGCCCAGATGGCGTCGGTCGGGCTCCATTTTCCTCGCCCCTGCTGGTGAAGAAAATGACTCCACCCTGCGTCGATCGCCTTCTTGAACAAGGCCCTAACCGGCGCTGACTGCTTTGAAAGGCCCTCCTGTATCCGGGCATAAATGCGTTCGTAGATCCGGGGCACCGAGATCACGACGGTCGGCTGGTTAATCTCGAAATCCTCACCCAACTGTTTGACGGACCGGGAGTAGGCTACGGTGCTACCCGCCACCATCGGCAGGTAATACCCACCAGTGCGCTCCAAGGTGTGGGACAGTGGGAGAAACGAAAGGAATGTGTCCTCCCGATAGGCGGATATGATCTGCAGTACGCCGGACACATCGAACAAGATATTGCGGTGGCTGAGCATGACACCCTTGGGCCGGCCTGTCGTGCCGGAGGTATACACGATGGTGGCCAGGTCATCCATCTCGCCGTCATCTTCCCGCAAACCGTCAGCGGCATCCGGCAGCCAGTCGGCGACGGTGCGCACGCGTGATTCGTTGTCCGGGACCGTGACCGGCTCGAGCGTCAGGATGCGCAGCAGGCCGCCAAGCTGGTCGTGGACTTCCAGCAAGCGTTCCCAGTGCTCGCTATCCTGCAGGAAGATGACCTTCGCGCCGGCATCGTTGAGAATGTAGGCCGTGTTCTCGGCACGGTCATCGGTATACAGCGGTACCACGACCAGGCCGCAGCCGAGGGCCGCCTGTTCGAACTGCACCCACTCGCGGCAGTTGCGCAACAGAATGGCGACACGATCACCCGGGTGCAGGTCTTCCCGGGCAAATGCGGCCTGCCAGCGGGCGACTTCATTGGCCATTTGCTGCCAGGTGTAATCCTTCCACTGGTCATCGGACTCGTCATACTGGCGGTAGGCTACCAGGTCGGGTGTGCGTCGTACGCGTTCGCGGAACAGGCCGGCCAGCGTGCCGGCGATTTCTGCGGATATTATGTCAACACTGTTTTCGCTCATGTGTCCGATTACCCCCTGTATCGGTTTACGCCAGTTGTTGCCAGCCCGGATCGGCCGCGAACCGTTCACCACGCAGTTTCTCCAGCCCGGCAATCTGTTTCACCAGAACAGCCACGCCGACGGCGTCGATATGATTCATCGGCCCGCCCCGGAACGGGGCGAAGCCGGTGCCGAAGATCATGCCGGCATCGAGCAGGTCCGGGTCACTGACCACCTGTTCGCGCACGCAGCTGACCGATTCGTTCAGCAGGCGCAGTACCAGCCGGTTGGTAATTTCATCCATATTCCAGTTGCCCGTGCCGGCCTTTGGTTTGACGGCCTTGCCTCTTTTCCACGCATAGAATCCGGCGCCGGACTTCTTGCCAAGCTTGCCGTTTGCCACCAGCTTTTTCAGCCGTTCCGGAATTTCTGCATTGAAGTGATCGGCAAGCACCTCGGCGACATGCAGGCAGATATCGAGCCCGACCGTGTCGGCCAGTTCCACCGGGCCCATGGGCATGCCGAAATCCGTGGCGGCCTTGTCGATCAGTACGGCGGGTATGCCCTCGGCCTCGAGTACCACGGCCTCCATCAGGTAGGGCATGAGGATGCGGTTTACCAGGAAGCCGGGCGTGCTGGTGACCGGCAACGGCAGGCGGTCGATCTGCCGGGTGAAGGTCATGGCATGGGCGGACACTTCCGCTGAAGTCGACTCGCCATTGACGATCTCCACCAGCATCATCTTTGCCACCGGATTGAAGAAGTGCAGGCCGACCAGCCGCTCCGGTTTGGTCAGGGCCGGCGTGAGCTCCTCCAGCGGGATACTGGAGGTGTTGGTGGCGAGGATGGAGCCGGCCTTCATGCGCGGCTCTATTTCCTTGTAAAGTGAACGCTTTACCTCGGCATCTTCAAAAATCGCTTCAATTACGATATCGGCCTTGCCGACGCCATGGCCGCGGTGGTCCGGCATCAGCCGGTCCATGGCGGCCGTGACCTTGACCGGTTGCTTCAATTTGCGTTTAAACAGTTTGAAGGCGCGCGCCATGGCCGGCGCGATGCGTTCCGGGGCCTGGTCCTGCAGCGTCACGTTGAAGCCGCGCAGTGCACACCAGGCGGCGATGTCGCCGCCCATGGTGCCGGCACCGATGACATGGACATGTCCGGGCTGGTAGGTCTTGTCCTTGCCGAGCGCCTTGAGCTGCTCCTGCAGGAAGAACACCCGCACGAGGTTTTTTGCGGTCGGTCCCGTAACCAGGCTGGCCAGCGATTCCGCCTCGGCCCTGAGCATGCCGACCTGGTCACCGGCATGTTTGCGCCACACATCGATCATGGCGTAGGGCGCAGGGTAATGGCGCTGTGCGGCACGCTTTGCGACCTGCTGCCGAAATACCGGTGCCAGCAACGGCCGTAGCGGGGCGCTGTTGCTGAGACGTTCGATAAAACTCGCGCGGTGCGGAGGCGAGGCCTCGAGCAGCAGCTTGCGGGCGGCCGTCCTGAGATGACGTTCGGGCACCACGTTGTCGACCAGTCCCATACGCCGGCCGGTGCGGCCATCGACCGAACGCCCGCTGAGAATCAGGTCCATTGCCTTGATACTGCCGATCAGCGGCACCATGCGCGCGCTGCCGCCCCAGCCGGGATGGATGCCGAGGCGCACCTCGGGCAGCCCGAGCCGGGTGCCGGGATCGTCGCGCGTGACGCGATAACGACAGGCCAGTGCCAGTTCCAGTCCGCCGCCGAGGCAGAAACCGTGAATCATCGCCACGGTGGGGAAGGGCATGGCCTCCAGCCGGTTGAATACCGCCTGCCCGGTCGTCAGCAGGTCCATGATCTCCTGGCCGGTCGCCAGTTGCGTAAACGAGCTGATATCCGCGCCGGCGATAAAGCCGTTGGGCTTGTCGGACAGGATCACCAGGCCGCGCGGGCATTGTGCCGCGATCTGTTGCAGGTGCAGGTCAAGCTGTTCCAGTACCTCGCGGCTGAGAACATTGGTGCCGGCATCGGCCTTGTCGAAGTGCAGCCAGGCGATGTTGTCGCTGTCGGTTTCGACGCGGAAATGTTCGGTTGTGTCGCTCATGGAGATTATTCCTGATTGTGTAGGAGCGGACGTTGTCCGCGAACTCTAAACAGGTAGAACCGGTATTTATTCGCGCATTCCTCGGCAAGCTGCTCCTGCGTTGCTCTACCTCCTGCGTCCATGCAGTCGTGCGCTCCTACAGCCGCCATTATTGCATGTGCAATATCCATATCAGGTCCGCTCGATCAGCATGGCGCCGCCCTGGCCGCCGCCGATACAGATACTGGTCATACCGCGCTTCGCATTGTTTTGTTCCAGCACCTTCAGCATATGCAGCACGATACGGGCGCCACTGGTACCCACGGGGTGGCCAATGGCAACGGCACCGCCATCGACATTCAGGCGGTCCTCGTCGATGGGTGTAAAGGCTGTGTCACGCCCCAGTTCGTCGCGGCAGAAGTCCGCATCCTGCCAGGCCGCGAGGCAGGCGAGCACCTGGGCCGCAAACGCCTCGTTGATTTCGTAGTAGTCGATGTCCGCAGTGTCGAGCCCGTGTCGCTGCATGACAGGCGCCATGGCATAGCTCGGCCCCAGGCCCATCTGTGCGGGATCGAGTCCTGCCCACTGGCTGTCGATAAGCTGTCCCATCGGTGTCAGGTCATGCCGCTCGAGCATGTCTTCCGAGGCGAGCAGCACCCAGGCTGCGCCGTCGGTGATCTGGGCGCTGTTGCCGGCGGTGACGTTGCCGATGTTGCGGTCGAACACCGGGCGCAGCTTCGCGAGCTTTTCCAGGGTGGAATCCGGGCGTACGCCGTCGTCGTGTTCATACACCTTGCCGCGGGTATCGTACAGCGCCTCGATCTCGTCGAGTCGCCCCCCGGTTTGCGCGGCATCGAGACGCTGGTGACTGCGCAGGGCGAACGCATCCATCATGGTGCGGGAAATGCCGAAGCGATGCGCAAGGATTTCGGCCGTCTGTCCCATGGACAGGCCCACAACCGGGTCAGTCAGACCCCGCAGCAGTGCAATCACCGGTTTGAAATGACGCGGACGCAGCGCACCCAGTGTCTTCAGTTTTGCGCCCGGTGTGCGTGCCGCCGCGAGCGCGGCCAGCCAGTTGACCATGGTGTCGTTATAGAGGATAGGCGCACGACTCATGGCCTCGACGCCGCCGGCCAGCACCAGACTGGAACGGCCGCTGGCAATATTCTGTGCGGCGGAATCGATGGACTGCATCCCGGAGGCGCAGTTGCGCTGCACGGTCCAGGCGGTCACCCGGTCGCCGCACCCGAGTCGCAGGGCGGCAACACGCCCGATATTGGCCTCGTCCGGACTGGGCATCATGCAGCCGAGGATCACTTCATCGAGTTCGCCGGCAGCGAACGGCTGGCATGCAAGCAGCGGCCGCCCGGCGGCCACGGCCAGGTCGGCGGCGGCGAACGGACCGGGTTTGCCGCGTGCTTTCAGAAACGGCGTACGGCCGCCACCAACTACATAGACTGGCCGGCCACCCCATCCAGACTGTCGTTCCCCCATGCATCTTGCTCCTTGGTGAAATATTCAGGCGGAAATTCGTCCACCTGTATAACAAGCTTGCGTGCTGTAATCGCGTCGCAGATCGCTTCGGCTTCCTGTTCGCTGATGACATCAGCCTTGACGCCATCGGCAATCGAGTCTTCCGGGTCACCCTTGGGCAGTGCGCCGGTTTTCATGGCCTGACGCAGTTTCCGTATGGCCGCCTCGGCAGCAACGCTCTTGAGCAGTGCATCTTCGAGACGTGCGACGGATTCGTTGTTATCAGCAGGAATATACACACCTTCCGTCAGGCGGTCACGCAGGTCGCCGGGTTGCATGAGGATGTCCGCTACGCGCTGGCCGAGCGCGTCGTCGGGACGTCGATACGGTTTGCCGAGCGGGAAAGTCAGCAGGCGTGCCACCCCGGCCATGAACCGGCCGGGCAGGTTGTTGAGCACTTCAAACAGGCGCACCTGGCTGTGGTACAGGAGATCCTGGCAGGCCCATTCCAGTAACGGCAGTTCATCGTCCGGTGAACCATTGTCGTAGTGATGCTTGAGAACGGCACTGCCAAGGTACAGATAACTCAGGACGTCACCCAGGCGTCCGGATATTGACTCCTTGCGTTTGAGTCCGCCGCCGAGCGTCATCAGCACAATCTCGGCGGTAACGGCAAAGGCCAGGCTCATGCGCGCGAACTGCCGGTAGTACCGGGCGGTCACGCCATGTTGCGGCGAACCCAGCAGCCGGCCACGGGTAACCGCGTGAAACAGGCTGCGGCTGAAGTTGCTCATGATATGTGCACCGTGGCCGAGCAGGGCACGGTCGAATGCATCTACATCATTGGCGGCCGTGGCCTCCATCTCGCTGAACAGGAACGGGTGACAGCGGATCGCGCCCTGGCCGAAGATGATCAGGTTGCGCGTGAGTATGTTTGCACCTTCCACGGTGATGGCAATCGGCAGCGCCTGGTAGGAGCGTGCGATAAAGTTCGTCGGCCCCATGCTGATGCCGCGACCGCCGAGGATGTCCATGCCGTCGTTCATGACGATACGCATGCGCTCGGTGAGGTGATACTTGATGATGGCCGAGGCCACGGACGGTTCCTCGCCGCTGTCCAGTGCCGCGGTGGTAAAGCCGCGCGTGGCGTTCATCATGTAGGTGAGTCCGCCGATGCGTGCCAGCACCTCGCTGACGCCTTCGAACTTGCCGATCGGCACCTTGAACTGCTTGCGTACCGCGGCATAGGCGCCGACGCTGCGACTGACAAACTTCCCGGCCGCGGTGCTCAGTGCCGGCAGCGAGATGGCGCGGCCCACCGATAGACAGTTCATCAGCATACGCCAGCCCTGACCGACGTAAGGCTGACCGCCAATGACCCAGTCCATCGGGATAAAGACATCCTTGCCGCGGTTCGGACCGTTCATGAAGGCCTGGCTCATCGGGTAGTGACGGCTGCCGATTTCAACGCCGGGTGTATCGGTTGGAATCAGTGCGAGTGTGATGCCGATGTCTTCCTCGTCACCGATCAGATGGTCCGGGTCATGCAGCTGGAAGGCCAGGCCAAGCAGGGTGGCCACCGGTCCCAGTGTGATATAGCGCTTTTCCCAGTTCAGGCGGATGCCCAGTACATCGTCCCTGCCGTCGAAGTGCTGGCGGCAGACGACGCCGCTGTCCGGCATGGAGGCCGCATCACTGCCGGCGTCCGGTCCGGTCAGGGCAAAACAGGGGATATCCTTGCCCTTTGCCAGGCGCGGCAGGTAATAATCCTTCTGTTTCTCGGTGCCGTAGGTCAGCAGCAGCTCGGCCGGGCCAAGCGAATTCGGCACCATGACGGTGACGCCGGCCGAGATACTGCGGCTGGCAACCTTCATGACGATGGCCGAATGGGCATTGGCGGAAAACTCGTGCCCCCCGTAGCGTTTCGGGATGATCATGCCGAAGAAGCCTTCCTGTTTGAGGAACTCCCAGGTCTCGGGTGTGAGGTCATGTCGTTCCTCGGTGATCTCCCAGTCACTGACCATGCTGCACAGCGTTTCGGTTGGCCCGTCGACGAAGGCCTGTTCCTCGGTGGTGAGCGCCGGCGCGGAGTAACCCAGCATGTGATGCCAGTCGGGTCGTCCGCTGAACAGCTCCGCCTCCCACCACACCGTGCCTGCCTCCAGTGCCTCACGTTCGGTGTCGGACATGCCGGGCATGATCCTGCGGTACAGCGCCAGCAGCGGCCCGGTCACCAGGGACTGGCGCACGGGGGTAAAGACGAGCAGCACCGCGACGGGGATAAAAATGCCCCATGCCGGGAACAGCGCCCAGGCGGGGGGTGCATGCAGGAGGGTCCAGCCACTCAACAGGATGGCGAGGGCGGCGGTCCACAGGTAGCGTGAGGCGTGCCGGGCCATGAGCAGGCCGAGGACGGTGAGTACCACCAGCACTTCAATCATCCAGATCATGTCAATCACTCCTGGTCCAGCAATTTATTCATGAAAATCAATTACTACCGATTTGACACAGAAATGGCCGGCGAGTTGCAGGGTGGCCGGCCAGACGGTCCACTATATCAACAATCTATCGGCAGTCCGTGTCCGAAACTAAGGGTGGCGCGGGCATCACCCGGCCAACAGCTCCAGTGCGGTGAACAGCTTTTTCCGCGGCGTGTAGTAATGCGGCGAGAAGCGGACACCGCCACCACGCAGGGCGCAGGCCACGCCGGCATCGCGCAGCAGGTCGAACAGGGATGTAGATGACTCGCGGCGCGGGCGAAAGGTAACGATGCCCGCATGCCGGTCCGCCTCGATCGGTGTGATGATGTCGAAGTCGTCTGCATGGGCCTGCAGCCAGTCGAGTATAAAGCGCGTGTTCTCCATGACGCATTGCTCGACCGTCTGCATGCCGGTTTCCTGCAGCAGGCCGAGACTCGCATGCAGGGCGTGGATGCCGGTCATGTTGGGGCTGCCGCATTCGAAACGGCGCGCGCTGGCAGCCACCTGGCGGGAGTGACTGTCGAAGTCGAGATAGTGTTCCAGCATGTGCCAGCCATATTGCCTCAGCATGAGTGTGTCCATGACCTCCCTGCGGCAATAAAACAGTGCCAGACCCTCGGGACCCAGCATCCACTTGTGGCCGTCTGCCATGACGAAATCGGCCATGCAGGCCTGTGCGTCGAAGCGGATGGCACCGAGACTCTGGATGGCATCGACGCAAAACAGGACGCCGCGTTCGCGGCAGGCCGCGCCCAGCCGAGTCAGATCGAGCCGCAACCCGGTGCCATACTGCACAGCGCTGACCGACAGCACACGCGTGCGTTCATCCATGGCATTGACCAGGGCAGCCTCGGGTGAATCGCCGTTTATAAGATTGACCTGCCGGGTGGTCACACCAAGCGTGTCGAGCGACTCCCATACAATCCGGTTGGAGGGGAATTCCTGGTCGCTGATAACGGCATTGTCACCGGATTCCCAGGGCAGGCCCCAGGCCACCACCGACAGGGCCTCCGAGGTATTCTTCAGCAGTGCGATTTCGTCAACAGATGCTGCATTGATAAGTTGGCGCAACTGTTCCCGCAGACGTGCCTCCGTTTCCAGCCAGCCGGTATAGTTGTGCGAGCCCTGGCGTGCATTCTCATCGGCGAAGTCCCGCACGGCGTCAGCGGTGCGGCGCGGCCAGGGCGCCACGGCCGCATGATTCAGGTAGATGACGTTATCATCGAGGTCGAAGTCGGATTCGTACATCTGCCCCGTTGTCCCTGCTGTGCGCTGACTGAATACGCATGATACGGGTAGAATACCCGCCAGTCATCGCCAGCCGAACCGGATTACTGATGAGATTCATGTCGCAACCACTGTTGATCTGCCTGCTGCTCCTGCTCACGCTGCGCCCGGCCGCGGCCGGTGAGGTGAAACTGGTCATCGATACCCGGCTTGCAACGCTGACGGTTCTGGAGGAGGGTGCCGTTATCCAGGAGTTCGACAATATCGCGATAGGCCGTTTCGGCACCACCCGTTACAAGAAAATGGGGGACAACCGGACACCGCTCGGCACCTTCCGCATCGGCTGGATCTCGCGGGAAACGCGCTATCACCGGTTCATGGGCATCGATTACCCGGACATGCTGACGGCCTCGAGGGCGCTGTTCGACGGCACCATCGATTACTCGCTGTGGGAGCGCGTGCGGCGCGATGTCGACGCCGGCAAGACCCCGTCGCAGAAGACGCCGCTGGGCGGTTACCTCGGGATTCACGGCGTCGGGGAGGGAGATATCGAAGTACACCGGGACTTCAACTGGACCAATGGCTGCGTCGCCCTCACCAACGAGCAGATCGACCGCCTGGCGGAATGGGTCACGGTCGGTACCGAGGTAGAAATTCGCTAATTGGCGACACTTTTGAATTCAGGCAGTTATCGGGTAGGATACGGTCAGGCCGCTGGCATTGTCCGACAGAGACGGGCAGATGGCTGGCTGTTAATTGACCCACTCAGGAGGACACAATGTCTGAATCAACTCTATCCCGTTATCGCAAACAGGGCCTGATTATCATGGCTGCTGGCCTGATCGGTTTGTCCGGTTGTGCCACGACCGGTAATGCAGACCTGGACGCACTCAAGTCCCAGGTCGATGCCGCCAGCGCCGATGCGGCTGCAGCCAAGGCCGATGCCGCTTCTGCCAAGGCCACTGCCGCCGATGCATTGCGCACGGCCAACGAGGCCAAGGCCAAGTCTGACGATACCGAAATGCGTATCGACCGCATGTTCAAGAAAGCCATGCACAAGTAATACCCGGCATTACGGTGTTACATCAAAGCCCCTTCGGGGGCTTTTTTTTGCCTTGCACGACCAGACAAAAAAACATATTGCGCAAAGCCAGCCGCCAGGGCGCAAAGAAAGCAATGGGTACACAGAGTAAATTAACGGTGATCCAAAGTTGAACCATTTAGCGCCAGGAACGCACCACAAGTGCGACTGAAACTCACCATCTGCGAGTTCCCTGAAAATTTCACGACCGTCATTCCCGCGCAGGCGGGAATCCAGCGATAAACAAGAAAGTGTATGTGAATTTTGATACCAACGGGAGAACGGTAAGCTGAAGACAGATTGATAAGTAATTTTACCCAGGCTGTAGTTTCCAGGCTGGATTCCCGCCTGCGCGGGAATGACGTACTATTTTATTCTCTGTGTTCTCTGTGTTCTCTGTGTTCTCTGTTCTCTGTGGTGATGGTTTAATGTTCTCATTGCGGCCTGGCGGCTTTGCGCGAGGTGCTGGCAAAGTAGGACTAACGGGTAATCAATACCGGTATGCCGGTCTTTTCTTCAACCGCCTCACGCAGGGCAGCGCCGTTCAGGCTGAGATGGCGGTTGTTGTTCTGGGCCGACCACTCCGGATGGTTGGCGATCATGTCGGCCACGGCATCCAGCACCCGCTGCAGGTAGTTTTCGTATTCAGCCGCGTCTTCGTCGAGGGGCGGGTGCAGTTCGACAAACAGACCACCGGCCATCCAGCCCAGCTTGATCGGCTGGTTGACGATATGCACCGGCGTACCGACCGGGATGTCGGCAAACAGGCCCTCGATGTCCTCCGGATACATGCGGATACAGCCGTGAGTGACGCGCATACCCACGCCATAGGGCTTGTTGGTACTGTGGATCAGGTAGCCGGGTATGCCGAGGCGCATGGCATAGCGTCCCAGCGGATTGTCGGGACCGGCCGGTATCACATCGGGGAGTACCTTGCCGTCTGCAAGCGCTTCCTGCTTGATGGACTCGGGCGGCGTCCATGTCGGGTCCCGCTGCTTGCTGGCGATCCTGGTATTACCCAGCGGTGTATTCCAGTCCATGCGCCCGACGCTGATCGGGTGGGTGATCATCTGTGGCAGTTCGCCTTTTTTTGGCTTCGGGAAATAGTACAGGCGCATTTCCGGCAGGTTCAGGATCACACCGCTGCGCTCGGCGCCGGGAATGATATAGCGGTTCGGCAGCCGCACCCTGGAATTGTCCGCCGGTAACCAGCGGTCCACACCCGGGTTGGCCAGCAGGATCTCGTTCTGGCCAATGTCGTAGCGGCGCGCGATATCCAGCAGGGTATCGTTGCGCCCGGCCAGGGTGTATTCAACCTGCCCGACAACGTCGACATCGGCCGGTGGCAGCAGGAAGGTCTGGGCATGCGCAGGGATGAACGGCCATAGCAGCAGGGCGCAGGGCAACAGGTGTTTGCTTGTCAGGTGCAGTCGAAACATAGGACAGTCAATGATAAGTATTTACAGAGTCAAAAACAGTCTATTTCTGCGACTAGCGTAAACGCCGTGTCCCGGCAGGGGTATTGGCGATGCTGGAAAGCAGCGACAACTCAGGCGGGAGAACTGGCGGGACCGTTGCGATTCGCCAGCCAGCGTCTGAGGGCCTTGTGCAGTTCCATGACGATCAGCACACTCAGTGCAAAACCCAAAAGTTCCAGCCAGTGTTGCGGCGAGATCGGCTGGATATGCAGAACGTCCCTGATCCACGGGGTATACATGGCGGCGATATGAATCAGCTGTGCCGCCAGCGTGCCAAATAACAGCAACGGATTGCGCAGTGGATTATGCCGGAATGTCGACAGGCTCTCCGAACGACTGTTGAAGACATGGATGTTCTCAAACAGCACCATCAGCATCAGGGTGCCGTTGCGCGCCTCATCCAGCGAGAAGCCGCGCTGCAGCAGTGACTGAAACAGCACAAAGGCGACGCTGCCAATCACCAGCGCCGACAGCAGTACGCGCTCGATCATCAAACGGTTAAAGATCGATTCCTGCGGCGGTCGCGGCTTGTGCCGCAGCTCTTCGCCCTCGCCAGGCTCGAAGGCCAGTGCCACGTCCTGGATACCGTTGGTCACCAGATTCAGCCACAGCAGCTGTACCGCCAGCAATGGCAGGGGCAGGGCAGTCAGGAGCGCCAGGGTAAACAGCACCAGTTCGGCTGCCCCGGTCGAAATCAGCAGGAATATCACCTTGCGCACGTTGGCGTAGGCAATGCGTCCCTCCTCGACACCGGCCACAATCGAGGCAAAGTTGTCGTCGGTAATGATCAGGTCAGCCGTCTCGCGGGCGACGTCGGTACCGCTGCGGCCCATTGCCACACCCACCTGGGCCGCGCGCAGTGCCGGTGCATCGTTGGCACCGTCGCCGCTGACGGCAACGAAGTGTCCATGGCGTTGCAGCGCCTGGACGATCTGCAGTTTCTGTTGTGGCTCCACCCGGGCAAATACCCGTGCCTGCCCGATCAGCCGGTCCTGCTCGGCCGTATCTGCCGCCCGCCTGAGATCCGGGCCTGAGACAACCTCGGCCGGGCTGCTCACCAGTTCCAGTTCACGCGCGATGGAAAAGGCCGTTGCCGGGTGATCGCCGGTCAGCATCGCCACGCGAATACCGGCTGCCCGGCAAGCCGTGATGGCCGCCTTCGCCTCGGGTCGTAGCGGGTCGATCAGGCCGACCAGCCCGATGAAGGTTAATCCGCCGAGGTGCTCCTCGGAGAACACCTCGCCTGGTCCAAGACGGATACTATCTGCCGCGATGGCCAGGACACGATAACCCCGGGCCGCCAGCGCCAGTGCCTGATCTTCTATTACAGTCCGTGCCAGCGCCACCTCGCCATAGGGTGTGGCCATGCGGTCGCACATCGGCAACAGGCGCTCCAGCGCTCCCTTGACATAGGCAACCTGTTTACCGTCCTTCTCATTCAGACTCGCCGAGAACAGGCGCTCGGATTCAAACGGGATGGTCGCAATCTCGGGCATAGCGTTAACGGTCTCAGCCTGTGTCACACCCGCCTTGTGTGCCATTACCAGCAGGGCCACATCGACGGCGTCCCCATGGTGTACCCAGCTGTGATCACGCTGTGCCAGTGAGCCCTCGTTGGCCAGCACCGCCGCGTGACATAAACAAATCAGCATGGCCTCTTCAGGTGGCTGCGGCGGGCCTTGCGGGGTCAGGAAGCGGCCTTCAGGTTCCTGGCTCTTGCCGGTGATCTCCCAGGGCTTCTGGCCGGGTAATACCAGCCGGCGAGCCGTGAGCTGATTGACGGTCAGGGTGCCGGTTTTGTCGGTGGCGATGACCGTGCAGGAACCCAGTGCTTCCACGGCCAGTAACCGCCGCACGATCACATGTCGTCGGGCCATGCGCCGCATGCCGATGGCCAGCGCGACCGTGAGTGCAACCGGCAATCCCTCCGGGATGGCCGACACGGCCAGCGCCACGGCAAGCAGAAAGATTTCGTTCAATGGCATGCCGCGTCCCAGCGCAACCACGGCCATCAGCACGGCGGCGACTCCGATCAGAATGGCCACACGGCGGGTAAACCGTTCCATTCGTACCAGCAACGGTGCCTTGGCGGGTGACTTGCCAAGTACGGCGGAGGCGATGCGTCCGAGTTCCGTGTTCAGTGCCGTACCCGTCACGATACCGCGGGCACGCCCGCGGCTGACGAGCGTACCGGCAAAGGCCATATTGGCCCGGTCGCCCAGTGGGCAGTCTGCCGCCGGCATCCCGTCCACAGACTTGAATACCGCAATGGATTCGCCGGTCAGTAAAGATTCGTCGACTTCCAGGTCATGATTGGTGAGCAGGCGCATATCGGCTGGAACGCGCTCACCTGATTCCAGTAGTACGATATCTCCGGGGACCAGCTCCTCTGCATCGCGTTCATGGGTGTCACCCTCGCGCAGCACCCGGCTGCACATAGTGACCAGCTGCTGCAGGGCGGTGGCGGCACGTTGCGCCGAGTATTCCTGGGCAGTGCCGATGACGGCATTGAGCAGCAGCACGGCGCAGATAAAGCCGGCGTCGGACCATTCCTGTATGACCAGCGAGACCAGGGCAGCCGCCACCAGTACATAGATCAACGGGCTGGTGAATTGATGCAGGAAGACCATGGCGATACCCGGCGGTTCAACGGCCGGCAGTGCATTGCGTCCGTATTGCTGCAGGCGGGCTGCCGCTTCCGCGTGACTCAGGCCATTTGGCGAGCTGTGCAGGGCGGCCAGTATCTCGTCGGCCGGCAAGGCGTGCGGTGCCGGCAGGGTCGATGTCACAGCAACGTGGTCAGACGACATTTCAATCACGCGTTATGATCTCCCCGCTGCTGGAGGGCAGCAGTGCTGCAGATATCAAGCATGGCGTATGGATTTCTGTCATGCCGCACAATATCGGCGTGCTTTCGAATATGTCAATAATCGCCATATGGTTAATGTACTGATGTGAGACAGAAGAGCTCAATCTGCCATTTTAGCCACAGCAAATGCCCATCCTGAACAGGTCATTTTCTGTTGTGATTGATGCATATCAATACTCCAAACAACATTCGCGACTACACCAAGCTTATTAATGGTTCCATGAGAGGTTGTAACATGCACAGGAAATACTTGCTAAAGACCCTGCTGAGTCGATTCCATGGTAGGGGGAAAGCGCGAAAAGATCTACGGCACCGCCTGCCGGCAGCCGGATGGCAGCTGGCGAGTGCAGGGCTAGAAAATCACAATAAAAGGGGTCGGTGTCGTTTTCCTTGATAAACGACACCAACCCCTTTTATTGATCAGTCAGGCAATGTTCGCCGGCAATGCGGACAGGTCCGTTGCGTGGTCAGAGCGACTTCGGCGGTACGCAGCATGTGCTCTACTTCGCCTTTCTCCAGCCCCAGGCTGCGTCGCTGGTTTTCCAGACTTAACTGCTCCTGATTGCTGACATGACCGTCTTCCAGCGCTTCGTCTACATGTAACCTGAACTGCTCGCGACGTTTGCGCATTTCGTCGGAAAAGGCAGAGGCCAGGATACCGGCGGGGAGGGCGACCATGCCCACGCCGACGATAGTAATCGATGCGCCGAATAACTTGCCTGGCAGGGTAATCGGTACCACGTCACCGTAACCGACCGTTGTCAAGGTGGCGACCGACCACCACATGGCGGCGGGAATGCTGCCAAAGGCCTCCGGCTGGGTCTCATGCTCAACCAGGTAGATGCCACTGGCAGCGAAGACCATGATGACAACCAGGATAAACATGGCGGCCCCGAACGCACGGGCCTCATTGCGCAGCACGGTCAGCAGCATGCCCATGGCCGGTGAATAACGGGTCAGCTTGAAGATACGGAACAGGCGGAAGACGCGCAGGAACAGCAGGTCCATGCTGGTCCACATCAACAGGTAAAAGGGCAGGATCGCGAGCAGGTCGATCAGCATCATGGGTGTCATGGCAAAACGTAGACGTCCCCAGGCTGGTGCACGAAAACGTCTATCATCCGATTCAATGCAGGACCACAGGCGCGAACCGTATTCGATGGTAAAAAATACAGTAGAAGCTGCCTCGAAAATAAACAGCCAGCGGTGGTACTCGTTATAGAAATTCTGAACGGACGCCAGTATGTTGGCAATTACATTCAGCAACACCAGCGTGACGATGACCAGTGTTATCAGTCGTGCAATCCGGGGGGAGCCAGGTACAGGTTCCAGTACCTGAAATATATGTCTGCGTAGTGTCATGACTTCGCTCAGCTATCCATGCTTCAGGACAATAATCGGCAGGACAGCGCCAATACTGCAGCCATAGTGGCTATGCAGGCACTGATTTAAAGGATATTTTCAGACAGGGAGCTGGCGGGGCAGGGATGGAATGGCCTTGTCAGCCGGATAGCGAACGATCAGCACGGATGGGTCTCAGTTCGTATAATGTATGTAAGGACGGATTAGTAAACAGGTATTTATTCAAGTAATTACAGATGGTTATATTGAATTTCTTTTCTACAGTTGAAGATCTACACCATTCTTTACATGCCAGTGCACGTCTTATTCCGACGGCGGGTTC
>Ga0209456_10000806_pt1 | contig 16021 bp, 14 predicted proteins | sample COG_11_FD_184755 | JGI IMG/M metagenome (GOLD analysis project Ga0209456, IMG submission 184755) | Pelagic marine sediment microbial communities from the LTER site Helgoland, North Sea, for post-phytoplankton bloom and carbon turnover... | ecosystem: Environmental > Aquatic > Marine > Neritic...
GCCGCGGGTAACGCGGGATCGCCTGTACATCGAGGCGATCGAAGAGGTCTACGGCAATTCAGCGAAGGTACTCATGGACAAGGAAGGCAGTGGCAATCTGTTGTACCTGCCGCTCGACAAGATCATCAACCAGTCCGTGCGCCCGGCGGCGTCCGGAGAGGCTAATCGTTCAGCGGATTCGCTACCGAATGCGGCACAGGCAGAGGCCGAGCAAGAGGCGCGCGATGCACGCGAGAGGAGGATACGACAATGAACGGCGGAAAATTTGCAGGCGTTGTCATCGTCGGTATCGCCCTCATTATCGTGGGCCTGTCGGCGTTTACGGTTAACGAGCGTGAGCTCGCCATCAAGTTGCAACTGGGCGAGGTCGTGACGACCGATTACGAGCCCGGCCTGCATTTCAAATGGCCGTTGGTACAAAACATTCGCAAGTTCCCCAAGCGCATACTGACGATCAGTGATCGTCCGGAGCGCATCTTCACTGCAGAGAACGAGGCCGTGCAGGTCGACTTCTTCGTGAAGTGGCGCATCGTCGATCCGGTTCGCTTTTACACGTCTACGGGTGGCGCGCTGACTGTAGCCAACGGACGTTTGTCGGAAATCATCAAGAACGCCATTGTCACGGAGTTCGGCAAGCGCTCGGTGTCGGAAGCGATCTCCGCAGAGCGCCAGGAACTCATGCGTGACATGCTCACCTTGGCGGCCGCGACGGCCGAAGATCTTGGCGTCTCGCTGATCGATTTTCGTGTCAAGCAGGTCGAGTTCATGGACGAGGTTCGCAACTCGGTCTATCAACAAATGGCCGCGGAACGCGCGCGTATTGCGACCGATCGTCGCTCGACAGGTCGCGCAGAAGCCGAGAAGCGTCGCGCCGGCGCGGATCGTGAAGTGACGGTCATTCTGGCGAATGCCTACCGCGATGGTCAGATAGTTCGTGGTGAAGGCGATGCGCAGGCGGCTGAGATCTATGCGAGTGCCTACAACAAGGATCCGGAGTTCTACGCGTTCTACCGGAGCATCGACGCCTACCGCAAGTCACTGGGTAAGTCCGGGGACGTCCTGGTGCTGGACCCGGGCAACGAGTTCTTCCGCTACCTGAACCAGTCGGACGGCACGCGATAGCCACTGAGATTTTTACGGCACTGGCGCTCGTGCTCATTATCGAGGGCATGCTGCCGTTCATTTCGCCGAGGAAATACCGGCAGATGGTGACCGAGGTAACGCGGCTCCGCGATGACCAGATTCGTAATGTCGGGCTCATCGTGATGGTCGTGGGTCTGGTATTGTTGTTCGTGATTCGCTGATTCCTGACAAAAAGAGCATAAAGGTCATGGGGAAAAACGTAGTTGTCATCGGCACCCAGTGGGGGGATGAAGGCAAGGGCAAGATTGTCGATTTGCTGACGGATCGCGCGGCGGCCGTTGTCCGCTTTCAGGGTGGCCACAATGCGGGCCATACGCTGGTCATCAACGGCGAGAAGACGGTCTTGCACCTGATTCCTTCGGGCATTCTCCGGGAAGGCGTTAGCTGCCTGATCGGTAACGGGGTCGTTCTTGCACTCGACGCGCTGGTGGCCGAAGCCGACGCGCTGATTGAAAGCGGCGTGCCGGTTTACGAGCGCTTGCGCGTAAGTCCGAGCTGCCCGTTGATCCTGCCGTCACACGTCGCGCTCGATGCGGCACGTGAGAAGGCGCGGGGTTCGAGCGCGATCGGGACAACGGGCCGTGGCATCGGTCCCGCCTATGAAGACAAGGTCTCGCGGCGTGCGCTTAAGGTGTCGGACCTGTTCGTTCGCGAAAACTTCGCCTCCAGGCTCGGCGAGATCCTGGACTACCACAATTTCCTGTTGAAGAATTATTTTCGCGCCGAACCCGTCGACTTTGCCAGGACGCTCGATGAAGCGCTGGGCTATGCCGAGATCATTGCCCCGATCACCGTTGATATCACGCAAATCCTGCACGACCTGGCCGCATCGGATCAGAGTATCCTGTTCGAGGGCGCGCAGGGCAGTTTCCTCGACATTGACCACGGCACTTACCCGTTCGTTACTTCGTCAAACACGGTCGCCGCGGCGGCGAGCACAGGTACCGGTATCGGGCCGCGTAATCTCGACTACATCCTCGGTATCGTAAAGGCATACACGACTCGCGTCGGCGCCGGTCCGTTCCCAACCGAGCTGTTCGACGAAGACGGCGCGCACCTGGCCAGGGTCGGGGCAGAGTTCGGCGCCACCACAGGGCGACCGCGGCGCTGCGGCTGGTTCGACGCCGTCGCATTGCGACGCTCGATCATCAATAGCAGCGTGTCGGGCCTGTGTGTGACCAAGCTGGACGTGCTCGATGAACTCGAGACCATCCAGATCTGTGTCGGTTACTCGATCGACGACAAACCGATCGCCGGTCTGCCCGTCGTTACGGACCGTTTCGCCGAATGTAAACCTGTGTACGAAGAATGGCCGGGATGGCAGGAATCGACCGTCGGTATCACCGACTTCATGTCGTTGCCACAGAAAGCTCGCGATTACCTGGCGCGAATAGAAGAACTGGCTGGTGTGCCCGTCGATATCATCTCAACGGGTCCGGACCGCGAACAGACGATCATAAAGACGCATCCGTTCGAGTAACGGCCAGGCAATCGCGAAAGCGAGGCTGGCGAGCAGCCACACTGACAATGGGCCGCCGCCACCCCCGCCGAATCCGCCGCCGGTCGAGGAGCCCGTACTGACCGTGACTGAGACAACGGCCGTGTCGGCGAGGCCGCCGGCGTCCACGACTTCCAGCTGAAAACGTAGCAGCGTGTCGGAACTGACGGCAGGCGCCGTGAATGACGCGGTGTCAGTGTCGGCATTTTCCAGCGTCACGCCCGGACCCAGAGTCTGGCTCCAGGCATAAGTCAGGCTGTCGCCGTTCGGATCGTTCGACTGGCTGCCGTTCAGAGTCACGCTGGCGCCCGGACTCACGGTCTGGCTCGATCCCGCGATCGAGTTGGGTGCCTGGTTTACACCAGACCCGTCGACGATGTCGATGCGCATCAGTGTTTGTGAGCCGAGAGCGGCGCCCGATACGTTCTCGAGTGCCAGTTCGAAGAACTCGTCTGCTTCGCCCTGGCCATCGTCTGTGATTGCGTACTCGATCCACTTCGGTGCCGCATCGCCGTCGGCCCAGTTGAGAGTCTGGCGCGCCGGCCCTGTGTAGTCGATCGTTGCCGACGCGTCACCGCCTGCAACAGCCAACTCCACGGCAACGGCACCGGCTGCGCTTCCGGTTCGGTTTACGACAGCGACGACTGTCGCGAAGCCGCGCTCGGGCACCGAAACCGCGGAGCTCATGAATTCGAGAACCGACGGGTCGCCGGGGTCACTGACATAGACGCTGGCAATACTCGGCGACGAGATTGTTGCACCGCCGGTCGGTGCCATCAGCTTGACGAGATACTGCTCGAGTCCTTCGGCCGCACCGTCGTTGACCACACCCGGATCGATTACGCGGTTGCCGGAGTCCCCCGGCCCCCAGGAAAGCGTTCCGGTGCGTGTTACGACATCGTCCGACGAGGCGGAAGCCGGTATGACTTCCCAGTCGACCGATACCGAGCCTTGCGATCCCCCGTTGCGACTGACCACGATGGTCGGCGAACTCGTTTCCTCCGAACCGAACGACGCCGCCGTGAATGACAGGGATCCTTCATTGACCGCCAGGGTACCGTCCTCGACGACATAGAGGCCGCTGTCAATATCGCTGATTAGCAGGTTGCCACTGGGCAGGAACGGGTAGGCACCCCAGGCTCCCGGGAATCCCACATTGTCAGATGACGGGAAAGTATCGAAGCGTCCGGCCGTGGCAGGACTGGATGGGTCGCTGATGTCGAGAATGGTCAGTCCACGCGCGTAGTTGGACATGTAGTAGCGGTTGCCCCTCACGAAACCATTGTGGTCGATGGCTTGCGTCGGACCAGTCCAGCTTCCGGCAAGCACAGGCGCCGCGAGATCGGCGAGCGAGAATGCCCGCAGCGTCGTGTTCAATCCTCGATCGCGTTCGTCGATTTCGTCCTGCACGAATACGAATTGCTTGTCCTCGGTCCACCAGCCGGAATGTGTGTAGCCCGAATTGGCGTACGGGGTACGGCTCAGGCGGACCGGGTTCGTTGCGTTGCTGATGTCCCAGACGTCCAGCGTCGTCTCGTTGAAGTCGAACAAGACCTCGCAATATTCGCTCGTCGCGTTGACACACTGCGTGTCTTTGCGCGTATCGGTCACCCGCATCGATGCAGTGTCATGCATATAGAGACGGTCGCTACCGGGCTGACCGGCGGGCGTTGCCGGCGCCACGACGAAAGCCGGCGCCGCAGGGTTGGCGAGTGAGTAGCGACGGAATCGTCCGTCGCTGAGATTTGGCCCCGCCAGGATCAGCGACGGAGTAGTGCCATCCAGCGACAGGCCGGTGCTGAAATCGATGCCGGTCAGATAGACGTTGTGGGCCGAAGCGAAATCGCTGGGATACGCGATCCGTGTCACGCTGTGCGGCAAGGTGCTGAGGTCGAGGACGAGAAGTCCATCCGAAGCGTTGTCGGCCGTCACATAGGCATAGGCGTTGAAGCGTTGCTCCGAGGCATTCCAGAACTGGTGGATCTTGATGTCACGCCAGGTCGTCCTCTGACCGTCGAAGAAGCTGACCTCGCGAGGATCTTCGGGATTCGTTACGTCGTAAACGGCCGTCCCGACGCTATAGCCGACGATCGCATATTCGCGATGCGTGTTGAGGTCGATGAAGCCCCAGATATCGGCCCCCGTGGCCGTCGGCGTGCGACCGACGACGTGCGCCAGCAGATTGACGTTGTTGCATGGGAATACGCCCGCGAAACCGCCACTGCACTGCGTGGCCTGCGCATTGGATTTCAGGCTTTGCTGGGCATCCACGAACTGCGCCGTCTTGCGTCCCTTGCGATCCGCAATAACATGGAATCCGCGATGCGCTAACGCATCGGCAAACTCGGGCGGTACGCCGACCAGCGTCGTAGTCTCACCAGTCAGGATCCCGAAGCTGTCCGAACGCCGATAACCGCCACGGACGTCGACGGCGCCACTGACCATGTAGACGACGTCTTCGACGGCCTCGAGTTCGTAGGCGCCACCCGCAACACGAATCTGTCCGTTCTTGCCAACTCTTTGCAGCGCGTAGTCGATGGTCTGGCAAGGCGCCGCCGCATCGCGGCAATTGCCGCTATCGGTACCGGATTGCGCCACGTACAAGGGGGGTTCGCTATCGTCCGCCAGGGGGCTGCCGAAGCAGGCAAGCGCCGCGACGGCCAGGCACGCTTTCAGGGTGGTTCGCAGCATGTTGGCGACCGTATTGCCAGAGAAGCGCTTATAATAGCCCGTCATCCTCATTTCCCTCTCACTGACGTCCCGAATTTGTGAAACCGTTCTCTTTGTCGTTCAAAGCGGGCAGTGGCGCCCTGAAGTCGATTCGCACGCACGGATTCGATATTTCCAGCATCGGCACCATCGCCGGTGCATCGGGCGGCGCGAAATGGCTCGTGCTCAGCCAGCTGGACCGGGCGATCCTGCAGAACGTGGTGCCCAGGATGCAGGGGCCTGTGCACCTGATCGGCTCATCGATCGGTTCGTGGCGGTTCGCCTGCTACGCACAGCAAGACCCGGTTGCGGCTATCGAGCGTTTCGAAAAGGCCTACCTGGAGCAGACCTACAGCGAAAATCCGGATATTCACGAGATCACGGCCAAGAGCCGAAAAATACTCGCACTGGTATTTGGTAAAACCGGAGTGCGGGAAATCCTCGACAATCCGCTCTTCCGCACGCATGTCATGACGGTCCGCAGCCGCCACGTCACGGCCAGCGAGAATCGGCTGGTGCTTGCGGCCGGTTTGCTGACTGCTGCATTGCTCAATGCGGTGAGTCGCAAGACGCTGGGCTGGTTTTTCGAGCGCGCGCTATTTCACGATAAACGCGATACGCCGCCGTTCTTCGACCTGACGGGTTTTCCGCTGCAGCAGGTCGAGCTGACAGCAGACAACCTGGGCGATGCGGTCGTGGCGACAGGAGCGATACCGCTCGTACTGTCGGGCGTTCGCGATATAGCAGGCGCCCAAACGGGAGTCTATCGCGACGGCGGCGTAATCGATTACCACCTCGACCTTCCGCACAGCGCGCATGAGCGCATGACGCTGTTTCCACATTTCTACGACCGGATCGTGCCGGGCTGGTTCGACAAGAAACTCAAATGGCGCAGACCCAGCGCAGGTAATGTCGATCGCACGATATTGATCAGCCCGTCGGTCGAGTTCGTTTCACGCTTGCCGCACGCAAAGATTCCGGATCGCAGCGACTTCGTGAACTACACGCCCGACGAACGCGTCAAGGCCTGGCGCGCTTGCGTTGCAGCCTGCAGGGAATTGGCCGACGAATTCAACGAGGTGCTCGAGAAAGACCAGCTGGCGGCGCGCCTGCAACCGCTGTGGTAGTCTCTTGCCCAAATAACAATAAAGGGGAGTTGGGGTGGCAGAATCTCCATCGACACAGGCCAGGCCTTATCCTGAGCTAACCTGGATTGCGCTCATCGTCGGTTGGGTGATCGGTTGCGTTATCGCGGTATCGATCGGGTATGCAGCATTGATACTCGGCTTTTCGATCGAAGGCTCGGAACTGGCTGCGATACTCGGTTTCGGCATCCTGCGCGGCATCTTGCGCCGCAAGAGCATTATCGAAAACAACATTGTCCAGACGATCGCATCCGGCGTAAACGGTGCTTCCTCGGGAATGATGTTCTCGGTGCCGGCGATCTTCCTGCTTGGTTTCGGCGACAAGTTTGACCCGGTGATCCTGACGTTTGGCTGCATTGCCGGGGCGTTCCTCGGCATCGCCTTCATCATCCCGTTACGCAAGCACATGATCGACTACGAGCGTCTGACCTACCCGGGCGGCGTTGCGGTCGCGACAATCCTTAAATCGCCGGGTGCCGGCGTGCGGAAGGCGATCATACTGCTCGCCGCGGCGCTCGTTAGCGCCATTGTGCACTTCACAACAATCGATACCGGCGTCTCGAACTGGAACCTCGGCGCGCTGATCGGCATGCCCGAGTACATGAACGGCATCTGGTACCTGTCGCTCATGACGATAGGTGTCGGGTTCATTGCCGGGCGCGGCGGCATCGCGTTCATCATCGGCGGTTTCGTTGCATACTGGTTCCTCTCGCCCATGCTGTCCGCCCTGGGCGCTTTCCCGGTCGATAGCGCGGGGGAGACCATCAATCAGCCGGGTCCGCTGCGCTTGCTGCTGTACCGTCCTCTCGGCATTGGCATGCTTATTGGTGGCGCCATCATGGGCGTCATCCTCGCATCACCACTCATCGTCAGTGCCATTAAATCGATGCAGAAGGCCGCCCAGGTTTCTACCGGGAGTTCCAACGATGAGATGCCGATCAAGCTGCTGTACTTTGCAGTCGGCGGCGCAATAATCCTGCTGTGCTACATGGCGATCACTGCAGTGGAGACGATCGGACTTGGCGGCGGTATTGCGATGGCGGTTCTGGGGACGATATGGATCTGGATGGCGGGTATCATCCTGTCCGAGGCAATCGGCCGCACCAACTGGTCGCCGCTGTCGGGCATGACGCTCGTTGGTATCACCCTGTTAATCGTCTTGACCCAGGCACTGGGGATGGATCGGGCCGACTCGATTATCGCGGCGCTGATGGTTGGCGCCGCAATGTGTGTCGCGATGTCCCAGGCTACTGACCTGATGCTCGACCTCAAGACCGGCTACCTGGTCGGTGCAACGCCGCGTATGCAGCAGCTCGGCCAGTTTGCCGGCGCGTGGCTCGGCCCGATCGTCGTCATCGGCGTGATCTTCATTCTCAATGAATCTCATGGCCTGGGCAGCGAGAAACTGCCCGCACCGCAGGCACAGGCGCTCGCCAGCACGATCGACGGCATCATGGGCGGCGACGTACCGACGCAGAAATACATGGCAGGCGCGGTGCTGGGCGGCATCCTGTCCGCCGTCATCGGCGGGCTCGGAATTACGGTAGGCCTTGGTTTCTACCTGCCGTTCAATATCGTCCTGACCTACTCACTGGGCACTCTCGGCCGTGAACTGTCAGACCGCATCAGGGGCCAGACCTGGAGCGAGGAGGTCGGTATACCGATTGCAGCCGGACTCATAGTCGGCGAAGCGCTTGTCGGCGTTGGCGATGCCCTGCGTATAGTCATCGCGTCGTGAGGGAGAGAAAATGAAGAATATCGGGTATTTTCTTTTGGCCGGCGGCTTCCTCGCCGGTGCGTATGCGACCGCTCTGGACACACAGAATGTCAACTGGACCTTGTTTGGCGTTGCAGCACTTGCGGCTATCGCGGGCCTTGTGATTTTCAAACGCCAGGCCTCGGCGATCGCGCGATCCGACACCGTTCTCGAGCTGAATCGTGGCGAGTTACGCGACTCGATTCAGAACATCGTCAGGGACCTGCGCGAGATAATTGGCAGTGGACCGGTCAGTGGCGTCGAGTTGCGTGACGCAATCGACCTGAAGCTGCGTACCGATCTGCGGCGCTTTGCCGAGGCTCGCGAAAGCATGGTGCACCTGTTTGGTCTGCAGACCTATGCCGATATCATGAGCAGTTTTGCTGCAGGTGAGCGCTATATCAACCGGGTCTGGTCAGCATCAGCCGACGGCTACGACCAGGAGGCTACAACTTACCTCGATAAGGCGGCGAAACAGTTCGCGGAGGCCCAGCAGCAGCTGCTTCAGGCGGCGGACGGGAACGCCTGAGGCCGTTCAGGCGGCTGCCGGAGCCGAACGCAGGCACTTGACGGTCAGCTCTTTCTGCAGCGCGTCGACGTCGTCGTTCATCAGATGGTCGGAGCTGTCGCGCCAGCCGCGTAGCATGGCAACGTTACGTTCGTTGACCAGCAGATGTTGCTCGCTGCTCTGCTCGCCAATGTCCCAGCCAGGGACAGCGATCACTGAGCGCACTCGAACCTTGTGCCCCAGGAGCTTACCGAAGTCTTTTTCGAGGCGGTGTGTGCGCGCTGCCATGTCGACGATCGAGTACTGCAGCTTGGAGTTCGGGAATTGCAGGGCATTGTCGCTTAAGCGCACGACATTGCTTTTGCCGCCGCGCTTTGCCACTACATGAATTGCGTAGATGCCATTCTGTCCGACGACAACGTGATCGACGACTCCGGCCGCGGTTTCGACATCGTGATACACACGCGTTACGCCACTGGAGATCTGGTGCAATTGATGGCCGATCGCGATGTTGGCGTCACGCTGAAATCTGACCTGTCGACCCGCAAGAATCGTGGAACCCGTTTGGTAAGCCGCAAAGACGAGTGCGAGGGTCAGGAAACCCAACTGCAGATGCAACTGCCAGTCTGGATAGCCGGCGAAGAGCTCCTGTGCCTTCAGTACATAGGCCGCGGCGAAAAGCATCGCGAACACCAGGGCGCCGCCCAGGTAGATAGACTGCGACGACGAAAGCTTGTCGAGTTCGTCGCGGAAGCGCTGTGCCGCTTCGTGCATGATGCTGTCAGCGAAGTTCGGCCCGGACCCGACCGTACGCGTCAATGCACTCCAGAACTTGGCAATAAGCAGGAATACCACTGTGCTGGTGAGCGCGACGGTTGCCGCACCGCTGATTGCCTCGATGTCCATCGCGAGACCTCGGTTTCCCTTGGGATGAATGAGCGTATCCGCCGCAATCCCTTTGAACTGTGACGCAGTTCACAATGGCGTGCGACACGCACCGTGCCACTCCGCAGTTTTCAGCCTGGGTTCAGCGAAACGGGAGTAAATGTGAATGTCGTCACGGCGTGAAGCGGTACTCAAGGGTAGCGTCGATGACGAGGATCGAGCGTACCGACACGACGGAGTGGGAAATGAACACGCGATTGAAACTTGTATTTCTGGCCCTGGCCCTTGCCGGGCTGAGTGGCTGCGCCACGATGAGTGGCGACGAATGCCTTACCAGCGACTGGGAAGCCATCGGCTATGAAGACGGAGCACGGGGCTATACCTCGGACCAACTGGGTGGGCGCCGCAAGGCCTGTGCCAAGCACGGCGTAACGCCAGACTTCTCTGCCTACCAGCGCGGTCGCGAGCAGGGTCTTGCTGAATACTGCCAGCCGGGCCGCGGGTTCAGTGTCGGTTCCGGCGGCGGTCGCTATAACGGCGTCTGCAGCGCGCACAACGAGGCTGATTTCCTCGACGCGTACAACGCAGGTCATCAACTGTACGCATTGCGCTCCAACGTAAATCGCGCGACCAATGCCATTAACGCGCGGGAGCGGGAGCTGGACCGGATCCGAAAGGACATGACCGCCAAAGAGGTGGCGCTGATCAGCAGTGAAACCACGAGCGAGGAGCGCGTTGTCCTGCTCCTTGATCTCAAGGAATTGTCAGAGCGCACCGGTCAGCTCGAAGCCGAAATCAAGGGTCTCTACGACGAGCGCGCGCGCCACCAGGTTGAACTGGAGAACTACCAGGTCGCCCTTGTGGACTACGGCTACTGACCAGAAAGCGAATTCAGTGACTAATCGAGATCGGCGTCCTGGCGCCGATCTTTTTTTTGCCGACGCTCTGCCTTGAACGTACCGGTAGCTCCGCCCGAGGTCGCCGGGGAGAACGGGGTGCGGCGGTCCCGGCCGGTCCTGCGGTCCGAATGGTGTGCGAAGCGACAACGACACTCGAGCGCATCGCATTCAGGCAACGGTAAACGTGGAGCGGCGCTCGACAGGAAGCGTCGTCCCGTCATCGCCTTGGCGGCGTCGCAGGCATTGCTCGAATATTGCAGGGATACCGCATGGTACGGCGATGTCTTGTCGGCAATCTTCGCTGTGGCACGTCCGGCTGGTTTCGGACTGCCGCGCAGGATGCGCATCACGAGCCAGCCTATGGCGAGTATCAGCGCGATGAAGAGCAGTGTTTTCTGCAACTCAGTCTCCCGTGAGCACTAGCGTGGAATGGCCGATACGCCAAACAAGGTCGCGTGAAAATGCATGACCGCGGCGAATACAACGGCACCGACCAGCAGCGGAATCAGGTCATATTTTAGCGCCGCGGGCCCCGGTTTCTGCCAGGCCCCGTCGCGCCTGTTGATGAACAGGATTTCGAGTACGGCCCAGAGCGAGAGCCCGCCAAACAGCGCCACGGATCGGCTGTCGCCGTTGACCAGCAAGTGAGCGACACCCCATAGCACCGTACCAGACATCTGCGGGTGCCTGACGAATCGCTTGATATTGCCATTGGTCTGCGAGGAGAAGAAGAGAACGAGCCCGACGAGTATCAGCAGCGATGATAGCGGGTTCGGCGGCAGCGGCGGCTGGTACACGACGGTCGGCGTCGCGCTTTTCCAGCCGAAGACGATGACAACCAGTGAGCCGATGATCAGTATCGAGAACAGACCCCGATAGGGGTTCTCTCCCAGCTTTTGCTGCAACGAGCCTCTGGCCGACGGCAACATCGCCGGGAACAGGTGTATCAGGCAAAACAGGATGATCCCGAGGACCAGTATCGTCATGAGCCCCACCTCAAGATTGAACCGGGAAGTTTCCAGTATACCGTTTCGTGCTAGATTTGCGGCATCAGGATCGGGATCTCGAGCAATGAAAGCATCTGGAAAGCTGATGGATATGCTGACGGGCTACGCCGCTTCGCACCAACATCCGTTCAACGTGCTGGTGCATATGATCGGCATACCCGTGATCATGCTCGGCGTCATGATCCCGCTCACGTGGATTGGTCTGTCGGTCAACGATTTCAGTTTTAGCCTGGCTCACGTACTGATCGTCGGTTTCTTTCTTTTTTACCTGACGCTGGATCTGTGGTTCGCAGTCGTATTTCTTGTCGTCGGCTTTGTCATGGAAATCCTGGCGTCGATGCTGGGCGCACTGCCCGGTAACAGTGGCTGGATTATTGCTGGCTGCTGTTTTTTCGGAGGGTACGCTGCGCAATTCATTGGCCATGCCGTCGAACGGTCAATGCCTGTGCTTGTCAAGCACCCCGTCCAGGCCAACCTGGCTGCGCCTTTTTTCACGGTTGTCGAGCTTTTCAAGATGGCGGGCCTGCGCGACGACCTGTTCGAAGAAGTCCAGCGACAAATCGAGCTGCGCCGGCAACGCGAGGCTGCGTAAAAACCGAGAAAGATCGAGGCCGAGAGAATGAACTCAGCGGTGCAGATGATTACGTGGCAAGGTCTGATGCTGGCATTCGTGCCGGCCGTCGTCGCCATCGCCATCATGTATCGCTGGGCCGCCGGGGCGACGACCGCAATATACGCGACGGCCCGAATGCTGCTGCAACTGCTCCTGATCGGGTACGTGCTGGTCTATATTTTCGAAGCCGACAAGCCCTGGATCATCATCGCGGTATTGCTTGTGATGCTCGTGGCGGCGAGCTGGATTGCCATACGACCTGTACAACGCAAACAACCGAGCGTGTATCGCAACGCACTTATTGCCATTTCCGTCAGCGGAGTGCTCACGCTGATACTGGTCAGCCAGGTCGTCATAAAGGTAGAGCCCTGGTTCAGCCCGCGCTACCTGGTGCCATTGGCCGGAATGATCTTCGCCGGGGCAATGAATACGGTCAGCCTGGCTGCCGAGCGCTTCCACTCCGAGTCGGAAAGAGGCGTATCGTACTTCGAAGCACGCCGCGTGGCGCTGGAGACCGCCCTGATACCGATGATCAACTCGCTGTTTGCCGTGGGCCTGGTTTCTCTCCCCGGAATGATGACGGGACAGATACTGTCCGGCGTATCGCCAATTGTTGCGGCCAAGTACCAGATTGTGGTCATGACGATGTTGTTCGGCGTCTCCGGCCTCTCGGCGGCGTTGTTCGTCGTTCTCGAGCAGCGCAGTATTACGGCGGCAAAAGACGCCGAATAACACACTTCCTCAACCCATTTGGGCTATCCTTTAAGGTGCTACCGGTGTTTGCACGGTGTTGAAGAATAACAATGACTCTTCCAAGGCAAAACGGTTTCCGACTTCAGGAGTTCGAAGTCAACCCGGCAGAGAACACGATCGCGGGCCCCGATGGCAAGCGCATCGTGCGGCCGGCTGCCATGCAGGTGCTCGCGGTACTCGCCGAACATAGCGGTGATTTCGTAGACGCGCAGACACTGCAATCGCTGGCGATGCCAGGTGAGCCCGAAGATCCTCTTGTTCTTGCAGCCTTCGTTCGCGAACTCAAGGCTTTCCTCAACGACAGGGGAAATGTTGCCAGGCTTATCGAGTTTGAGGAGGACCGCGGCTATCGACTGCTCGTGCCGGTGGTTCCCCTCGACGATTACGTTTTCGAAACCGACTCGGGCCCGATACACGTACAACCGCTCGAAGGGTCCAACAGCGGCGATTTTGTGCTGCAAACCAGCAGCGGTCCAGTGCTGTTGCACCCGGTTGCGGATGGCGCAGATGTCGCCTCAATCAACCTGTTCGCGGAACTGAAACGGCGGCGCGTTTTTCGCGCCATTGGAGCGTACGCGGTAGCCGCCTGGCTGATTCTGCAAATTGTCGATGTGCTGTCGGGAGCGTTGCCAGTCCCGGACTGGACGCTGACTGCGACTGCCGTCACCCTCGGTTTTGGATTCCCGTTCGCAGCCGTATTCGCCTGGGTGTTTCAGCTAACACCCGCAGGCATGGTCGCCGAGGGCGATTTCAGGGGTGGCGACGTACCCATCGACCGACATCGCGTCGTTCACTATTTCGACCTGGTGATCATTGCGATCCTCCTGGTCGTCGTGGCGTTTCTCTCTTACGGCAGGATTTTTCCGCAACTGCAGTCCGGCGATGAGGTGCGCGTGGCGGTGCTGCCGTTCGAAAACCAGAGCGAGGATGTTAACGACAGTTATCTGAGCGAGGGTATATCGGATGATATCCGGTCGCGCTTGTACGATGTCCCGCAGTTCCTTGTCGCTGCCCGCAGCTCATCGCGTGCACTGGCGCGGCGAGGTCTGGATATTCGGCTTGTCGGTGAGCGTCTCGGCGTCGAGCACGTACTCGAAGGCACCGTACGTCGTCTCGGTGACACTATCCGCGTTAGCGTGCAACTGATCGATGTTGCCTCGGGCTTCAATCGCTGGAACAAGTCTTACGACACGACCGCCGCCGAAATGCAGAGCCTTCAGAACCGGATCTCCCTGGTGGTTGCGAGCGAGCTCAAAGTGCTGCTGAGTCGCGAGCTGCGGCAAATCCTTGCAGAGAATGTGACGGATGATCCACTTGCCTATGATCTGTACTTGCAGGCCAGAAGCTACCTGGATCGGCCGCGTAGCACGGACAATCTCGAGCACGCGGCGGCGCTCTTCAGCGAGGCGGTCGCGCAGGATCCGACGTTTGCCCTGGCGTATGCCGGTCTCTGCGAAAACAAGAGCGCGCAATTCCTGCACAGCGGCGATACCTCGTTCGTTGCAGAGGCGGAGGAAAACTGCAAGAAGGGTCTCGGGCTGGATTCCGGGATTAGCGAGATTCATACGGCCCTGGGAGAGCTCTACCTCCTGAGCGGGCGCCTTGATGAAGCGAAGGCCGCATTTCTTGAGGCCATCGCGCTGGATCCGCGGGCGGTCAACGCTTACTCCGGACTCGGCGACGTACTCGGCAAACAACAGCAACCGGCCGAGGCCGAATCGCAATATCAAAAGGCGATAGAGATATTGCCCGCGAACTGGAACGGCTACAGCAGGTACGCGCGTTTCCTGCTGCGACAAAGCCGCTTTGACGATTCGATAGCGAATTATCAGCGCGCCATCGAACTCGCGCCGGACAATCCGAACGGCTACAATAATCTCGGCGTGAATTATTACTTGAAGGGCGATTTCCAGAACGCGGCGGAGAGCTTCCGCCGCTCGCTCGAGTTTGCTCCTGGCCGCGGCGCCTATTCAAACACGGGCCTGATGTATTACCTTGCGGGAGACTATGCCGAGGCCGCTACGCTGTTCAGCAGAGCGGCCGAGGAGGCCGAAACCGATTACCGGCTTTGGGGTAACCTGGCCGATGCGCAGCGATTCGACAGTGCGTCGGAGGACAAGGGAGAAGCGGCGTACCGGAAAGCCGTCGAGCTGGCATTGCTCCAGCTCGAAGTTAACGCGCAAGACGTGGATACACTGGTGAATCTCGCGTGGTACCAAGTCAATCTGGGTGACAGTGATGCGGCCGGCGAATTTCTCGATCGGGCGCTCAAACTACCGATCGTGGCCGCAGAGCAGCAATATCTGTTGGCGCTGATCTATACGCGCCTTGGCGATCTGGACAGCGCAGACAACGCGTTATCCAACGCCAGGTCGCTGGGCTTTTCTCAGGCTATTATCGATGCAACACCTGAGTTCCAGGAGATTTTGTTCGAAGACCAATAAGCAGAAGAGGGGATAAGAAAATGTCAGATAAGGACGTGAAGTTAGAGGAAAGAGTAGAGACTTGTGACGGGGCCACAAAAAAGTATATCGAAGCCGTTCCGCCGAACATTGTGCTCGTGAACAAAAACTTCAAAGTCAAGTATGAAAGTAAACTTGGCGCCGACGCTCACGTGAGGTTCTTCGATATTTCTGAGAAAGGTGATACAAGCAAAGTAATCGACGGTTTTTGCGACGAAATGAACGGTGGCGAATTCTTGCTGGTCAAAGCGGGTAAGAAAGAGAATTGCAAATCCAACGTCGATGGCCACTTCGCCTACACAGTCAAAGCAACTGGCTATGAACCGCTGGATCCCGTACTAATCATTGAACCGCTGGTCGCCAGTCCGGGTTTCTTATTCTCGTTGACGCCGTTGTTGGCCAGTGCCGCCGTTGGCGGTGTAGCGGTATTGGGCGTTCAGCGTTTCCTGGCGCGCAGGAAGTCAAAGAAAGAAGCAGCATAATTCGCCACCGCAAGATGCAAAGGACTCAATGGGACGGGCGAGAATTCCTGCAAGGATAGCGTCCGGGCGAACTCAGGTAGTGGTGGAGCCGAGGAGGATCGAACTCCCGACCTCCGCATTGCGAACGCGGCGCTCTCCCAGCTGAGCTACGGCCCCGCCAG
>Ga0209456_10000807_pt1 | contig 16015 bp, 15 predicted proteins | sample COG_11_FD_184755 | JGI IMG/M metagenome (GOLD analysis project Ga0209456, IMG submission 184755) | Pelagic marine sediment microbial communities from the LTER site Helgoland, North Sea, for post-phytoplankton bloom and carbon turnover... | ecosystem: Environmental > Aquatic > Marine > Neritic...
GGCGGGCGCTACGTTCGTTGCAGTTCACAACGAGAGAAGCTCAATGACCGACGTCAGCGTCCTCGGGGCAGGGGCCTTTGGTACCGCCCTCGCGCTTTACTGTACTAACTTGGGTCGCCGCACGCGCGTGTGGGCGTATGACGAAGGACTGCCGGAACGGGTCGCCGCGGACGGCGAGAATGCGGCCTATCTTCCTGGGTTCGCTCTGCCAAAGAATTTGCTCTTCACGAACGACATGGCGACGGCGCTCGAGGACGCGGACTTGGTCCTGCTGGTGGTGCCCTCGAGCTTCATGCGCTCGGTCACAGAGCAGGCTGCGCCCCACTTGCCGCCTGGGGCGCTCATCACCTCCACCGCTAAAGGCATCGAGCAAGAGAGTCTTGCGCTCATGAGCGAGGTCCTGGCGGAAACGCTGCCCGACCACGCTCCGAGCACGACGTATCTGTCTGGCCCGAGCTTTGCAAAGGACATCGCCTCGGAGCTGCCGGCGGATGTGAGCCTCGCCGCGGCCGACATCGACACCGCGCGCCGCGTACAGGAGATTCTGCACTCTCCGTTGCTTCGGGTGTACGCAAGCGACGACGTGGTAGGGGTGCAGCTCGGAGGCGCTTTGAAGAACGTCATCGCCGTCGCTTGCGGCGCCGCCCACGGGCTTGGCCTCGGCGCTTCCTCCGTGGCATCGTTGATGACGCGAGGCCTGGCCGAGCTCGCGCGTTTGGGCGTTGCGCTCGGTGCGAACCCTCTCACCTTCTTGGGGCTTGCAGGCGTCGGCGACTTGACGCTCACGTGCACCGGAGAGCTCTCACGCAACCGCCAACTCGGCCAACAGCTCGCCACAGGTAAGACCGCCCGCGAGATCGTCACATCCCAAAAGGCCGTGGCGGAGGGCTATCGCACCTCGGCAGCGGTTCACCGTCTGGCAGGCCGAGAAGGAGTGGACATGCCGGTCTCGGAAGCGGTCTACAACGTTTGCCACGAGGGGGTCTCCCTCGCCGAAGAGGCCACACGGCTCATGACCCGTGAGCGAAAGGATGAGCTCGCCGGCATCTTCCTGACGGCGAAGTGAGCGACTCGTTGCACCGCCCGCGCCAACTGTGACCTAACTTTTACAAATGCTTTGCCGCCGCCGCCTTAGATTGGCCGCGTGGCAACGCGAGCGGCGCTGACGAGCTCTCCAAACCGCCTGGTGGGCCGGCTGGTTCACCATGGCGAGGTGGCGTCGTTTCGCGAGCTGTGTGCCCGCGTCTTGACCGACGAGACCCGGTACTTGGTTCTCGACCTCGACCGAACGACCCACCTCGGCCGCGATCTGGGCCAGGATCTCGGGTGGGAGCTGTGCGCGTACCAGGGCTATGGGCGTGAGCACTTCGAGCGCATCGAAGGCCGGCAACACAGCGGGAAATTCCTTCTCGACTGGGAGCACCCACGAAAGACCGCGCGATACATCACCCGAGGCCTGAAGATCTGGGCGTACCCCGGCGCTTACTACGGCGTGTGGGGCAAAGCCGCCGCGCGCCTCGATTGGCTCCGACGGCGTGGTTTCCGGCACTTCGTCGCAGACCCAATCCGCGCCGCGCAACGCGTCCCGCAGCTCACCCTGCTCCGCCACCTGCAAACGACGTCCGAGGACGTGTTGCGTGAGCTCGCACGACACATTTGGCACCGGCACGAACCCGACCAGGTGATCGATCGCGAGGACCTTGCGTGGGTTCGCGCGCAGTGGCCGCAAATCGAAGTCGTGCTCAGCAGCGCCTCACCCAAGGCGACCGTCGAGATCGCAGGCGAGGCGCTCGGCGTCGATCACATGCACTATTCGACGCTCGACCACATCAACAGCGGCGAAGCCAAGATCCAACGCCTTCGAGAGCTCTGCGATGGCGTGGGCGACCCCAACGTCGAAATCGTCGGCATCAGCGACACGAGCCGCGGCGAGGACCACTGCTGGGCCCAGCATTTCACCCGCGTGGTAGACATCAACAGCCCAACACCCTTCCCCGCGATCGTTTCCAGTGACTCACCCCTTCGCGAAGTCCACTCGGCCACGCTGCTCAGCAAGCACGAACGCGAGCGCCGCGCCGCCGGCCACTGCGGCTACCTCGACGCCCGTCGCCAGAAGCTCACACTGAGCCCAACGAAGCTCGAGCTCACGCGCGAAGAGCTGGAGCGCCGCCTCGGCTGGCTGCTCGACCGAGTCAACGCACTCGCAAGCGCCCCAGGCCAAATCACCGGCGACATCGCCTACCGTCTAGCGGTGCTCCAAGAAGCCTCCACAAGTCTCGTCCGCGCCTAAGCCGCACACGGCCACTGTTGACTACTGACTCGGCTCTTCTTCGAGCTCTTCATCGCCTTCAAGCGAATCCAAGTCGAGCTCTTCATCGCCTTCCAATGAATCGAGGTCGAGCTCGTCGTCGCCCTCTAGCGAGTCGAGGTCGAGGGTGTCGTCGTCGCCTTCCAACGAGTCGAGGTCTAAGGTGTCGTCGTCACCTTCCAAGGCATCGAGGTCCATGCCAAAGTCGTCTTCTCCCATGTCGTCACCGGGCTCGCTGAGGTCCACCGCGTCGCTTTCGATCAGGCTCGGAAGCCAAGTCGAAAGGGAGGGGATGTAGGTGACGATGATCAGGGCGAGGCCTAGTAAGCCGATGAACGGCAAAACGGATCTGTAGAGCTGGGTGATCGGCTTGTTGAAGCGGAAGCTCGAGATGAAGAGGTTTAGGCCGACGGGCGGCGTCATGTAGCCGATCTCGAGGTTGAGCAGGAAGACGATGCCCAGATGGTACGGGTCGACGCCGAACCTGAGCGCAATGGGCACGATGAGCGGCACCACGACGACGATCGCCGAGAAGATGTCCATCAGCATGCCGACGCCGATCAGGAAGAAGTTCAACGCGATGAGGAACATCACCTGAGAGGTGATGAAGCCCTCCATCGCCTCGAGGATCACCATCGGCACGCGGGCCTGAATGAGGAACGCCGTGAAGCCGATCGCCGTGGCCAGAATCGCGAGGATTGCGCCGACCAAGGTCATCGACTCGCGAATGATGCGTGGGAGGTCAGTCCGGAAGCTGACGTCGCGGTAGACCCAGACCTCGATGACCAGGGTGTAGATGGCCGTGAAGGCCGCCGCCTCGTGGATACGGAGCAAGCCGCTGTACATTCCGCCGAGCAGCGCAACCGGAAGCAGCGCCTCCCACTTGGCCTCCCAGAGGGTCTTGACCGCCTCTACTTTGCTGAAGCTCGTGCGCGGCATCTTGTGCTTGATACCGGTGATCGAGCTGTAAATGGCGAGTGCTGCAACGGTGATGATGCCCGGAATCATGCCGGCCAGGAACAGCTTCTCGATCATGATGCCGGCGACGACACCGTAGATGATCATCGGTATGCTGGGCGGGAACAGAAGGCCGAGCGAGCCACCGGTCGTGACCAAGCCGAGCGAGAAGTTCTCGTCGTATTTGTCTGAAATGAGCGCCGGATAGAGAAGGCCGCCAATGGCCACGATCGTAATGCCGCTGCCCCCGGTAAAGGTCGTGAAGAAGGCCGACGCCACCAGGCACACCATCGCCAAGCCGCCTGGCATCCACCCGAGCCATGCACGAGACAACTTGACCAACCGATGCGGCGTGCCGCTCTCCGCCAAGACGTAGCCGGCGAATGTGAACAGCGGAATGGTAACGAGCAGCGGGGAGTCGGCGAACTTCTCGCTGAAGACGTCGTTCGCGGTCCCGGTGATGCTTGTGTCGGGGAGAGCCCCAAAGAGCAGCATCGACGCCGCGCCGAAGATCGCAAAGAGAGGCGCGCCAAGGATGGCGAGCACGGTGAGGAGCACGATCCAAATGCCGTCCATCGCTCAGCCCTCCCCTTCCGAGCTGTCGGGGTAGTTCTTGGTGATGAACGACGCGCTGGCCGCCGCAGCACGCATGATGAAGCGGACGGCCATGAATATGAACATCGCCGGGACGATGAGCTGCAAGGCCACGTCCGGGGTCGACATTTGGGCGCCGAACACCTCGAGCGCGCTTCTCAGGCCGCAGAAGATATCCGGCCGTGAGAGCCCGGTATCGGCCAACACCTGCAGGGGCGCTTCGCAGATGTGAATCATCTCGTCGGAAGCGCCGAGCACGGAGTACTCGAGCGGAATCTCTTTGGCGTTGTTGAGCACCGAGAGCCAGAAGACGCGGCCGAGGTAGAAACAGGTCACCGACGAGAAAACGCACACGATGGCGCGCAGGAGTTGCTTGCCGCGGGGCGGTGCAATCCGGGGGAGGATGTCGATGGCGATGTGCTTTTCATCGTAGGTGGAAAGGGACGCGCCGAAGAACGCGAGCCAGAGCGTGCCCTTCTGGAGGAACGAGTCGGCCCACTCCATGTGCTCTAGCGCAAGGTTCGCCCAGTCGAAGTCGAGATTGGTGAGGTTGCGGAGCGCCGCTTGCGCCGCCGCCACCGCAATCATGATCAGAAGCACAGTCGCGGCGATCGCTGCTTCACCGCGCGCCAGGTTTCTGTCGATACTCCGGATGAAATTCACTATTCGGTCCCCGCTGCGGCGATGACCGCTTCAAGCAGGCTCTTCGGGTACACTCGCCCTGCGAGCCGCTCGCGAACCTGCTTGGCCACATCCTCCCACTCGGCCAGGTGCTCGCTCGTGTCGACTGCGGTGAGCCCCCGCTTCAGGATGGTGGCGTAGGACTTGTCGTCGTCCCGGCGAATGGACTTGTTGAGCGCCTTGTGGGCGCGAATGCTCGTGTCGACCAGGACCTTCTTGTGTTCTTCACTGAGCGCCTCGAACTTGTCGGTTCGGATGATGGTGGCGCCCACGATGACTCCACTGTTCCTTTGGGAGACATACTTGAGCCGCGTGTACCATTGGAGGGCTACGGCCGCGAGCGCAGACGCGGGTAGCGTATCGACCATCCGTGTTTGCAGTGCAGGGTACACCTCCGGGACGCCGAGGCGGACCGGGTTCGCACCGACGACCTTCAGGAACTCCGGGAAAATTAGATCGTCTTTCCAGGCCCAAGGACGGTGCTTCTTGATATCCGACGGACGCTCGATCTTTTCCGTCGAGAAGAGACGGGTCTTGCCGGCGTCGCCCCACCCGAGGAACGTGTAGCCCTCCTCATTGAACATCTTTTCGAAGTGGTCGTTGAGCTCGGTGCGCACGTTGTCGAGTTGCTGGTATTCTTCGAGCACACCTGGAACGGACAGGACGAGAATCGGTCGGACCAACTGCCCTAGACCCGTCGTCGTGAGTGCTGCGCCATCCACTTGGCCTGCGCGCATCTTGCGAACGAAGTCGCGCTCGTCTCCTTGGCTCCCACCCGGATAGAAACGCAGCTTGAGGGTGTTGTTCGTCTGCTTCTTGATCGTGAGGTTCCAGGCGTTGAAGACCTTCATCCACGACGACCCGCTTGGCGCGAGCGTCACGAATCGCAGCTCCACCGCCTCTTCCGCCATTGCAGACCGCGAAACCCCGCCCGGGATCGCAAACAAAGCAAACGCGAGAGCTAGGGTTGGTGCAAGTCTCAGTTTCATACCGGCCCGGTCAACGCCAAGCGTCGAAGCTCCGCAGAATACCTGCCTTAGTGGCCGATAACACTAAAAAAGTTGGTCTGCGTTCTCGATATAGAGGGCCGCGCGCTCGCGAGCCATCCGGTTGGCAAGCCGCGCCTCGGGCAGCGGATCCAGCGCGTCCATCACCTCGGTGAGGAGCTTGTCGAACAGCTCGCGGTCACCTTCCTTCACCGCGTAGTAGCGCGCCATGTTGACCTGGGCCTGAAGAGCTCGCCGCTCGGTTCGCGCCAGCGCCTTCTCGAAGTAGACCTTGGCCTCATCCATGTCGCCGGCCATCTCGGACGCGGTCGCCACGCCCATGAACAGGTAGCCCGCGGCGTTGTAGTAGTCCGGGTCGAGCTCGATCGAGCGGGCTACGAATGCCTTCGCGTACGCCAAATCCGCGACGGCTTCCATGTCGTCCTTGGCGGCGTTGATGTACGAGCCCCAGGCGTAACCGTGCCAGAGCAGCATCTCGGCGTCGACCTTCTCGACGAACGCTCCGAAAAGCCACGCCTCGAGATCCTCAACCGTTCCCCTGACGGCAAGGTCGATGTCCTCGTTGTGTAGCCGGATCGAATGCCGGGTCAGGTCGAGCGCCCGCAAGTACATCGTACGCGCGCGCTGGCGCTGCAGGTCCGCTTCGTCATAGTCGCCCTCGAACTCGAGGGACTCGACATCGGCCTCGACCCAACCGTAGGCGTAGGCGACGTAAGCCTGGGCCAACTGCGCCAGAATGGCCTCGTTGTCCGGAATGACGCGGAGAATCCCCTCGAACTGCACTATCGTCGCGGGCAACGCTTCGCCCGCAAGATCGTAGTCCCAGTACGACTCGAACGCGGGTGCCGCGCGCGTAAACAGCCCGGCCGTCGAGTCGGCGGTAAACTTCGCAACGTCGCAGGCGCCAAGCGCGACGATACAAAGGGCTCCGACCGCCGATCGTAGATGGCGGGACCACAGATCTTGGTACATGAGCGAGATGTACGTAAATCTAGCGGAAATTGTCAATTGAGATCGTGTAGGGCGGATCGCTTGACGGAGGCGCCTTGGGCCCGCAGGTTTAGGAAATGCTTAGATTCAGGTTGCTCCCGGGGCTGATTGGCCCTGTTCTCGCCGCTTTGGTCCTGGTGAGTTGGCCCGCGAGCCCGGCCAATGGCTCTATCGTCCAAGGCCTGGAGCTCCAGGAGCTGGTCGCCCACGCCGACCGAATCGTCCTCGGTCGGGTGCTGTTCTCGGAGTCCTTCCGGCGCCCCGACGGCCAACTCGGGACCTGGCACCGCGTCGAAGTGGAGCGCGAGATTCGAGGTCACGCCCCCGACGAGCACGAGGTGATCGTTGAAACGCTGGGCGGCCAGATCGGCGACATCGCGATGCGGGTCGAGGGAGAGCCCTCTTTCACGGTCGGCGAGCGCGTGGTCGTGTTCGTCCGCGACGGCGGCCCCTACACCGCGTTCCGGCCGGTCGGCATGGGACAGGGGGTGATGCGGGTGCGCATGGAACAAGGCGTCGAGACCGTCACTCAGAACCGCGAGGGTTTGATGCTCATGCGCCGCAACGCCGATGGGCGCTTGGAGCGAAGCCTCGGCGCACTGCCCGAGAAGGCACGACTCGACACGTTCCTCTCACGGGTGCGAGACATCGTCGAGGCGAACGCAGGGGGCATCGATGAGTGATCGCAGCCTGCATGCGGCGGCGCTCGGGCTCATGTTCGTTGCCGCCTTCACGGCGGATCGCGCCTCTGCTTACTGCCGCATGTCAACCGATGGTAGCCCGCAAGTTGGCGATGCGGATTGCATCGAAGACGGCGCCCTCTTGATCTGGAACCACCCGTGCCTCTCGTACGCGGTCGACTTCCGAGGTTCCCGATGGTTCGAGAACGCCGACGGAACGCGTGACGTCGCAACGGTCATGGACCTCGTCGAACAGTCCTTTGCCTCGTGGGAGAACGTCGATTGCGAAAATCGCGTCGTCGGAAGCGGCACTCCGCCGAATCTGATCTTCAAGCCATCGCTGGAGCCATCCGTATGTCAGCGGGCGGAGTTCAACACCACCGGCAACGTGAACACGATTGCCTTCCTCGACCCGTGGAAGGACCCGTGCTCCGACGACCGCGCCTACGACCCCTTTGCGTTCGCGGTCACGGTCGTCTGGCACAATACGACAACCGGCGAGATCCTAGACGCCGACATGATGATCAACGACCAGCTGGCCAGCCGCTTCAACGCTGGCGGTCCCTACGGGGACTGTCCCGATGCCGGTTGCCCAGCCGGCAGCCAAGGTGTCCCCGGTCCCGCGGACTTGAGGAGCATCGTCACGCACGAGGCGGGGCATTTCATCGGCATCGGCCACTCCCCCGACCAAGGAGCCACCATGTTTAACTCGGCCGAGCGAACCTCGGTCGACAAGCGCACCCTTGCAACGGACGACATCAACGCGGTGTGCGACGTCTACCCGCCCGGCAACCTCGACCAAACATGCGACGCAACGCCAATGGGCGGGTTGTTGCTCAACTGCGAGCTCACCGAGGACAGCGAGCCTATCGCATGCGACGACCCGGCCTCCCCTCCAAGCAACGGTGGGTGCAGCGCGTACAGCATGACGCAGTCACCTACCGACACGTGGGCCTTGCTTCTCGGGGCCTTGATCGGGCTTACGGTTCTCCGACGCCGGCCACGTCGGCGCGACGCACGATCCTGAACTGAACTCGACGATTGCGAGCGCGGTTCTGCTGCGTGATGTTTGGCACGATTGGACGGGTCGGCCCGTAGCCCTTGGGCATCAGCCGCGCCGGCCCGACCCCGTGCTGAATCAACCATTGCTGAACGGCCTCAGCGCGCCTCTGCGAGAGCCGAATGTTGAGATCGTGGTCGCCACGGTTGTCGGTGTGGCCCTGAATCTCGATGAGCTCGAGGTCGGGATTTCGAACGAGGGCGTCAGCCACCTCGAGCAGGATGGGCTCGCTGTTCGGCAGGATCTCCTCGCTGCCGGTCGCGAAGCTGATCTGCCGCCGAAGCGTGATCTCCTTCTTCTTGACGACGACACCAGGGCGAGAGGGTTTGGGCAGGATACGGAGCTGAACTGTCGTCTCCTGGCGGGCGAAGATGTCGAGGTCGGCCACCGCGATCAGGTATGCCGGATCATCGACGTGAGCAGTGTACGCTCCCGGCTCGAGCGCCTCGACCACGGCGGTGCCAGTCTCATCCGAGATCAGACGATGCTCCGAGGGACCCCGCAATGTGATCGCGATCTGGGGAACCGGGTTACCCTTGCGGCCGACTGCCAAGACTCGCAGCCGCCCATCGAGGCTCGAAGGCTCGAGCCTGCAGTCGGTCTCTGACGGAACGGGCGCGCTGCATTGCGCGGTCGCGAAGTCCGGATGCGACACCTCGAGCACGACCTCACCCTCCGGTAAACCGTAGGTGACGAATCGTCCGGCAGAATCGGTGACCTGCGACGACGCTTGCTGGCCGACGACGGCAACGACCGCACCAGAAACCGGTCTGCCGGTATCTTGCTCGAGGACATGACCGCGCACGTGGCCGGTTTGTGCGACCGACGTAGCAGGCTCCTGGACGGCGGCCGTCGAGACGGATGCCGGCGGCCGTGCATCGAACGCGTAGCCGATGCCCAGAATGACGTTGTAGGGGGCGGTTGGCGCAAGCTCACGGACGAAGTTGCGGGTCCCGGTGAGCCCCACGTCGGCCGCAATGGTGAAAGCAAGCCCCTTTGGCGGCGTCAGAATGCGTAGGCCAAATGTGAGCAGCATCGGGAAGGCGGCGAGCTTCTCGTCCTCCAAGCACCCATCGTCGTTCGGATTCGCCGTATCGACGCAGCGGAAACCCTGGCGGTTGACCGGGATGTCCCACTGCCACTCGAACATGGGGTGAAGTCCTACTTTGCGGACCTCGAGCGGGACCTCGAGGCCCGCTGCGAGTCGCACGAAGTCGGTGCGATTGACGCCATAGGCAAACCGCTCGAACGCCGTCAGCAAGTGGCGAGTCTCTAGCGGGCGCGGCACGAGCCCCCCGAGCGCGTCGTACCTGCGGTCTTCGATCCCCTCGGTGAGCTTTGCCGAGTTGTCAAACCAGTATTGCGTGTTGAAGCGCGCGATCAGCGGCAGGTCGCGGCGCTCGTAGTCTCGGAAGTCCAAGGTGACGTTGCCGCGAAAGCCGAAGCTCGTCGCGCGCAGGGCTGCCTTGGTGTCGCCCACACCACCGAGGAATGCAACGCTCGCATCACCACCGACCGCGACCCAAGGCTTGGCTTGGTAGAAGCCTTTGAGGCCCAAGAGTACGTCGGCAACGCGCTGGATCAGCATGGGGTCGTTCGAGTCATCCCAGGCCGACGTCACCGCGGCTGCCACGAAGACCTCCAAGTATTCCGTGGGTGTGATGCTCAGCGAGAGGTTGGCTGCAACGTGCTGTGCCCGGTCGGTCGGAACGAAGTAGTCGCTGATGATGAAGAACTCGGTGTTGAGCGCGAGGCGGAATGTGCCCTTGGGGCCGGACGACGCATCGATGATGCGAATGCCGCCCGTGGGACCGCTGAAGGTGTTCTGGACTTCGACGAGCCGATCTTGGCGCGCGCCCCCGTCAGGCTCTGGGTCAGCTTGCGCGTAAACCGGTACACCGCACGCCAGCGCAACCATGGCCCCCAGACAGGGCAGTACCGAGCTTCTGCACATTCCCCGCGCCTGTTCCCCAGCCGAAATGATGACATTTCAGGGGCGCCTGACGCCAACTAGGCGGGTTATTTGGCGGCGATGTGGAGATCCGCTTTGCCGTCTGGCGGGATCATCACCTTCTTGGGTGCGGTAGCGCTGCCACTATTTGGCTTGAATACGACGATATATCGGCCGCCGGGCACGGACCGCATCGTGCAGCTCCCCTGACTGGTTGTGCAGGTGAACGTGCCACCGTCGCCGCTCAGCTCGACGCGCCCATCGACCGGCTTGTTGTCAGCGCTGCGGACTTTGACGTTGACCAGGGCGTCGGCCTTGACCTGCGTCGTGACCATCAAGCCGAAGGCACAAACGAGGATGGCAGCAACGCGTTTCATGAGGCGTCACCCCTCTTCGGCGGCTTCAGCGAAATCGCTGAGGCGGACTTCTTCGTATTCGTCGTCATTCGTTTCGGGTGGTTCCGACTCTTCGACGTCGTAACTCTCGACTGCTTCAACGGGAGCCACAGATCGGGGACGATTGGGATCCGGAAGCGGCGGCCGGGACGGAATCGGGAGCCCGTCTTCATAGACGAAAAGCCCCGTGGTGTGAACATCACTGACCTCGCCGTCTGTGGTGAACGGCGACTCCTCGAGCTGCGCCAGGGAGGGCCGCGTGAGGCCCTTCGGGGGCTCGGCGAGGCGGAGCGTGGGCGGAGCCGGCGGCGCCTCGGGAGGCGCAGCCATCGACGGGATAGGTACAGGCATGCCCACCTGCGGCTCCTCTACGATGCCGTGCTCGAACGCATACTCGGAGTCGAGCCCTTGGTCTCCGTCAGAAATGACCGGTTCCGCGTCCCAATCGGACACCTCGTCCACGGTCGCTTCCACCGGGGCGTCGTCGTCTGCCTCCAACGCCGGCACTGGCTCCGACACCGGCACTGACTCCCACACTGGCTCTGACACTGGCTCTGACGCCGACTCTGGCTCTGACGCTGACACTGGCTCTGACGCCCACTCTGGCTCTGACGCTGACACTGGCTCTGATTCCGCCTCTGCCATCATCGCCTCGGCATCCACCACCGCAATGACCGTCGCAGGCTCATCGTCTTCGTCATCTTCTTCATCAAATGCTTCCGGAGGCACCGTATCGGGCGCAGACTCTTCAGGTGGAACCGTAACCGGCTCGACGTCTTCGGCCAGCGCAACATCCGTGTCATCGGTGGCTGGCTCTTCTTCTGGGGCCGGCGGAGGCTCGGAAACTGCTTGGCGCGCTAGAACGATGCGCTCGAACACTACTTCGCAACTGCCGTCGAGTTGCAACGCTTCGACCACGACATCGTAGCGAGTCTCGGGCACGCGGTCCGCACCCCCATCGACGGCAGCGCGCACGCGTCCCGTTCCTTCTAGAGCACGGGAGCCGTCAGCAAGCAGCACCGCGAATTCGATCTCGGAGCCTTCCTCGTAGGCGACGGGGCCGTACAGGATCAGGGTGTCTAGTTCGACCCGATCGAGAAAGCCCTCGGAGAGCTCCCCTATGTCGTTGAAGTGTGTCGGTACCGTGAGGACTTGGCTCATTGCTCCCCCGCTTCGCTTTCTTCGAGAGGACTCGTTTGCAGCTCGTCTCCGGCTGCAAGGAGCTCCTCTACTCTACGCTCGGCTTCATCCAGTCGTTTCGCTCCGGCCCGCGACAAGCGGACTCCCTCTTCAAACATCGCCAGAGACTCCTCGAGAGGCAAATCTCCTTCTTCCAGTTGCTCGACGACCGTGTGGAGGCGGTCCATGACCTCCTCGAAAGGAGCATCCTCCGCAGAACCAGCCCGCCCCTTTGATTTCCCCATCTTTTCAACCATACAGCACCGAAAGCCCTTCGTCACCAACGTGGATATCGGCCGCATTCCAGTTGAAGTGTCCTCGAGGGCGCTGTAGGTGAGTGAAGGAGGAGCACGTTCACCGCTCCCGGCCCCCTGAGCTGATGCGCCAACCCCCTTCTGTCGTCACCCCTGGCAACCACGATGGCGTTCACCTGGGTCACAGGGCGCTGATCAATGCGGCCAAACGGACCGCCGACGCGCACGGCTGGCAGACCCTCGCCATGTGCTTTGAGCCGCACCCGACTGCTGTTCTGGCACCGGAGCGAGCGCCTGTGTTGATCACGGACATGGAGCGTCGCGTCGAAATCCTAAAAGAGGCGGGGTGCGATGACGTGGTGGTGCTGCCATTCGACAGCGAGTTCTCGAAAATGACACCAGATCGCTTCGTCGAGCGTGTTTTGTTGGAGGCCTGTCATGCCAAGGGTGTCGTGGTGGGCCCGGATTTCCACTTCGGGCACCAGCGCTCGGGCAACATCGCGACGCTGCGGCAGTGGGGCGAGCGCGAGGGGTTCACCGTCGAGCTGGTAGAGCCGGTCATGTACGAGGGGGGCGCCGTCTCTTCGACGCGGCTTCGACGAATTTTGAGGGAAGACGGCAACGTAGAGGACGCCGCTGTCATGATGACCCGGGTGCACGAAACAACCGGAGTCGTCGTGCGGGGTGATCAGCGCGGCCGTGAGGTCGGGTTCCGAACCGCCAACCTGGACGTGGAGCCGGTGCAACTGCCGAAAGACGGCGTATATGCCGTCGTGGCGCGGGTGCTCGACGAAACGGGGACGCCACTACTTCACGGTATTGCCAACCTCGGCAATCGGCCGACGTTCGAGGCGGGACGCTCGGTCGAGGTGCATTTGTTCGGCTTTGAGGGAGACCTCTATGGGAAACGAATGCGCATTGGCTTCGTGGCCCGGATCCGAGGCGAAGCGAAGTTCGACGGGCTCCCGGCTCTGCGCGAGCAGATCGATCGAGACTGCGGGCAAGCCAAGAACGCGCTACAACAGCTGAGCCCGGACTTGGTTCGATGGATCTGACCCGACTGTACAACCTCACGACGCCCGAGCTTCGAGAAGAAGCCGAACGCCTGGGCGTGAGCGACACATATGCGATGAGCCGCGGCCAGCTGATTCACGCGATCCGAAACCAGGCGGAAGGACCCCCCGCCGAAGGCCTATTGGGCAAGGTGTTCGGCTTCGCAAAATGGGCTCTGAAGGCAGCCCAGGAAGAGCCGGTGGAAGCACCCCGTAAAGAGGACGCTTCGCATCCTCCACGGGGCTCCGGCGCCAGCGCGAGCCCCGCGGCGACGGAGTCGCTTTACGGGGTGCCAGTGCCCGTCGTCGCGACCGAGTCCGCGACCGAGCCCGAGTCCGTGGACGTGAACGCGACCGAGCCCGAGCCCGAGTCGGCCTCCGGCCCCCCAAGCCGGCCTCCCGCGGGGGTCTTCTCCAAGAGCGCCGGCCGGTTCGAGGAGCCGTTTCCCACGAGGACCATGGCGCGCATCCTTGCCCAGCAAGGACACTTCAAGCGGTCGCTCGCGATCTACGGTGCATTGCTGCGCGACGAGCCGGGGAACCGCGACCTGAGCGCGGAAGCCGAAGAGGTGCGCACACAATCGAGGGCGCGAAGGTCGCTCGTTCACTAGTGTCGGCAATTTTGCCCCTCGCGATATCTTCAGCATCATGAAGGGGTGACGCAGCCTCAAACTCAGCAGCGAAAGGACAGTCGCTACCCCGTGCGCATCTCTTGCGAGCTCACGATCTCGGGGCAGACACTGCACGCTGAAACGAAGAACCTGAGCACCGGCGGGGCAGCGATCGCCTTCGCGCGGCCTCTCACCACTGGAGAGGTCGTGACCGTCAGCTTCTTTCTGACGCAGGACGGAATCGAGGATCCGAATCGATCGCCGTTTGAATGCGCCGCATCGATTCGCTGGACCAAACCCGCTGGCGACCACGCGTACGAGGCGGGGTTGCAGTTTCTGTCGCCTTCCGAGCAGCAGCGGGATCTGCTCGAAGATTTCTTGAAGCAGACTGGCTAGGCGATCAAACGATTGCGGGGGCCGACGCGCGATGCAACGGCGGAACCAGAGCGCGGACTGCAACCGCGCAGACGCACCCCACGGCAAGGGCGCTCCATTGCGGAAAAAGCGCGCCGATATCGATCAAGAGCCCGACGGACGCGAGGCACAGGCCCAATCCCGCGCACGCTGCAGCAGTTTTGGGACCGATCTCGAAGACTTCGGCGGCGACGAGCATCGCTGCCGACTTGCTGACGAGGGCTGCAATGCCGGCGACCGAACCGGCCAGGGGCCACCCGCCGAGGAACATGGTGGCTCCGAATACTGCAGCAGTCGCGGAGTAGAGCGATGCGGAAAGACGCGAGGCAGAGCTCACCGCGCCCAGCGCGTAGAGGTACGCGCCGAACGCGAGGAGTGACGCGGGCGATTGGAAGAGATACCAGCGTAGAACCTGTGGGCTCTGTGCTGCGACGATGGCTGAGATGCTCGCAGTTCGGGCAAGCAGCATGACCGTGAGCGTCGCGGCCACGGCAAACGCGAAGCTGAACGCTCCCGAACGATGCCTGGTAGCGAGCGTCAAGAGTGCGGCGAAGGTGCCCAACGCCAAGATCCACATCGTCGTCCACTGAAGGGCCGCTATGCAGAGCAGCAGCGCCGCGAACCCCAACACCAGGCTCAAGCGAGTCAGCCATGCCGTGAGCAAGACCTTCGAAGGCCGGGCCCGCACGCACAGCGCAGCCGGGGAGACCCAACCGAGCAGCAGCCCCAACAAGATGAAGAGCCCAAGCGCGATCGGGTCTACCGTGCGTTCCGTAGCCTCGTGCGGCCATCGAAGCGCATGAACTCCCCGAAGCCCGTCGCGAGCAACGAGCACGGTGGACTCACTCCTACTCGGGTCGGGAACGAAGTCGCGCGCGCTATAGAGACTCACGCCGTCGAGCCCGATGAGCGTGTCCCCAGGCTTCATACCCTGAGTTGCGGCGAACCCGCCCCGGTCGACCGAGATGACTCGAACCCCGACCGTTCCTAGCTCCTCGCGCGAAAGCTCCAACCCGAAGCTCCGCGCATGGGCGGGCTCGGCTTGATCTCCGCGGACGCTGTCGGCGCGGAGCTGGGCGGACGTGTCAGGCAAAAAATCGATTCGAACTCGCTCGGCCGAAAACACGTCGCGCTGGTCGTCGGCGGCGCGGAAACCAACCCGCAGCTCCCCGTCGACCGTAGCGCGGCCGCCGAGCGCATCGATCAGCTCGTCGCCAATCGGAACCTGAATGAGCGACTCGGACTGCACCTCCCCGACGAGGCGCGCATCCACCGTGCTTGCCCGCATCCCGGGGCGATAAAGGGAGCCACGCAGAACGACGTCGGGCGACCGCCCAAGCGGGAAGCCTCGACCATGAATCCGAAGCGCGAGACCGGGTTCGATCTCGGGCGGCTCGATCGTCTCCACTTCGAGGAGCGGAAGGTCATCGTATGCCCCGCATCCGGTGAGCAAAATGACGAAGACGACAGCGACGCGCATCGCCTTTCCCTTTCGCCGGGGCATAGAGAAAGGTCAAGAAATCAGGAGCGTGTTTGCACCGCGCGCACGGGGTGCTAAGCCGGGGTCCCTTTCGGGGCGGTAGCTCAGCTGGGAGAGCACTACACTGGCAGTGTAGGGGTCAGGGGTTCGATCCCCCTTCGCTCCACCACGTAAAGTCGATGCTACGCATCGACCACGTGGCTGCGGGCTTAGTTACACCGCCCGCTGCCGCGCATGTTTGGAAGGTGTGGGAAGGGCTGGTTAACAGGTTTGGTTTAATTACACCGCCCGCCCACCCCCACCCGTAATCCTCCCTGCCGCGCGCTTCGCTGTGCTCGCGCTTGGCGGCGCTTTGCGCCGGGCTTCGCCCTGCGGGCTCGCGCTACCGCCTGCCGGAGGCGT
>Ga0209456_10000808_pt1 | contig 15977 bp, 17 predicted proteins | sample COG_11_FD_184755 | JGI IMG/M metagenome (GOLD analysis project Ga0209456, IMG submission 184755) | Pelagic marine sediment microbial communities from the LTER site Helgoland, North Sea, for post-phytoplankton bloom and carbon turnover... | ecosystem: Environmental > Aquatic > Marine > Neritic...
GTTTATCCTTTTTATTGTACATAAAAATATACTTGTTATTAAAAGGGAGTATAATAAAATTTAAAAACCTGTTGTAAAATAAATTCTTAGCAATAACCATAAATAGTATACTTGAAAAGATAATAGCTGTTATCCAATCTATATTATTAATTACTCTTTGAACAGGTTCCATTATGGCAATTTAATGTTTTCGCCGTTTATACCCCAAAAAAGCCCGTTTTCGGAAATACTTATCTTAAAATAGTAAGCATCATTTATGTCAGGTTCTGGCATTAAAAGGTTAAAGCTCGTTGTATCTTTCGATTTAAGTACCCTAATCCCTTCCTCCGAAGGACTGGCTTGAATTTTTTTGACCTCTCTGAAGTTTTTGTATTTGTTCAGAAATACCACTCCAAATTCCAGTTTGGATATTTCTATATTGGTCGCGTATGGATTGTAAACTTTAAAGTTTAAATTCTCGTCTTCCAATAATTCAACAGGGATATCAATAATAGTTCTCAACTTTCTAAAAGATTCAAAATTCTTTTTATAGATACCATAATGCGGATCCCCTTTTGCATCGGAATAGGAGAGGTCTCCCTCATTTAAAAATTTGGAGATATAAATAATTTTTTGTCCTTGTACCCAATTTTCAGACTCGTCAATCGTAAACTGGTTTTGCCTGTACCTGATATTGTTTAGTGAGTAAGAGGTATTACCCGAATAAAAAGTATACATAGGTGCCTCGGTATAGGAATTTTCAAAAACTACAGGAATTGTCCCGACTTTTGAACTTATTTCATTTACCCAATCTTTATTTCCATGTGTTTCATAAACAATGGGAAAAAGAGGGGCATAAATCAAACCTATTCTGAGGAACATTAAAATTATAATATTAGCTATTCCAAGGATAAAGATCCATTTTCTGGTAATCCTATCCTGGAGCATTTGATTGTATACCACCACAATCATTGGAATACAAATAACAATTAACCACTGCGTTTGTATACGTCTGTTAAAACTGGAAATAAAAAAGAATGCAATTATTCCATATATTAAATACAAAAGAGCTTTGCTAAATTTATCAGATTTTTTTGTTTTAAATAAAGCTCTGTATATCCATGGAAATGTTAAGCCGAAAAGTACAATCAGGTTAACAAAAAACCCGAGCGTAAAGTCGCCAAATTCGTAAGCCCTGTTTGGCCTTTCAAACAAATGATACTTTATAGAAACAAAATCATTATTAAATAACCATATAAAATGAGGGGTATAACATATTAGTGCAAGTAATACAGAAAGCCAGGCATATTTGTTAAAGACAAGACGTAAATTAGATATCAATACAAACAGAATAACCAGAACAGCATGGTACTTACTGTACATTAAGGCAGCCATGACAAGTCCTAAAAGAACCGATAAACCCAAGGACGGAGACTTTAAAAACTTCTTATATATCAATAAAAATAGAGCAGTAAAAAAAAGTAATGGTGTATCGGGTAATGTTAAGAAACCATAGGCATGAATAAGGATCATTGAGAAGACCAATACAAAATAATGGAGTACATATTTATTCTTTCTACGGTTATCAATTAAAAGCCAGAGGACTATATAAGTGCCAGCAGATAGAACACTGCTTAAAAAGCGAACTCCTAGTTCTCCATTAAAAAACAGGCTGCTTATTTTGACGATCAAGGCAACCATTGGCGGATGATCAAAGTATCCCCAAGCCATGCACTGCGCATAATACCAATAGTAAGCTTCATCAAAAATTAGTTCTGTAAAATAACCTTGTAATAAGTTTATTATAAAAATTGATGCTAATAAATAAAGGAAAATTTTGGGTAGTTCAAGTTTCATTCCGGTTGCCGATTCACTTCAAAATTACAAATTATAGTAGTAATTAATTCCTTTAAAGAAACGATAAAATTAATTGCGTATTTTCTGCTAGACCTATTAAAGTAGTATTTTTGTCAAAATTGCCAAAAGCCAAATGACAGATAGCTTAGTAATTATTCCAACATTTAATGAAATTGAAAATATTGAAGCTATTATAGATGCTGTTTTTCAGCTTAAAAAAGAATTTGATGTCCTTATTGTGGATGATAATTCTCCAGATGGCACGGCTAATAAGGTCATTGAATTACAAAATAAATATCCCAAGAAGTTGTTTCTCGAAGTTAGAAAGGACAAATCTGGTTTAGGCACAGCTTATATTCATGGTTTTAAATGGGCATTGGCAAGAAAATACGATTATATCTTTGAAATGGATGCCGATTTTTCACATAGACCTTCAGACCTACAAAGATTATACAGAGCCTGTTTAAATGGTGCAGATTTGGCAATTGGATCGCGTTATAAAAAAGGCGTGAATGTAGTTAATTGGCCACTTTATAGGGTTTTATTGTCCTATGGAGCCTCTTTTTATGTAAAATTAATTACTGGTATGCGCATTCATGATCCTACAGCAGGTTTCATCTGCTATAAGAGGTGTGTTTTAGAGGCGATAAACCTGGATACTATAAAATTTGTTGGATATGCTTTTCAGATTGAAATGAAATTTAGGACATATCTTAAAAAATTTAAAATTGAAGAAGTCTCCATCATTTTTACGGATCGGGAGAAAGGCAAATCTAAGATGAATTCTTCAATTATCTGGGAGGCCATTTTTGGTGTTATAACTATGAAATTTAGAAGTTTATTTATTAAAAATTAAGTTATGAGTAAAACGCTCATTAAAAATGCTGTGATCATAAATGAAGGGGTAAGATTTGAGGCGGATATCTTAATTCAAGATGAAATTATCACAAAAATTGGGAGTAATCTTTCTTCAAACGGGTCGAAGATTATGGACATAGCGGGAAATTTTGTTTTACCTGGAATAATAGATGATCAGGTACATTTTAGAGAACCTGGACTAACCCATAAGGGCGATATAGCTTCAGAAAGCAGAGCGGCCATTGCAGGTGGAATAACCTCTTACATGGAACAACCTAATACGAATCCGCAAACTACCACAATAGAAAAATTGGAACAAAAATTTGATTTGGCTTCCAGGACATCATACGCTAATTATTCCTTTTTATTAGGGGGCACAAATGACAACCTTGAGGAAATAAAAAAACTTGATAAATATGCCTGTTCGGGCATAAAACTATTTCTGGGGTCCTCTACAGGAAATATGTTGGTGGATAATGAAGAAGTCCTTGAGCGAATATTTAATAATACAGAACTGGTCATTTCGGTTCATTGTGAAGATGAAAAAACCGTTAGAGAAAATACGCAGAAATACAGAGCCATATATGGCGATGATATTCCTGTAGAATTACATCCTTTAATACGAAGCGAACAGGCTTGTTACCTTTCTTCATCCAGGGCGATTGCCCTTGCCGAGAAAACAGGGGCGAGATTGCACGTTTTTCATGTGTCAACGGGTAAAGAGACCCATCTTTTTCGAAATGACATTCCATTAGAACAAAAAAAGATTACCTCAGAAGTATGTATTCATCACCTTTGGTTTTCAGACAAAGATTATTCGGAAAAGGGAATGTTAATTAAATGGAATCCAGCTATTAAGACCTCTACAGACAGAGATCAATTATGGCAAGCACTACTGGATGATAGGATTGATGTTGTGGCAACAGATCATGCTCCGCATACCCTAGAAGAAAAGAAGAATAATTATATGAAGGCACCCTCTGGTGGCCCATTGGTTCAGCATGCATTAGCGGCCATATTGGAAAAATCTATAGAAGGAAAAATTGCAGTAGAGAAAGTTGTTGAAAAAATGTGCCACAATCCTGCTAAATTGTTTCAAATTGATAAACGGGGTTATATAAACGAAGGCTATTATGCAGATTTAGCAATAGTAGATATGAACTCTCCATGGACAGTTGATGCAAATAATATTGCATATAAATGCGCATGGTCACCCTTTGACGGTAATAGGTTTAGAACAAAAGTCACTCACACTTTTGTAAATGGACATTTGGCTTATGATAAAGGACAATTTTCCAATTTCAGGAATGCTAAAAGGCTAACTTTTAATAGATAATGATGCGTAAGATATTTCTCTTAATAACATTTATTATTTTTTTCTCATGCGGAGAGGAGGTCATTGAAAAGCCAATCAATCTTATTTCCAAAGAGAAAATGATTGATATTCTTTATGATCTGGCTATTATAGATGCAGCTAAATCTACTGGGCCTCAGGTAATGGAAAATAAGAATTTTGTCCCCATGCAATTTATTTACAACAAATATGAAATTGATAGTATACAGTTTGTATCTAGTGATTTATATTACGCATCCAAACCTTTGGAATATGAAGAAATTTATAAGCAAATAGAAGACAGGATTATAAAGGAAAAGGCACGATTTGAAAAACTGGGAGAGAAAAAAGAAGATATTTTAATTCAGGAGTAGGAGGAAGAGTGAGCCTACATATATTTTTGACATGAATAGGTAACACATGATCGTATTTGTTCATATTCGACGTTAAGTGCTTCCTGTACTTTTAAATTGTCATATACTTGGGGAAAGCGTAAAGATGTGAGCCCTTGTTTAGTTAACTTCCTTTTTTTGCCAATAAATAAATTGATAGCCCAGTCAACTCTCCAGAAAATTTCTAATTGCCAAAACTTCAGCCTTATCTTAGGAGATGGTCTGTTGAACCCGAGAGAGATTGTCTCCAAAATTGTTTTATAGGACAAATTTTCTGCTACGGCAATAAAGCGCTCATTTTTAATGGGAGAATCCATAAGTTGAACCATTATTTTAACGACATCACCCACTGAAATAAATCCTGTACTACCCGGAAAGTAAAAGCGCATGCCCTTAGCAGCCGCTTTAAAAAGTAACCCACTACCACTTTCCCAATATCCGGGACCCAGGATAATGCCGGGATTAATGATTACCATAGAGAGACCTTCCTGAGCACCCCTCCAGACTTCCATTTCGGCAAAATGTTTTGAAGATGCATATACATTTGTAAAGGTGTCATTCCATTCATTTTCTTCATTTACCGGGTCACCTGTTGTAGATTTACCTATTGTTGCTATAGAACTTACGTAACATAGTTTTTTGATACTCTTATCAATACATAGATTTACAATATTCTCCGTTCCCTTCTTATTTATTTTTTGTAACAAATTAAAATCGTTGGGGTCAAACGAAATAAATGCAGCGCAATGATAAACCAGAGTAACTTCTTTAAATGCCAATTCAAGAGCCGGGATATCGTTAATATCAGCTTCTATCCATTGAATCTTGTTAAATATTTCGTCCGAATTATCATGATAATAAGAGAATATCTCCTTTACTCTTTGAATATCGCTGTCTTTTCGATGAATAGCCCTCACAGATGCCCCCTGAGTGAGCAATTTCAATATTAGATGGGACCCAACAAGCCCAGTTCCTCCTGTGACTAAAACCATGGGCCTAATTTACTCATTTCGATTGGATAAATTTGTTCAGTGAGTCAAGCTGCTGGCTATTTCTATTATATTTGCAGCAACTATATTAATAGATTACAAAATGACTTCAAACTTTGTTTCGGAACTAAAATGGAGGGGAATGGTACACGATGTAATGCCGGGAACCGAAGAGCATTTACTAACAGGGATGCAATCTGCTTATGTGGGGATAGATCCAACCGCAAATTCACTTCATATTGGTCATTTGGTAAGTGTAATGATGTTGAGACATTTTCAGCTCGCGGGTCATAAACCCTATGCTCTGATTGGCGGAGCAACAGGGATGATAGGCGATCCTTCCGGTAAATCAACTGAGAGAAATTTATTGGACGAAACTACGTTGCGATTAAATCAGGAAGCGATAAAAGACCAATTGTCCCGCTTTCTTGATTTTGATAGTCTGGCAGAAAATTCTGCGGTACTTGTTAACAACTATGATTGGATGAAAGATTTCGCTTTCCTGGATTTTATTCGTGATGTTGGAAAACACATTACAGTAAATTATATGATTGCCAAAGAATCTGTCAAAAAAAGGCTATCACCAGATGAAAAAGAAGGAATGTCTTTTACTGAATTTACATACCAGCTTGTTCAGGGGTATGATTTTTTATATCTGTTTCAAAATCATAACTGTTCACTTCAAATGGGAGGGAGCGACCAATGGGGAAATATTACGACCGGAACAGAGCTTATTCGAAGAATTGGAGGGGGTAAAGGATATGCACTCACCTGCCCTCTTATTACTAAGGCCGATGGAACTAAGTTTGGAAAAACAGAGGGGGGGAATATCTGGTTGGACGCTCACAGGACGTCGCCTTATAAATTTTATCAGTATTGGCTAAATACATCAGATGAAGATGCAGAAAAATACATTAAAATTTTTACTTTTTTATCTAAAGATGAAATTGAAGCTTTGATTATAGAACAGTCTCAGACACCTCATTTACGAATATTACAAAAACGCCTGGCAGAAGAAATATCTATTCTGGTTCATTCCAAGGAAGAATTTGAAAATGCCTTGATTGCTAGTTCTATTCTTTTTGGAAAATCAACTTCTACAGATCTTAAGAGCTTAGACGAAAAAACTTTTTTAGATGTTTTTGATGGAGTCCCTCAAGCAAAGATTTCCAAATCTGAAATGGATAATGGATTGGATATGATTGCCGCATTGGCAGCCAAAACAGGATTTTTAGGTTCTAATGGCGAAGCACGGAGGGAACTAAAACAAAATGCCATTTCCGTAAATAAGGAAAAAGTAAAAGAAGATTATTTGATAACGGAAACAGATTTGATAAACAACAAATATGTTTTACTTCAGCGAGGTAAAAAGAATTATTTTATCCTGGTTGTAAAATCATAAATAAGGGATTTAAATGGAGGAAATTGATTTTTTTGATTTCAGGGCAGTATTGCTTTTAACCTTTGTTCTGTTTCTGATTATATTTATTCGCTTTTTGATTGTTTCAGGAGCATATCACTATTCATTTTTCTTTTTGTTCCGAAAAAAATTTGATAAAAGGATATTAGATCATACTGCATTAAAGAAGAAGCAATTATACAAGGAATTGTATTGGTCGGCAATAAGTGGTTTGATTTTTGCGATTTTTGGAATATTGATTTATTTTTTATGGTCAATTGGGGCAACAGCAATCTATGTGGATATAAACACCTACCCAATATGGTATTTGCCAATTAGTGTTTTATTAACGCTATTTATTCAGGACACTTATTATTATTGGATACACCGTTGGATGCATAAGCCATCTGTTTATAGGTATTTTCATAAGATTCATCATAAAAGCGTACACACTTCAGTATTGACCTCTTTCTCATTTCATCCATTGGAGACAGTGTTACAGGCCATTATTCTTCCATTGATTGTTTTGTTTATACCTATGCACTATTATGCTTTACTATTTATGCTACTGATCATGACCATTTCAGCAACAATTAATCATGCCGGAGTTGAAATATACCCCTCGGGAAAATATGGAAAGTGGTTTGGGCATTGGGTCATTGGCGCTACTCATCACGATCAGCACCACAGAAAGTTCAATTATAACTTTGGATTATACTTTACATTTTGGGATAAGTGGATGGGAACAGAAAGTCCTGAAAGTATTAGGAAGTAATTTTAGCCTCTATACTAAAGCACCATTAAATTGCAACCACGAATGTCTGAATGATCAAATCGGCCTAATACTTCAAAACTTCCATCTTTATAAATCCTGCCTAGATCTTGGGTTGCAATAAACGAACAGGAGTATATATTGGCGAGATCAATAATGTTTATACCTCCTATTTTGCCAAAAGGTTCAGTTGTCAAAGGATCTTCAGTTTGGCGTATGGAGACGGACATCCAGGGAGGACAATTAAAAATTCCGTTAGCTTTAGAATACGCCTGAGAAAGAAGTTCAGTCATGCCATATTCTGAGTGAATGACATCAGGGCCAAAACTGTTTTTAAGTATACGATGTAACTCATCACGGACCAATTCAGTTCTCCTGCCTTTCATCCCGCCAGTCTCCATAATAATGGTATTTTTTAAATTTATTGAATGATTTTCGGAAAAGTCCAGCAAGGCATATGAAACACCAATAAGGATATTTTTACTAGAGGTTTGATCCAAACTTTCAAGGGTCCTTAATAAATCAACTTTGTTATCAAGATAAAAACCACTCTTCGGATTCCCACTTTTCTTAATAAGATTTTTTACCATATAGATAAGTGAAGAGCCTGCGCGTTCCATATAAGAAGGTAATAATGCCAGCACGCAATAATCTTCAATATTCCCATAGAAATGCTCAAAGGTTTTTAAATAGCTTTTTTCATAAATAGCAAGCTTTGTCACATAATGTTTGCTTACAAGTTGTCCCGTGGTCCCGCTACTTTCAAAAACGATCTGCGGTTTTTGGTTTTTAGTTATTACTCTTTTGGATTTGAAAAATTCAATCGGCAAATATGGAATATCTTCTACTGCATTTACATCGCACTTAGATTTACCCAAATAACTGCAAAACTTCTGGTAAATAGTATTGTTGTCATATTGAAAATTAAATACTTCCAATGCAATCTTGTTGAACTGAGATGAGGTTTTGATCTCAAAAATTCTATTGATATCCATATCGACTTGAAGACTACAAAAATAGTTAAAATAAAAAAGGCCCCTCTATGGAGCACAATAATGGATATATTTGAAATGCTATTTTACAACCAGTTTTCTGGTCATTGTTTTGTTATTCTCTACCACTTGAATTACGTAAACACCTGGTGAAAGCCTTCCTATATTGAGCATATTTGTTATAATTCGATCCTGAAGTACTATTTTACCAAAGACGTCGTATACTATTACATCTTTACTCAGATTATTTAAAGTTTTAATGTAAACGATACCACCAATAGCTGGATTTGGATAAAGCGTAAAATTAGAAGATTCTTGTTCCTTTTCATCTACAGCTGGAAACTTTTCCTGTCCGGAAAGCACTAGCGTAAAAACCAGTAAAAAGAGTAAGTAGGCTTTTTGCATCAACATTGATTTGGGATCAACAAAGTAAATATAGGATAATAACTTTTCTTTTAGTAGAAATTGTTGTGAAAGCTAAATTTTTGTAGGTAAACTTTTATAGTTGTAACATTCATCGATGAATTGCGCATTTAATCGATAAATAGTAAAATATTTGAGGAACCTTAACCGGCTATTTTTTTGAGTCAGTAAATCTATTTAATGATCAACTTTCTAGTTGCTATTTTATCTTTTTCATATACCCGAAGTACATACACCCCGGCAACTAAATTAGAGACGTTTAACTCCTTTCTAAGAATTGTTGTCTCAAGCCTTTGAGTACCGAAAACATCAAAGATGAGTATTCTTTTCGGGGCATTCAATGCAGTTTGTATATATACTTTTCCAGTGGAAACTGGATTTGGATATAGCTTAAAACCCTCTATTTCACCACCAATATTTTGCACTTCCTGGCCGTAACTAAAAGAGATAAAAAGAAAGAATAAAACAAAGTAGAATTGCTTCATAAACATTATTCAAACAAAGTAATTATAACAAATATAGAAATTTTAGTTCTCCATCATACTCCATGAATTTGTTAAATCAATAATATTCGATAAAATGCATCAAAGGCTGCTGTTAAATTGGAATAGAACTTAATAAACCCTAATATTTGGCTCTTTGATGTTATATTAATGTTATCAGCATTAAATCAATGTTAAGTAATTAAAGCATATTAGTATTATCTTTACTTTTGGCCAGAATGATCAAAGAATAAACGCATGAAAAAGCAGGACATTAAAATTCTATTGGTTGATGATGAACCGGATATTTTGGAGATTCTAAAATATAATCTTACTTCTCAGGGATATCAGGTATTTACTGCCAAAAACGGAATTGAGGGTGTAGAAAAGGCAAAGAAAAAAACTCCACATTTGATTATATTGGATGTCATGATGCCGGGAATGGATGGGATAGAAGCTTGTGAAATTATTCGTAATACAAATGGATTAGAACATACCTTAATAACCTTTTTAACAGCCAGAGGAGAGGATTATTCTCAGGTGGCAGGTTTTGACGCCGGTGCAGATGATTATATTACCAAACCAATAAAGCCAAAATTATTGGTAAGTAAGGTAAAAGCCTTGTTGAGGAGATTAAATAAAGACAAGGACCAGAACGAAGATGTATTGAATGTGGGTAACATTGAAATTAACCGAGAAGAATACAAAGTAATCAACAGCGGAAGAGAGATTATTCTACCAAGGAAAGAATTCGAGCTTTTGGCCTTATTAGCCTCAAAACCAGACAAAGTTTTTAAACGTGAAGTTATTTTGGATAAAGTCTGGGGTCAGGAAGTAGTGGTAGGAGGCAGAACAATTGATGTACATATTAGAAAACTACGCGAAAAAATTGGTGACAATCATTTTAAAACTGTGAAGGGTGTAGGATATAAGTTTGTATTGTAATGTCTGCAAAGCTAAAAAAGTCATATAAGTTTGCATTACGTTCAGCACTCTTAATTACTATCATACTTACATTAACTTTATGTCTTTTTTTGTTGTACAATAAACAGTTAGAAGACACCTGGCTTGTACTACTGGTTTTTACAATAATGGTTTTTACAGTATCTTTTAGTATAATTCAGGTTCGTGCCGAGAAATATATCTACCGCAGGATTAAGAAAATTTATGACGATGTTTCTTTGTTGGAGTCGTCTTCTTTTACTGCCGACCCTGTTACAACAGATATGAAAACTCTAACGGAGGAGATAGAAAAATTTGCAAAGGACAAAAAAATTGAAATAGACACACTAAAAATCCGTGAGGAATACCGTAAAGACTTTTTAGGTAATATTTCACACGAACTCAAGACACCATTATTTACAGTACAAGGTTATATTCTTACACTTCTCGATGGAGCCTTGGAGGATAAAGCTGTTAGGAAAAAATATTTACAACGAGCCCAAAAAGGTGTAGAACGACTTATTTATATTATCAAGGATCTTGATCTTATTACCAAATTGGAAGTTGGAGACCTAAACTTAGAATTGAGTGACTTCGATATAGTTGAACTTATACATGGTGTATTTGAACTGGTAGAGATGAAAGCAGGCAAAAAAAATATCTCGCTTACTTTTGACATGAACTATGAATCTCCCATCTATGTAAAGGCCGACAGGGATAAAATACAGCAGGTGTTGTCTAATTTGATAGTGAATTCTATAAAATATGGTCATCGTGATGGCACTACCGAAGTAAGTGTCGAAAACCTTATCAGGAATAAAGTTATAGTGAGAATCACCGACAATGGTGAAGGAATTCCTGAAGAACATATCCCCAGACTTTTTGAGCGATTTTACAGAGTTGATAAAAGTGGTAGCAGGAAAGAAGGCGGCTCCGGTTTGGGATTGTCCATCGTAAAACACATAATTGAGGCCCATGGTGAAAAAATGTATGTTGAAAGTGTGGTGGATGTAGGTTCAGAATTTTCATTTACCTTAGAAAAGACTAAACCTAAAGCTGACTAAATCTGCTCTCCAAAAGAATTCCTTAGTTTTGTTGAAACAACATAATACCCTTTGCTTTGGGAAGTAAAAATAAACTCAAACGATTTGAACAAAACAAGACTTTTAGCCACGTTATTCAACCTGGCAGGGATGAATTACTAGAGGATAAATTTTCTTTAAAAGGAAAATGGAAGAGTTTTTTTAATAATGACAATCCGATAGTTTTGGAACTGGGTTGTGGCAAAGGAGAATATACCATTGGCCTGGCGAAGCTGGATAGATCGAGGAATTTTATAGGTATTGATATTAAAGGAGCCAGGTTATGGAGAGGCGCAAAAACTGCTCTGGATGAAAATTTAAGTAATGTTGCCTTTTTGCGAACTCAGATAGAACTGATAGATTTAATCTTTGCCGAAAATGAGGTAGATGAAATCTGGATTACATTTCCTGACCCACAACTAAAGTATAAACGAACGAAACACAGGCTTACAAATAAGGCCTTTTTGGATAAATACAGGTTTATACTTAAAGATAAAGGTGTAATCAACTTAAAGACCGATAGTGAATTTATGCATGGGTACACTTTGGGATTATTACATGGCTTGGGTTGTGAGATTTTATATGCAAATCATGATATTTACAAGAACGAAGGGAGTCCAAAAGAAGTGATGGATATAAAAACTTTCTATGAAAAGCAGTATCTTGAAAAAGGAAAACCAATTACATATATTAAGTTTACTGTCAATTAACCAATGACGCATTTAATCATACTTTTTTTTGTGACTTTTTCAGCTGCTTTTATGGCAACTGTTCCTCCGGGATTACTAAATATGAATGCTGCCCAAACAAGTGTTAAAAAGGGGAAACTGAACGGAATTATGTTTAGTCTGGGGGTCGCTACCATGATTATGATGCAGGCGTACATTGCGGTTATGATTTCAAAATTTCTATTCAGACATCCTGAAGTCATAGATTTACTTCTTAAGATCGCACTTGGTGTTTTTACTTTTTTTGCATTATATTTTTTTATTTCAGCAAAACGGGAAAAAATGAAAAAAATAAAAATCGTAAAGGTTAGTAAAAGGAATAGTTATTTTAAAGGAATGCTCCTGGCTACTCTTAATTTACTTACCATTCCCTACTATAGTGGGCTTAACGCCATGTGGAATGCATCTGGCTGGATTAAATTTGAAATTTGGGATATTCTAACGTTTATTATAGCAGCAGGTAGTGGAACCTTTACCGTGCTTTATTTGTACACCATATACTTTTATAAATTAGAAGCCAAAACAGATCGCTTTTCTAAAAATTCAAATTACATTCTTAGTGCATTAATGATGGTCCTGCTGGTAATTACCATTTTCAGGATATTTTATAAATAATATGAAACCAGAAAATAAAAACTTCTTTCAAAAAGTTTACGAAGTATCCAGGCAAATTCCTTATGGAAGGGTTACTTCTTATGGAGCCATTGCAAAGTATTTAGGAGCAGCCAGAAGTGCAAGGATGGTAGGCTGGGCTATGAATGGAGCTGGATCAATTGAAGGTGTTCCCGCACATAGAGTTGTAAATAGGATGGGTTTATTAACTGGGAAGCATCACTTTGATGGCACCAATTTAATGCAACAATTGTTAGAAAACGAGGGCCTCGTAATAAAGGATAATCAAATTGTTAATTTTGAAAAATACTTCTGGGATCCCGCCAAAGAATTGCCCTTAGAGATCTATTAGTCTTGTTTCTACAAGAATTTAGAAAACGTCCTAAGCTATATATTACAAATCTATATTGATATTATCCTTTTCAATACCACAACTTTAAAGTCTCACACTTATAACTTATCTTTGTTGTTTAGAATCATTTTACATAAAGATATAAATACCATAGCTCATGAAGTTGGATAAGAAAGAAATACTAAAATCCCTTGAAACTATTACAGTACCAGGTGAGGGAATGAATATGGTGGAAAGTGGGGCTGTTAATAATATTCAGGTTTTTGGTGATGAGGTGGTGGTAGATATTACTATAAATAATCCAAGCCTTCAGGCAAGGAAGAAAACCGAAGTTGAAATTTTAAAAGCAATTCACAGGGAGGTTTATGAAAAGGCAAAAATTACTGTAAATATTAAGGTTGATGCTCCTGTTAAGCCTAAGGTTAATGAAATTAAGGGAAAACCATTACCCGGAATACAAAATATAATTGCTGTAGCTTCCGGGAAAGGTGGCGTGGGAAAATCTACGATAACTGCCAATCTGGCGGTGACACTGGCCAAAATGGGATTTAAAGTTGGTTTGCTGGATGCAGATATCTACGGTCCTTCTATGCCCATTATGTTTGATGTAGCAGGTGAAAAGCCCTTAGCAACCAATATAAATGGAAATTCAAAAATGTTACCTATAGAAAACTATGGGGTAAAGCTTTTATCTATAGGTTTTTTCACTCAACCAAATCAGGCAGTTATCTGGAGAGGGCCTATGTCGTCCAAAGCTTTAAATCAGATGATCTTTGACGCACATTGGGAAGAATTAGATTTTATGTTGGTGGATTTGCCACCCGGTACAGGTGATATACATTTAAGTATTATGCAATCTATGCCACTTACGGGAGCCGTAGTTGTAAGTACACCACAGGAGGTAGCTTTGGCAGATGCGCGTAAAGGTGTAGCTATGTTTCAACAGGAAGCCATCAATGTACCTGTTTTAGGAATTATTGAAAATATGGCTTACTTTACCCCGGAGGAGCTTCCAGACAACAAATATTATATCTTTGGAAAGGGTGGGGCAAGAAACCTGGCCTCTGATCTGAATGTTCCATTTTTGGGAGAAATACCTCTAATTCAAAGTATTCGTGAGGCCGGAGATATTGGAAGGCCAGCTGCTCTTCAAACGGCCACTCCGATTGAAAAGGCATTTGAAGAACTTACCAAGAATGTTGTTCAGGAGGTTGTTTCACGAAACGAAAGTTTACCACCTACTGAGGCAATTAAAATAACAACAATGGCCGGTTGTGCCGCGGTTAAAAAGTAATGATCATGACACCTGAGGAACTCAAAAGTACTGTTGAAAAAGCCTTGGATGAAATTCGTCCTTTTTTACAAAGTGATGGCGGAGATATTTCATTGGTGTCTATTGATGACGATAAATTAGTTACAGTAAAGCTTGAAGGTAATTGTGTAGGATGCAGCGTTAACCAAATGACACTTAAGAGTGGGGTGGAAATGACAATTAAAAAGCACGCCCCACAGATAGAAAAGGTGATCAATATTGATTAAAATAATCTCCTGTTAATGTTCTACCTGATTATTGTTATATACAGATAAGTCCCCAAATTTAAATTCTCGCCTGGTAGGTAAATAAATTATAATACCTGCCTTCTTTGGCTATAAGAGATTCGTGAGTACCCTGTTCTGCAATTCTGCCGTTCTCAATTACTAAAATCTGATCAGCTTTTCTTATGGTGCTCAGTCTGTGGGCAATTACAAAAGTTGTTCTTCCTTCTGTTAGATGCGATAAACTTTTTTGGATTAAAGCTTCACTTTCGGTGTCAAGATTTGAGGTGGCTTCATCTAAAATTAATATTCGAGGATCAGCTAAAACTGCCCTTGCAATAGCTATGCGCTGTCTTTGACCTCCAGAGAGTTTTATGCCCCGCTCGCCAATTAGCGTATCCAATCCATCTTCAAAACGATCTGTAAATTCATCAACATAGGCCGCTTTAACAGCTTCCTGTAATTGTTCTTCGGAAGCGTTGGGTCTTGGAAACAAAATATTCTCTCGTATAGTTCCTTCAAATAAAAAATCGTCCTGTAAGACCACCCCTAAATGTTTTCGAAAACTATTAAGGTCTACCTTTGATAAATCCTGACCGTCAACTGTAATTGAACCGCTCTGTTGAGTCAAAAAACTTGCGGCAAGGCCCGCAATGGTGCTCTTTCCAGATCCTGAACTTCCTACTAGTGCTACCACGGTACCAGCATTTACCGAAAAACTAATATCATGTATTACTTCTTTTTCTTCTTCGTATGCAAATGTAACGGAATCAAAAATCATATCACCCCTAATCCCGTTCAGTGCCAGGGTTCGGACCTCTTCATTGGATTCGGGCTGCATATTCATTAATTCCTCTGTTCGGTCTAGCCCGGCCAATGCTTCAGTAAGCTGACTACCAATATTGCTCATCTGCACTATAGGGGCAATCATTAATCCCAAAAGGAAGGTAAACGTTAAAAACTCACCAATTGTGAGTTCATCTATCATAATTTTATATCCTCCCATACCCATTATGCCTGTAGTGGCAAGGCCGAGGAGAAAAGTAGATGAACTGGTCATAAAGGCAGTTGCGGTAAGACTTCTTTTTACATTTTCAAACAACCGGAGTACTCCTTCTTCAAAAACACTATGTTCCTGAGCTTCTGCGTTAAAGCCCTTGATAACCCGAATTCCTCCTAGTGTTTCTGTAAGTCTGCCTGTAACTTCCGCATTAATTTTCCCCCGATTGCGGAAAATTGGTCGAATTAA
>Ga0209456_10000809_pt1 | contig 15955 bp, 9 predicted proteins | sample COG_11_FD_184755 | JGI IMG/M metagenome (GOLD analysis project Ga0209456, IMG submission 184755) | Pelagic marine sediment microbial communities from the LTER site Helgoland, North Sea, for post-phytoplankton bloom and carbon turnover... | ecosystem: Environmental > Aquatic > Marine > Neritic...
CAGCCCTGGCGCAGGCGGAGCGGGATCGGCAGGCAATCTCAATGTCACGATCCCGGGCAATCCGACGCTCAAGCAAGCGAACGTGGGGGTTGGACAGGTCACAGCTAGCCAGCAGGTCACGGTGTCTTTCGACTGGAAGGGCAGTGCAGCGAATGGCGGCGTCATCGATGTCGTGCTGTTCTCCGAGCTTGGTGCCGGAGGTGTCTCCCAGACAGACCAGATACTCGATGGTAGCGCGGTCTTCCCGGCTGACTGGACAACGGTGGGACCATTGGACATTACGGTTGGACCAGACGTCAGTGGTGGGATAACGCTCCAGATAACGGCGATCTGTGGCGGAGCCGCGGGATGCCTCTCCGACGTCTTCATCGACAATGTTTCCATCACGCTTCCGTGACCGGCTGGGCAAAGATGATGCACTTATTCGAAGTTCCTCGACAAACCAAATCAAAAGAAAGAGTGGTCGCTATGGCGGTAACTAATATGAAGGGCAGCATGAACAGGATTTTTGGCGTGCTGGCGCTCAGCGCTATTTTGCTCGGGTCGTTCGCCACGCCAGCGCAAGCTGCTGATGTCGTCACGACCTACAAGGACGACAACGGCTGGAAGCTCCAGGTCAACGGCCAGGACTTTTACGCCAAGGGCGTCGTTTGGAGTTATTCGCCGCGAGGCCAGAACTACTCCTACAACCTGTGGGGCGAGTCGGACGACCACATTCGCAATGTCCTCGACTATGACATGGGACTGTTGAAAGCAGCCAACGTCAACTCGATTCGCAGTTTCGCGATGATCCCGCCCAAATGGGTGACGTACATCTACAGGGAACACGGCATCATGTTCGTGGTGAATCCCCTGATGGGCCGATACGGCTATAACATTGGTGGCAAATGGGTGCCGAATACGGACTACTCCGATCCACTAACTCGTGCGACGCTCAAAGCGGACATGCTCGAGATCGTCAACCAGTACAAAGACACCCAGGGTGTCCTCATGTTCGCTTTCGGCAACGAGAGCAACTACGGCTTGTCGTGGTCGAGCTTCGAGATCGAAGACTTGCCGGAGGGCGAACAGAACACCGCCAAAGCACGCTATCTATACAGCCTGTTCAACGAGGTCATCAAGGAAGGCAAGAAGATTGCGCCGCACGTGCCTTTCACGATTGTCAACGGCGACATCCAGTATATCGACCTGATTGCTGAGCTGATGCCGGACCTCGATATCCTCGGCAGCAACGTGTATCGCGGCCGGAGTTTCACGACTCTCTGGAAGGACGTTGACGAGAAACTCGACCTGCCGGTGATCTTCTTTGAGTTTGGTTCGGACGCATTCAACGCCCGTGACTTCCGGGAAGACCAGGTTTCGCAAGCGGAGTTTCTCAAGGACCAATGGCAGGAGATGTACAACAAGGCCTACGGCAACGGCGAGGAAGGTAACTCGATCGGCGGCTACGTCTTCGAATGGCGTGACGAGTGGTGGAAGTACCTGCAGGAAGAAAACCTCGACACGCAGGACAACAACGCCTCGTGGTCCAACCAGGCCTACCTGTTCGACTGGGCCGAGGGCCAGAACAACATGAACGAAGAGTGGTTCGGTATTGCCGCACTCGGGACGCAGAACGGCGATGGTGTTTACACGGCACGGCCCAGGATGGCCTACGACGTGCTGGCCGAGATCTGGGAAATGGACCCATATTCCTACAAGAAGGACGCGTTCAACCTGGCTATCAACGAAATGAACATGGACTACCACGAGTTAAAGGGTGAAGTCCGTCAGTTGAGGAGCGAGAACGAGGAGAGCAAGAAGAAACTGAGCTTTGAAGGTGGCAACCTCAGGGGCGAGTTTGTCTATCGTGGTCTTGAGAAAGACATTAGCGAGAACGGAGAAAACGGCTTTGAGTTCTCCGATGGCCAGATGATCTTCCTGGACTTCGGTCTTCAGCCCACAGATGATATTTCGGGTCAGTTTACGATAAACGTACTAGGCAACGTGGCCGACAAGCGGCCGCTGGAGTTCACCTATGGTGACCGGGGACTGCCCCAGACGGTCCTCGGGCTGGTAGAAAACGACGACGGTGAGTTCGTTCCTCGCGAGGTTACAGTTGACGATAGCGAAAGAATCGAGATTTACGATTTTGATGCGACTTATGAAGGAAAAAACTTCGATCTAACAGCGTTCTATCACACGCCACGCTTCCACTGGGGCTATGAAGGTGATTTCTTCGGCCTGGTGCACGAAGCCACCGATACTCTCGGCATGGACATCTGGAATGCCAAGGCGCCCGAGGGTATCGAAATCGCGGGCAAGAACAAGTGGGGTGGATTCAAGTTCGTGCTGGGCCCACAGGTCTACTGGGGGGCGAATCCCAAGTTCGTGTTCAAGTATGACGTGGAGCTGGGCGGTATTGAATGGACCTTTATCCACTCAGAGGACATAGCACGCACCGGCCAGGCAGCCAACGCGACACAGGCTACGCAGAGACAATCTCGCCAGACGACCTTGTATGCCAAGAAGGAATTCTCGAACGGCATCAAGCTCGAACTCGGCGGCATCATGGCTGCTACCGAGAAGGTCGATGAGATATTCACTTTTGTCGATAGCGAAGAGAATGTTTACCTCGACCAGATCGATTTTGAAGATACTCTCGGGCTCAGAGCCAAACTGACGTTCGATTTCCCGGGCCTGGGTTACGAAACTTACCTGACGGCTCACCACGCCGGCCTGGTCGCGAATGGCGGCCAGTATCACAAGGTGTTCGGTGTGACTGATCCAAGCGTCTTGCCTTACTCCATGGGCGGCAACAAGAAAGAGTATGAGGCTGGCATGATCATGAATTTCGGGAATATCATGGTATTCCCGCGCCTGCTTTACCGGGACAACCTCGTTGATGCGAACCCGTTCATTGCGCCTTCCATCGATCCGGGCGGCATATTGAATCCGGGAGCTGCGCCACGTAATACGGATGCTGATCCATTCGCAGTTCTGGACAACCGCAAGGCGGAGGCTGCTGAAGTATTCCTGACCTACGATCCAACCGGCGCTACGCAGTTCTTCGCCTGGGACAACGACTGGCGCGAGGATGCCAAATTTGCCTTCAGCCTCGGGGGCGGCTTCACCAAGTACTCGACGGATACCGATGCAAACCTGTTCTTCTTCGAACCAGGTGGCACTAACGCGTCTTTCGGTGTGGGACTGCCGGCCGAGGATGTATGGACTGTCTCCGGCCGCATGGTCTGGAATGCCACACCCAACCAGAAGTACATAGCCAGGCTGATCAGAGGGTTTAATCAGTCGACCGGTGACCCTGTTGGCGGTACGAGAGACTATTGGGAGCTACATGCCAAGGCGATCTTTGGTAACCGGCACACAGTTTCGGGTTACTTCATGAAGGATGCCTGGGGTCCATACGATTTCTATCGGCAGTTCAACATCACGTTTCCGGAACAGATCAAGCTGGACTACTCCATCGCACTTGGCGGCAATGCTATTGCCTCCGACCAGGCCCTCGAACATTCTACGAGGGTTGGAATCCGGGCGTTGTATCGTACGGTTGATGAAAACTCTCCGGACAACGAATACCTGGATGGTATGAATGACTTCAACTTCATGACGGTACTCTATTTTGCGTACCAGTTCTGACACCTGCGCCAGCGCAGCTGAGGACCTTAGACTATGAAACACCTGATTCGACAAAACGACCGACCGACGGTTACCAGAAACCTGGTGCTCCTGCTGGTAGGGCTTGCTGCTCTCGCGACCACGGGCTGTGAGGAGCGCACCCCTGCCGACGGAGTACCTTTCGACACGATAATTCTGCCGACGGACACACTGGTCAACCTGGCTTGTGAGAATGTCGGTATTGCCGATGAGCTCTGCATTCTGGAGGATCCGGAAAATCCATTCGTCCTTGTCCCGATTATCGAGTTCGACGTGAACAACCCGGACATAGATAATAAGTTCGACCTGTTTGACTCGATTCCCCCGGGACCGACCGGCGCAAAGGCACGCTACTACTTCTGGGCCACAGCACTTGCGAGAAGGAACTCTGGAGAAAACCAGTACTACACGGCACTTGCCCTGCATGAGTTATATGATCTCAACAGGGATCCGATCATCCAGGAGCAGGCGCTGAAGGCCTACCGGTCGGTTCTCGACAATTTCTTCGGCTCGGTGACGGTATTTACCTGCTGCCCTGGTCTAAGTCCTGACGGCGAGCCGGTTCCTTTCCCGATTGGCCTGAATGAACTGACCGCGGATGCGCTCTACCGAACCGGCGCTACTGGCTACCTGCGTCTCGTGCCGGGTGACCCGTTGCTGGTTATTTCCTTGCTGCTTGACTGGGGCTATACTTACCAACCGGCGACCGCGCCGCTTTACGATGATGGAGTCGTGGGCATCATCATCTTCTGAGCAAAGGAAGGTATGGTGACTCGACCGAGTTTTTTGAAGAAAGCCCTGCAATTCGCGGGGCTTTTTTTTCTGGTATCAAGCGCCTCTGCGGAGCCGATTCCGGTTGAACTTCGGCAAACGGATAGCGGTTGGCAACTGCTGCGTGGCGGCGAGCCTTACTTCGTAAAAGGTGCAGGCGGGACGCACTCCCTGCAACAACTCGCCGATGCCGGCGCGAATTCCATACGTACCTGGGACGCTGAAGGCATCGACGCGCTTCTCGATGAGGCGCATTCTCTGGGTTTGTCGGTGGCGGTCGGCATCTGGCTGGGTCACGAACGTCACGGCTTTGACTACAGCGATAAGACCCAGGTCGCCGAACAGATGGAACGCTCGCGCCAATTGGTCGTACGCTACAAGGATCATCCAGCCGTTCTCCTGTGGGGCATCGGCAACGAAATGGAAGGTTTCGAGGCTGGTGACAATCCATTGATCTGGAAAGCAGTCAATGACATTGCTGCCATGGTGAAGGAGCTCGATCCTGAGCATCCGACGATGTCGGTCACGGCCGAGATTGGTGGCGGCCGACTCGAGAGCCTCGAAAGGTATGGTTCGGCGATCGATATTCACGGGATTAATTCCTACGGTGGCGCACCGTCTCTCGCCGAGCGCCTCCGCGATGGAGGCGCAACCAAGCCTTATATTCTCACTGAGTTCGGCCCGCCCGGCACCTGGGAAACGGCCGGGACCGAGTGGGGCGCCCCGTACGAAATGACGAGTACGGCCAAGGCAGAGTATTACGGAAAGTCCTATGAGAGCGTGGCCGACAACACCGGGCGTATGGCCCTGGGTTCCTATGCATTCACCTGGGGATTCAAGATGGAGGCTACCGCGACCTGGTATGGCATGTTCCTGTCCGATGGGGCACGTCTTGGCGCAGTAGATGTCATGACCGGGCTATGGTCCGGGGAGTTGCCGGAAGATCTCGCGCCAAGTGTTGAGCCATTGATTGTTGTGGGACCGTCCGTAGTCGACCCAGGTGCCGTGGTGCCGGTTAAGGCATCGATCCGCGATCCCGACGGAGATGCTATCCGTACGAAATGGGTACTCCGACCCGAATCCGGCGAATACATAACCGGTGGCGATTTCCGGCCCGACCTGCCTGATATCGAAGGCTCAGTACTCGAGGGGAATACGCACGGCGCGCGGCTGCAAATGCCGGCAGAGCCGGGTCCCTACCGCTTGTTCCTGTACGCCTATGACGATTCCGGTAATGCGGCGACCGCCAATGTGCCATTGCTGGTAAAAGGGCAGGTCCGCACGCGGCTGCCAGTCATTGTGTATGAGGACCGCCTCGAGGCCATGCCATGGGTTCCTTCCGGCTGGATGGGGTCAGTTGATTCCCTGACGCTGGACGGGGATTACGAGGACCAGCCACACAGCGGGGCAGCTTCGATCCGGATGCGCTACGTGGGCAAATACGGGTGGGTTGGTGTCGCCTGGCAGAATCCGCCAAATAACTGGGGCGATCAGGATGGTGGCTATGACCTTTCCGGCGCGACGGCGTTGGAGCTTTGGGCGCGTGGCGAATACGGCGGCGAGAAGATTAGTATTGGCGTCGGACTGATTGGCAACGACAAGCCGTATCCCGACTCGGGGATGAAAAAAGTAGACAGTATCGTCCTGACACGGGACTGGCAGCTCTATCGCGTACCGCTGGCGAGGCAAGACCTTTCGAGCATCAAGACCGGATTCGTCGTAACGCTAACCGGACGGGCGAGCCCCGTCACGATCTACCTGGACAGGATTCGCTTCGTTCGTTGAGCCTGCGCTACTTGGGGGCCGGGCCCGTGGATTCTCGAATTTGTAGAGTAGCAGGGACAATCTCAGTGCCACTCACGGTCGCATTTCCGCGCGAGTTCTTCACGAGCGCGAGCGCTGCTCGCTCAGCCATTGTTGTGAGTGGCTGCCTGATCGTCGTCAACCGTGGTGTCATTTGCCGGGCGAGGGTTATGTCGTCGCAACCGGCAACCGATAGATCACCTGGCACATCGATACCCATCTGAGTGGCAACCCGGACGGCTGCCGCAGCCATATCGTCGTTGGCCGCGAAAATGGCTGTAGGCCGCGGCTTCAGCTCGAGCAGTGTACGCGCGCAGGACTCGCCCGACTCGAACGAATTGTCGCCAGCGACAACCAGCTTCTCCGAAAACTCCAGGCCGCTCTGTTTAAGACCGTCCTTGTAACCCAGCAAGCGCTTGCCCACTGCCTTGTGGCTTCGATTGCCGCTGATGAACGCGATTCTCTTATGGCCAAGCGAAGCAAGATATCTCGTCATCTCGGCGCTGAACTCGCGATCATTGGTTGCGATAGCAAACTGCTTGCTGTTGCTGGTGCCAGGCGAAAGACGTACAAACGGAGTGTCGGTTGCCGCGATCGCTCGAACGATCTTCGGCATGTTCGACAAAGGCGCGGCGAGGATAATGCCGGCGGGCCGCGCTTGTTCGCACAGCTCTGTCAACGTGGCCTCTATGTCTTTGCTGCGGTAGTCACTGGGGTGTATCAGAAGTTCCGCTCCATATGACCGGCAGACTTTGAGCGCACCTTGCTGCATTCTGATGATATAGCCGGAGCTTGGCAGCTCATACGCGCTGGGGTCATCGTACACAAGTCCGATTAGATGGGAGCGGTGGCTTGCCAGGCTTCGTGCCGACTGGTCGGGTCGGTAGTGGAGCTCGGCGATGGCCTCTTCGACGCGCGCCTTTGTCGATTCGCGAACATTGGGCTCGTGATTGACAACACGCGAGACTGTCTTGATGGACACGCCGGCGAGCTTGGCTACATCGAAAATAGTGGCTCTTGCCATAGTCGTTAATCTGTCCTGTGCGATGTCATTGAGCGTAGAGTTCCTGCATCAATAGCTTAGGTGTTCGATCGACGCGAAACAAACCCCAGTGTTTCTCCGGCTCCAACGGGTGCGGCGAGCCTTTCCACGGCTCGTCAAACGCCTCGAACACGAATGCGAGGATTTCTTCCTCGTTCGTCCATGCGATCAACTGGTCGTAGTAACTCTTCTGCAATTCCTCGGAAGCGTTCCAGGGCTCGATGCCGCGGCCGTTGGATGCGGTAGTCCAGCCGGCTTCGGTAATAACGACTGGCTTGTCCGGGTAGTGATTCGCGACCGAGTGATAGTTCTGCTTCGTGTATTCGAGCGCGTCATCCATCGTGCGATATTCCCAGGCGGGATACGTATGCACGGATATGAAGTCGAGTTCGGCTGCCAATGGTTCCAGCTTGTATGTCCAGGGAACATAGTTCTCGCAAAACGTAACAGGTTGCCGGATCGCACTCTTTATCTTGCGAACCTGTTCGATGAGGCGGTCGACCGGCACCATGTGGTCAGTCCACTCGACGGTAGACTCATTGCCGACAGACACCGAGAACACGATATCCTGGTACTGGTTGGACAAAGCAATTGCCCTGTCAATTTCTTCGTCATTCCTCTGCTGATTGGCGGCGAGGATATCGTCACTGAAATCGGCACCCCAGGGGCAGTGCGGATTGCTCATCTCTGCGGCTGCGTCGATACCCAGCATGACCTGGAAATCCAGACCTTCAGTGCGGATAACATCGAGGACGATTTCCGCGTGTGGCGAGCAGTCATAGAGCCTGAGGTAACCCCAGTGCTGTGCCAGGATGAGCAGGTCCTCGAGGACCTGATCGTACGTTGGGTAGGCCTGGCCAGGGCACTGGTTCTCGCGATAACCGGAGTAACAGATAGCATTGCCGTGTTTGAATGTCAGTCGCTCAGACATACTTTGGATTTCCGTCCTTGTCCCAAAGGCCCCAATAGGCGCCGACGTCGCCTTCGGCATCCACCTTCCAGGTTTCGTCGAAGGACGAGAAATAGAAGATCTCGACGCCTTCTTCTTCAGCCCATTGGTAAGCGTTTAAGAAATACTTGATGGCGTTCTCGAGAGAGGGCACGGCGCCACCTTCCGCTGTGCCGAGATTTGGCCAGCCAGTCTCGCTGATAATGACTCTCTTGCCATTTGCCGCGTGCACTGTACGGCGATACATTTCCTTCATGTACAGGAGTGAATGTTCAGCCGGACATCCCTCCCAGAAAGGGTAGCAATTGGCGAGAACCACGTCGCAGGCTTCCGTGACGCGTGGGTGATCGACAAACTTGAAGTACGCATCGACATAGCCGACATCGACACCCGGAACCGCCTGTTTCACGCGATTGATGTGGTCGATCAGTTCGTCTTCCGACAAGTCGCCACGCAGCAGGACTTCATTGCCTACTGCAAGGATATCCGCATGACCAGCTTTGCCTATCTCGATAGCATTGGCCAATTCCTCTTCGTTGTGTTCCCGATCGTCATCCAGCCAGATTCCGACCATTGTCTTTAGTCCGTTTTCGGCAGCAATTCCGGGGATTTGTTCCTGTCCTTCGGTACAGGAGAATGACCGCACCCAATGTACATATGGCTGGACAAAACTCAGCCGTTCACGGATCTGCGCCTCGCCGAGCTCCGTACCGGGACCCTGTCCCTCTATGTACGGGCTGAATGAAATGCCGTGGATTTTTGACTCGAGGATTTTGCGCACGAGCGCACGCAGGTCCTCGACTGTATGGTTCGAAAAGTCTGTTCCGGCAAGCGCCAGCTTTCTTTTGTAATAGTTGGACATTGGATTTCCTGCTAGATCATTCCGTAAACAATGCGTTCGCCCGAATCCTGGCCCGGATCTCACGGATCCGTCCGCTTCTCAGGAAGAGTTCCGAGCTTTCGTCGGCTGGCAGCGCCAATTGCTGGAACGACCGCTCCTCGTGATCACTCAGAGTGACCGTCAGCGACGGTTCTCCCTCTTCAATCAGCTCGTAGATAATTGGTACCTGGCACCACGTAAAAGCGATGCTTGCCGGTGGCACCTCGACAATCTGCCACTCCCCGTCAACGTCGAGGAACCGAAGCTGCTTCGACTCGGTGACAAACTCTCGTCTCCTTAGCAGAGCCGGCTCGAATTGGGCAATGCCGTCGCGAACGCGCACGCCCAGTTCACCGAATCGGGACAGGATTTCTTCCTTGACCTGGCCCGTCATGCCCGGCTGCCGGGCGCCGACATTGCCGGGTGTATGAGAATAGGGGTCCGTCGGGAATGCGCCAAACTCGCCGGGCGTCTTGTTGAAGCCAATGCCCTTGCGCACTCGGTAATACAGTTCCCCAAGGCGCTGGCGCGTGGCACTGTCGCTGTCGCCGTCCAGGGCCGCGAAGAAATTCTCCTGCACAGCCAGCAGCAACTTCGAAACCATGTGCCAATAGATGCAGCCCAGGCCCTCAAAACCGAACATGCCTCCCGAGCGCCCGGTAAAGGACTTGTGATCGAAGACCGTCTCGTAGAGCTCACGCAATACTTCCCGCGCGGCCTCGAGTTCGTCGCCGAACTGCGGCGCAAGCGAGTCCAAGCGCGCATTCAATGCGCCAACATTGACAAAATCCGCATGGAAGCGATAGGTGCCTTCTGCATCGCACGTGACTATGCGGTCGTCACCTTCCGCCAACATGCGCTGCAAGACCGGGACTGCTTCCAGAGCGTCCGCCGGTATGCGGTTCTTTTCGAGAAAGCCCGGCAAGTCCCGGTCCGGATACAACATGAAAGAGTGCTGGTCGGGCCGGTACACGTCGCTGTCGAATAAAGCCTCCAGGACCTCGATCGTATCCTGAGCTTCGACAGCCCCGGCACTCAATGCGGCAACCTGGCCTTCAAGCATCTTGTAGAGAGAGTCGATCTCGACCGAGCCAGAACGCAGATTCAGAAGGTTGTATGCATGGTACAAACCATCCTCGCGCCGGTTGTTGGTGATGCTGTGATCAATGGCCGCCAGCGCGTCGTCAAGCATGTCCGTGATGGTGCGCAGCGATTGCGTCTCTTTTCCGGAAAATCCTTCCTGCTCGTAGACAGTCTCGCGGCAGTGGCTTGCCGCCTGCCCGAGCTGCGCCAAAGACTCGGCTCTCTGTTCTGCGGTAATCGGATCGCCGCCGAGCAACGGACGAACTTCGCCCAGGGCTCTGGCAGTTTCGTTGAGCCAGCGACTCACTTCGATCGAAACTTCGACCGTTTCGTCCTTATCCCCCATGGTCTGCTGCAGGAATCGAACATAGCGTCGCATGTAGCACAACGTCACCATCGACAAGCCCTGGCCGACAAGCGCGTTATTGGCGTCATTCCACTCCGGACGCTGAGTGTTCATCCAGATACCGCCGTCGATTACGAGGTTGCCGAGCTTCGCAAGAAGTGGCACCAGGAGTTTCTCGAGCAGGTTGACCTGGTAGACGGCGCCGTTCTCGTGCAGGACGAGTTTTCCATCGGCACCCATATTGGCGACTCGATGTTCGATCTTCTCTGCCAGCCGCTCGTCATACTCGACCGTGTTCTTGGGGTTTTCAAGCAGAGCTTCAAACGGCTTGATTCTGTAAGGAACATTGGCATAGCTGAAGATCGGTTCGTGCAGTAAATGCCCAAGCCGCGCCGGATGAAACTGGTTCGACAATTCGAGCAGTTTCTGCAGATAGATAATCTGGTGATCGCCCCAGTAGCCGATATAGCTCCATGGGTCATCCGGTTCCTCAACCTCCCAATCGATGCCGTCCTTGGTAATGCGGTAAGGGTTATAGCCGTCCACGGTTGACGCGTTGACGAACTTGGCGATGATGTTCTCGATGAAATCGGGATAGCTGAAAGCCAATGCCTCCCAATTCTGGAAGATGTCTCGCCAGTTTCCCTCATAGGACAGCAGGCGGTTGCCGAAGTCGTCTTTGAGCCTGATCGCGAACTGGTTCCACGGGCGGCTGGGATCACCGTGACGCCGACCAAACCGGATAGGCAGGTACTCATGGCACAGGCGCTCAAGTTGCGGATCGTCCTGTTCTTTCACAGCTGACAGGAGTTCACTGAAAGTGAGTGTATCGGGCAGGTGGCTGAGCATTTCGCGATGACGTTGGTGTACGTCATGATTGAAATTTCCCAGCGTGCAGGCAAAGTCCCACGAGGAAACATTGTACTGATCGTCAAAAATTCCACCACGCAGGACATTGAACAGGACGTTGGCATAGTGATGCACAGCGACGTGTTCCTCCGCGACCGCCTGAAAGCCGTCCGCAGCCGCCATGATGCGTGCCAGCTCGTCTGAGCCGCGTTCTACGGACTCAGCAATGGCATTTACTACCTTCTCCGGGTCGACGAGCTGCTTGCGCAATCTGACCACCTCGCCTTGCGTCTGCTCGACGTCGGCCACCATTTGCCAATGCCGGGAGTCATGGGGCGCAAGCTCGAAAGACGTATTGACGAGATACGCGCCGCGAATTCCGCGCTTGTATTGCTCCTCGTGCAATTCGGCATCGACCCTGAAGTCGTCCAATTGCTCGGATGAAATGAGCGTCTTGTGTCCATCCAGTCCAAGGCAGAAGACCGTGTTCGCCTTTAGGGATTCGCAGGGTTCAGCGCGATCCGTGACAGCGGAGAACAGAGTAAACAGAGCCAACCCGGTATCCTCATCCAGTTCTGTCCATTTATAGGCATCAACCAGGTTGCTGGTGTTTGTCTGGGCGAAACGCGGCGCGCCGGCTGGCAGAATATTCTGCAGGCCGTCCAGCATATTGAGGTCAACGCGCTGATCGCCGAGATTCTCCAGTTCACAGCCCCGTACAAAACCGAAGCAATCGCTCGTTTGCCAGGTGCAGCGAAACACCAATTGCAGATCGTGGTTGATTTCCTCAAAGCAAAGCTTGTTGCCAAGGACGCTCTTGTAGAGATTACGAGTCAGCGAATAGCGTCCGCCTTGCTCGTTCTTGAACGGCTCCCATCGGTGTTGTGCCCCTTCCCGCAGAACGTGCAGCACGGTTTTACTGCCTGTGTGCGCAGCGCTTTCATGAATCTTGTCGACCGTGATGTAGGGAAACAGCGCCGTATCGGGAGAGACGCGCCCGGCGGTGAGGCCGCCGGTCGAAGACACAAACAACCAATGGTCCTTGTTCGAAATAACGCTGATGAAAAACGGCGCCATATGATCGACGTTGTGGATCGCGTAATAGCACTCGCCACCCAGATCGACGAATTCGCCGGAAACGCCGGCGTCGAGTTCGATGCCGATTTGATGCTTCAGATTGGTGTTCAATTATTGATCCCCAAAATTCTTTTGCGCTTCTTTTCAAGCATTTCAAACGGCGCAGCCGCAACGTTGGTCCGCCCCGGGACTTCATTAAATCCCTTTCGAAATACCCACGATCCCAGTGGCTTTTGACAACGCTGTCAGGCGTAAGTATATATCCTTACTGACAGCGCTGTCATTCTTTTTCGGCAGAAGCCCGTGAGATGAACTCGCCTGAGGCGGCCGTCATGGGGCCGCCCCAGAGCTCTCTCCAGCATTCGAGTCTCGATCCGCCAGGACTATTCTGTGAGTAGCAGTGCGCCGAACAGGCCAGCGTCGATCCAGCCGCGGTCCTTCGGCCCGGACGGTACCGATTCGGAACCGATGAAATTCTCGCGTAATTCGCTGCCATCGTTGTCGCAGTAGGCGACCATCAGGCCAAGGATCTTTCCGACTGTAAGCGCTACAGGCCGGTTCAATTCGGAGCCGTCGACATAATCATCCGCATATACGTCAATGCCCAATTCCCAGACGACCGTGTTGCCGGACTGTTTCCAACGGCTATCGACATGATGCGAATAGTATTGTGCGTTCTCATCAGTACCGATATCGATTGCCTGGTTGTCCAGCGACATGTGATACGCAAAGGCATTGTGATTGAATTGATGTTCGCCACCCGAGTAGTCCTCATCGAGGAAAATCTCCAGGCAGTCGTCATCCCAGTACTGCACCAGGGGATCGCGATGAGTATCTATAAGCGTGTCGTCGACGATCTCGGCGAGAATGTAGATCTTGTCGGTGGTCCAGACGACTTTGTACCTACCCTGGAAGTCTGCGGCTGAAAACTCGGGACCCAACCATCGATACGCGATGTCCCTCCAGGGAGCGGCCTGCCACGCGGCATCCGACGCGTCGCCGTCAACAACTGGCGCTGTTTCCGCATGTGGCGCGTGGTAAGTCGAGCGGTTTTCGACGTGGGTTGGGCCGGCGCCGGCTGCTTGTGAGGTCAGGATTGCCAGCACCAGGCTGGTTAGTGTCGGTATGCCAGGTCGTGTAGTACTCATAGCGTCGGACCGTCCGGTTATCTGTGGCGCATGTGCTCAAGCCTGAAAGCAGGCAATTGAGGAGTCGGCTCAGCGTTGAATTTTCGTAGGAGTTGACCGCGCCGTCAACCCGTTGCATTCAACGGGTATTCGCAGCAGTGTTATGTCGTCGATGAACACCAGGAGAAGCGCAGAAAGTGTTGTTGACTCGATCACGTCGGAAGATATCGGTCAATTTTCCGACACGAACCTCGCAGAATCGATGCAACGTATTCCGGGCGTGTCGATTGATCGCTCCAAATCATGCATTATCACGTTACAGAGTGTGACGACAGTGCGTTCTGGAACTATTGCAGGACAATGGACATACCCGACTCACTTGCAGAGTAGATTATGCCTATGAACCGTTTTATTCACCGCCAATATTTGTTTCTTTTGCTGCTTTTGCTTATGGGCTGCGGACGGGAGCAGCCAGCAACTGACCTCGTCTGGGCGGTCAATGTGGGTGGACCTGCCTATACCGGCGTCGATGGCACGATGTACGAGGCCGAAAACTCGATTCATGGCGGCCAGGTCGAGCAGCTCGAGACCGTGCTCGGTTCGCAGGACGCGCCACTCTATTTTGACTATCGCGAAGGCGATATCGAAATTGCTCGTGAGGTCGATTCCGGCCTGTACGACGTCACATTTCATTTCGCGGAACCCGATGAAGTCTCCGGCGGAGAGCGCATTTTTGACGCCTTGATAGAAGGTGACGTTCTGATCGAGGGACTGGACGTGATGGCGTCACGCGATGGCAAGATTCACTCGGCTTTGACCGTGACGGTACCCAATGTCGAGATTTCCGATAATGAGTTGAACATCGCTTTCGAGGCGTCTGCGGGCCAACCAGTGCTGAGTGCGCTGGTCGTTCGCGACAAACAGCGCCCGGCCCGCAACTGGAAGCTGGTCTGGAGTGATGAGTTCGACTACGAGGGACCGCCCGATTCAGAGCGGTGGGAGATCAATATCTGGCCAGCCCGCAAGGTCAATGACGAGGACCAGGCCTATACGGACAGGCAACAAAACCTGCGAGTAGCCGATGGGAATCTCGTGATCGAGGCTCACCTCGAAGATTACGACGACGCGAAGTACACGTCGGGCCGGGTGCATACGGACGGCAAGGGAGATTTCCTGCACGGGCGCTTTGAAGTGCGTGCGTTGTTGCCGAGCGGCATGGGCACATGGCCCGCGATCTGGATGTTGCCGAGCAACCCTTACCGATACGCGACCAATTGTGGCGAAGGTGAGGACTGGCAAGGGAGCCCGAATTGCGACGCGTGGCCGAACTCCGGGGAAATCGACATCATGGAGCACGTGGGTTACCAAATGGGACATGTCCATGGCACGGTGCACAACGAAGCGTACTACTGGGCGAAATGGGAACAACGCAAAGGCCGTATTCTCCTGGACGATGTTGACAAGAATTTTCATGTCTACGCCCTCGAGTGGACGCCGGAGCGAATCGACGTCTTCGTCGATGACACGCACTACTTCACCTACGTTAACGAAGGCACTGGGTGGCAATCCTGGCCCTACGACCAGCCGTTTCACGTGATATTGAATATCGCGGTTGGCGGCATGTGGGGGCGTTCCGGCGGCGGTATCGATGACAGCATATTCCCGCAGCAAATGCTGGTGGACTATGTTCGCGTCTACGCAGATGAATGACGCTCCACTCCTGATTGCCGACATAGGCGGTACCAATGCGCGATTTGCGCTGGCCAACCGCGACAAGGTCGGTTTCGATAGTGCGGCGACGTTGCAGTGTGCGGACTTCGATTCGGCGATCGCGGCGATTCGACACTATCTCGGTGAGGTTTCGGCTGGTGCTCCTGCGGTTGTTTGCCTCGCGGCTGCCGGGCCGGTCGTCGAAGAGTCGATCTCGATGACAAACAATCACTGGACCTTGTCGTCCGCGGAGATCCGCGAGGACCTTGGCGCCAGCCAGGTGAAGCTGATGAACGACTTCGAAGCTATTGCCTGGTCGATTCCGCACATCGGAGACGAATTTCTGGAGCCGGTTGGCCAGGCCTCGCAGAAGGCGCTGCCGGACGAATCGTTCCGCGTGGCGATCGTCGGTCCCGGAACGGGTCTCGGAACCGGGGGGCTCTGCAAACGTGACGGCTTGTTGATACCTGTAGTGGGTGAGGGTGGCCACATCGGCTTTGCGCCGAAGTCGAAAGTCCAGATCGAGTTGCTCGAAGTGTTGCGCGAAAGATTTGAACGCGTATGCGTCGAGAGACTCGTCTCGGGTTCGGGGCTGGAGAACATCTACTGGGCGCTCAATGTGCTTCGCGGCGATATGCAAGCAGATTTGTCGGCCGCAGAAATA
>Ga0209456_10000812_pt1 | contig 15933 bp, 10 predicted proteins | sample COG_11_FD_184755 | JGI IMG/M metagenome (GOLD analysis project Ga0209456, IMG submission 184755) | Pelagic marine sediment microbial communities from the LTER site Helgoland, North Sea, for post-phytoplankton bloom and carbon turnover... | ecosystem: Environmental > Aquatic > Marine > Neritic...
ATGTTGATATCCAGGAAAGACATCACCAAAATTCCGTAAAGCATCACGAGGGGGATAAAAGACCCCACGATCAAGCCGGTCCGAATCCCCAGCAGCAGCATGACCACGCCCAGCACGATAAGCACGCTTTCGACCACATTGATCATCATGCCGTTGACGGATTTCTTGATGAGATCGGGCTGGAAGGTGGCAAAATCGAGTTCGTAGCCCAGTGGCAGAGACTGCTCGATTTCCAGGACCTTTTGCTGCAGCCGCTCGCCGAATTCGACCGCATCAACCCCGCCGAGGAGAAAGACGCTTAATATGATGGCCTGATGGCCATTGTAGTAGGCCGGGTTGTCGATCGGCTCGACGTAACCTCTTCTGATAGTGGCGATGTCGCGCAACGGGATGGTGGCCTGGGTGCCGGAAATCGGGATCAGGACCTCTTCGATTTCCTCCATGGATTTGAACCGGCCCTGGGTTTCGAGCCTGACGTTCACATCGTCAAGGTTCAGACTGCCGCCGGGCAACAGGATGTTCTGGTCCCGCAGTGTTTGGCCGATATCGGCGATATCAATGCCCAACTGCGCGATCCTGGCGCTGGTCAGCTCCAGGTAGATGCGCTCATCCTGAACACCGGTCAGATCGACCTTCATGATCCCATCTACCTGGCTGAGGCGTTCCCTGGTCTGACGGGCGGTTTCGTGCATCTGCGCCATGGAAAACCCATCACTCCAGAGCGCAATGGTGGCCACCGAGGTATCGCCGAACGTATCGTTGACTATCGGCCCGATGGTGCCTTCCGGCAGCTCGGGCATGACATCCGCCATCCGGTTGCGCAGCAGCTTCCAGGTCTCCGGCAGGTTTTCCGATGGGACTTCGTCTCTGATGGTCACATGGATCAGGGATTCACCGACTCTGGAGGTGGAATCCTTGATCTTATCCACCTCTCCCATGCTCCGGATTTCCTCTTCGATGGGCCGGGTAATCAGGCGCTCGACCTGCTCCACCGGCATCCCGGGATACGTGGCAACCACCACCGCTTCTCGAATCGTGATGTTGGGGTCTTCCAGTTTCGGAAGCTTGGTAAACGAATAAATACCGCCGACAAGTACCACCAGGAGCGTCATGATGACGGTTCGCGAGTTGTTCAGCGAAAACGCGGTGATGCCATTCATTTTTAGTTGCCTTTCATCAGTTTGACTTCCATCCCGTCAGCCAGAAAACTCACCCCGGCCACCGCAATAACGTCTCCGGCCTCCAGCCCGTCGTCCACGATCACTCGGTCTTGTCCCGCACCACTGGTACGGACTGCCGTCTTTATGACTGTCGATGTGTCGGGATCAAATACAAATACAAACCCCCTGTTTGGCTCCGGGGCCGGCAGCAGTGCCTGGTTGGGAATCAGGTAACCTGCCGTGGGATCTTCATCTCGCAACATCAGACTGGCCTCGGCGGTCATGCCGGGCTTGACCTGTTCATTCGGACCGATCAGCTCCACCTTGACCGGGAAAGCGTTGGCCTTGACGGCGGCGCCGCCGATATAGGAAATACGGCCCGCGGCAATTTCTCCCGGCAGGGTGGGAAAGGTGATCTCTACGGAATCGTCGACCTCCATGCGATCGACAGAGGTCTCAGGAATGGCGAGCTGCACCTCCATTTTTCCGGCGGCATTGATTTCGAGAATCTTCTGCCCCGCCGGCACTTCCTCGTTCGGTTCCACCGATCGCCAGGCAATGACGCCGTCGTAAGGCGATGGCAGTGTCGTATTGCGCAGATCACGATTAGCCTGATTCAGCGTTGCTGTCTGTAAGTCAACCGTGCTCAGGGCAGACTTGTACTCAAACTCTGTGACCTCCATACGGCTTTCAGACCCCGCACCTTGCTCAAAAAGTCGTTTCTGGCGTTCGTACTCTGCTTCAGTCTTGGCAACGTTGCCTTCAGCCGTGACAAGTTCGGCCTCGGCGGCGTTGACACTTAGCTGATAGGGCTCGGGATCGAGAACCGCAAGCACTTGCCCCTTCTTGACGCTATCACCGATATCGACTTCAACAGATAACACCTGGCCCCTGATCTGAAAGCTGAGGCCGGACGATTCAACCGAGGCGACAATGCCGGAATATTTTGAGATCTGTGAGGCTGCCTGCTCTCCGACGGTAATCGTCTCTATGGGCCGGATCACCTTTGCGATTTCAGCCTTTTCTCCGCATGCCGTCAGGCCAACGGCAATACAAAGCAGCCAGGTGATCCGCTTGAACGTCTGTTTTGTCCTAAAAAGTTGGATCAGCATATGCATGACTTCATTCCTTCAATTAATCCCGTTGCCGAGCGTCACTCCGGTAACTCCTTACGCCAATACTTGGTCCGTGAGCGGAGTTGTTCCTTGTCTTCATCGGCCACGTAATCCGCGGCCTCGCGCTCGCTGCCTGCCTGGTAGCCCCCGCCGACGGCTTTGTACATTGTGATCAAGTTGGTCGCGATATCGCCGACGGTGGCGCTATAGGCATCCTGTTGCTCGAACTGAAAATCGAGCGAGTCGAGCACGCGATTGAACTGGGTGGTGCCTTCAAGGTACTGGACCATAGAAATCTCCACCGAGCGCTGTGCCGCCGCCACGCTTGCACCGAGGGACCGGGCCTGCTCGTGGGCCTTGAGGTAGGCAACGATGGCGTTCTCCGTTTCGGCCAGCGCAGATAGCACGGTGTTCTGGTAATTCACCAACAGCTGTTGAAAGCGTGCGTCCTGCACCCGAACGTTGTTCTTGATGCGCCCGTAGTTGAAAACGTTCCAGGAGAAGAAAGGCCCCAGGAAACCCTTCAGATTATCCGACTCAAACAGGGTATCGAGCCCACTGTCCGTGCCGGCGTCACTGGTCCTGAAGCCCACTGAACCCGCCAGCGAAAACCTTGGATAGAGGTCGGTGATGGCGATGCCAATCTGAGCGCTCTGGGCTGCCAGTTGTCGCTCGGCCCGACGAACATCCGGCCGACGGCGTAGTAGCTCCGCCGGGACGCCCATCGAGACCTCAGGCGGCGCCACCGGGATCGACGCAGCTCCCTCGAGCCGCTCGTCCAAGCTCTGCGGAGTCAAGCCCAACAAGACCGTGAGGGCGTTCGTGGTCTGGCGCAATGCGGATTCCAGCTGTGGGACCGCGGCTTCGGTATTACCGAGAACCGCCCTGGCCTGCTGCACATCGAGCTCGGTCACGGCGCCGTTTTCGAATCTCACATCGGCGATGCGCAGCGCCTCTTCCTGTATCACCACATTGTTCTGTGCCAACAACAGACGTTCCTCAAGTGTCCGTATCGATACGTAGGAGCGGGCGACTTCGGCTGCCAGGGCCACCATGACATCGTCATAGTCGGCAATCGACGCGTCGAGCCGCGCACTTTCCGAGTCGACCGCGCGACGAAAACGCCCCCAGAAGTCGATTTCCCATCCGAGATCGAAGCTGGCATCGGCAACACTGAAATCCCGGTCTGTAACCAGCGAATTAGGGTCGCTCTCGCTAAGCTTGACCCTGGCGGCTCCGCCGTTGATCTGTTGGCTCTGCGGGTATTGGTTGCCAATCGCTATCCCCAGGTTCGCTCGTGCCTCCAGAATACGCAGGCCGGCAATGCGCAGCGAGAGATTCTGCTGGTACGCCTCGTCGATCAGCGAATTGAGCACGGGGTCATTGAAGACCGTCCACCATTGGGACAGGTCCGCCGACTCACTGCTGATACCCTGCGCATCGATGTCGATCCACTCGTGATCCTGCGACACCATAGCCTCTGGGATCTCGTAGTCCGGACCAACTGCGCAACCGCCCACTATCGTGATCAGCATTGCAAGGCTGACCAGGCTCGCTGAAGGATGCTCTCTCAAACGTACGATAGGACTGGAACTCATTGAGGCTGACATCGTGAAGGCTCCCTTCTTTTTACTTCCCGACATGTCGGTTTGGCGTCGCCCCATTCTGCACCATCGATTCACAACCGATATCGAAAATGCGCAACCCCAAATTACGAAACGCCATGTGGCTCGGCGTTTGTGCAGCCTCGAACGTATCCGAGCCGGGGTAATTTACATACCCGTAGTTTTCCGAGGTAGCGCGGCGGATAATTACAGACAGCGTTGCCGTTTACGCGGAACTAAAATTTCTTTCTTTCAAGTACACTTGATGCTCGTTTACGGTCTTCCGGTGCACGACGTAGAATCCTCCAATGGAAAAACTCTCACTCAGATCGGGAATTCTGGCTGTCGCGTTGATCCTGCTGATACTGCCCGGCACAAACCTTCGCGCGCAGAACGGCAGTACCAAGCAGGTCCTTATTCTCAACACTTACGACGGCTCCGGGTTTGCTTACGGCCAGGTGACAGGGGCCTTCAGGGACGAACTGCGAAGGATTTTCGACGAGCCAATCGCCTTCACTGAAATCGATCTCGATGTTCGACGGAGCGAACTAAGCCACCGCAAGGAATTGTCCGCCCGCCTGTTGCGCAATATCTACTCCGAAACCGCACCTGACGTTGTCATTGCAGTAGGAAGCACGGCCATTACGTTCTGGATGGATCACAGGGATTCGATGCCCGGGCCGGCGCCGCTGATTGCCCTTATCAGGGAGGGGATCTTCGGCCCGGAGGATCTGCGGCCCGGCGATATCGCAAGATTCACCGAGCTTTCATTCGCAGATCTGGTGGACGACTTTCTACACCTCAGGCCGGGCACGTCACATATCGTGATGGTTTTTGGCAGTTCACCGACGGAGAGGGCGGTCGCTGCCTCGGCGAGAAGAGAACTTGCTGCATATACGAAGCGGCTCAGGTTCGAGTACACAAACGACATGACAATTCATGAGCTGCAGACGAGGCTGGGAGAACTGTCGGAAGAGTCTGCCGTATTTTTCGGACTATTAGGCCTCGACGCAGATGGCGCTATTCTGCCATCCGACCTGGGATTATCGCTTGTACACTCGTCCAGCACCGCTCCGATATTCGGCGCCTTCGACTACGAGCTGGGGTCGGGAATCGTGGGCGGCAGGCTCATGCAATTGCAGCAGCTCGGTGTCAGTGCCGCCGAAGCAGGCACTGCGATCTTGCAAGGCGAACCCGTTCGTGATGCCTGGCAAGTGTTCGAATTCAGTACGCCCGTCTACGACTGGCGCGAACTGGACAGATGGGGCATCGATACAGGGCTGCTACCGGTGGGGAGCGAGATCCGGTACCGGCCGTCATCGCTGTGGGACCAGTATGCCGCGTGGATTATTTTGGTCACCACAGTGGCCGCTGTGGAGGGCTTGTTGATCATCTCGCTACTGACGCAGCGCCGCGAACGCCGCGCCGCGGAACTCGCCCAGAAAGATCTGAGCGGGCAGCTGATCAACGCGTATGAGGACGAGCGCCAGCACATCGCGCGCGAGCTGCACGACGATCTGTCGCAGCGGCTGGCGCGCCTGGCGATCGATGCTGAAGTGATTAGACACGATCAGAACAGTGACATACTGGATGTCGAGCTCAAGAACCTGCGAGAAGACCTCGCACACGTCAGCGAAGACGTGCACGATATATCGTACCGGCTGCACCCGTCGTCAGTGCAGGATCTTGGTATCTCCACGGCGTTGCGGGCGGAATGCCAACGTGTGCGAAAGTACGCCGATGTCCCAATCGAGGAACATATTGGCGAGACGCACGGGCGAATACCAAAAGATGCGGCTTTGTGTGCCTTTCGCTTAGTCCAGGAAGCGCTGAACAACGCCGTCCGGCATGCGAAGGCCGACAGCATCGAGATAGTATTTGAAATGGAAGATCAGGCGTTGAATCTGAAGGTCTCAGACGACGGACGCGGTTTCGATAAGGCGCAGGTGATACCAGGCAAGAGTATTGGACTATTGAGCATGCGGGAACGGATCCGGTTGCTGAATGGTACGCTCGACATCCAAAGCACGCCCGGCGCAGGCACGACCGTGAGTGCCGTAGTACCGCTGACTGGGGAGAATCCATGAGACGTCCACGCGTGCTGCTTGCCGATGATCACCTTATTGTCGCCGAAGGCCTGAAGAGGCTCCTGGAGCCGGAGTTCGAGCTTGTGGGTGTCGTCGAGGACGGCTTTGCCCTGCTCGAGGTTGCCGCCGCGGAAAAACCCGACGTCATCGTCACCGACATCAGCATGCCAGGCCTCAATGGCATCGAGGCTCTGGAGGAACTCAAGCAGATAAACCCGGATGTGCATGTCGTCTGCCTGACCATGCATCGGGATGTGGCCTATGCCCGGCGAGCACTTGATGCTGGCGCGCTTGGCTATGTCCTCAAGCATTCGGCTCCTGAGGAACTCGTCATAGCAGTGCGTGCGGCAGCCGAAGGGCGCGCCTTCATTACGCCAGCCATTGCCGGTGAGGTCCTGGCATCGGTCCGGAGCGGCGATGATGCCGCAGCAGATCCGGTTGGCAAGCTTACTTTGCGGCAGCGTGAGATCCTGCGCTTGCTGGCCGATGGCGATTCGGCCAAGAAGATCGCCAGGCAATTGGACATTTCGCCACGCACGGTTGAGTTCCACAAGTACTCGATGATGGAGACGCTCGGCGTGTCAACGAGCGCGGAGCTGATCCGATTTGCGCTGAAATACCGTATCGCCGATAGCTGATCGTTACGTGACTCGCAAACTCTTGTATATCGACCGGTAAATTTTCGAGTGTCCGCGGCGTTCCCGGTAGCGTCTACTCTCAAGTATCGCGTCGCCGATATGCAACCAGACGCTAATATTGAGTTGTTATCATCGCCAGTGAATCCCGGACAGAAATCCTGTGCGTTACTCGCAGACAGGCACACCAGCTACATAGACGGCGTGCGCGGGCTGCTCGAGACGGCGTTCGACACGATATTCACAGTGGCTGACGCCGACTCGCTCATGGAAGGGACAGATCGTCTGCAACCGAAGGTGATCGTCGTTGATCTTCCCCTGGCGATGGGAGATTTTGACGGCCTGATCGGACAGCTTCGAAAATCATCACCTGAGTCAAAGATCATCGCGCTGACAGTACATACCGAAGCGGCTATGGTCGACGCCATGTTGTCGGCCGGCGCACATGGCGTCGTACTGAAACACTACGTAGCAAGGGATTTGCTGATCGCCGTAGATGCGGTGTTCGAAGGCGACAGATTCATAACGCCTGAAGTCGGCCCGACCCGATTACAGATGCCGACTCATTCGGTTTCAAACGGCGGCCGTTGAGCGATATTTAGAAGAAGCAGGACTCCCCCTGCTCATTGAGAGTGGCATAGCGCTACCGGAAAGTACGGCCTCTGTTCGTCAAGCCACGGCACTTTGTTCCAGAACCACTACGCAGGCCGCCACCGCAAAGCCGAGTACCAGCAACAGACCAGCCAATTTCCGGCTGTACGCGTAGGCCTCAGGAATCATCGAGTTTGCCAGCATGGTAAGAATGGCCCCGGCCGCGAAGGTCTGTACGAATGCAACCCAGGTTTCCGGCACGTCAGCCATTAGCGCAAAACCCGCCGCCGATGCACCGCCGCAGACGAGCGCGATCAGCAACCATAACGACAGGGTCTTAACAGTACTGGACCCGCTGGCCTTGAGACCGCTCGTACCAGCGATTGCCTCGGGCAGGTTCGAAATAAACACCGCAACCAACATGGCGATGCTGATCGTGCCGCCATCGAGCAGACCCAGGCCGAGTGCGACCGACTCGGGAATGCCATCGAGAATGATGCCGAGCACCATCGGCACGACCAGGGACGAGGCATCACCAGATCCGGTCGAGTCAGCCTTGCCATCCGTCATGCTGCTAACGTAGCGGTCGATGATAAAGAACGTGATAGCGCCGGCGAACAGACCCAGGATGGGGAAGCCGGTCATCCGGGTGGCTCTGACTGCCTCGAAAACGAGCTCATAGGCAACCGCGGAAATAAGCACGCCGGCACCGAAGGCCATAATGAGACCGAGGGTACGCTGACTGATCGCCATCCATGAGGCGAACAAACCGCCGATGACCAGTGAGAAAGCGGCAATGAATCCCCACAAAAACGCGTCGAACACGACCTGCTCCTTTCCTCCGCAGCCGGTGGCAACACTCTCAAACAGAATTGAGACGTGCGAGCCAACCCGAGCATGCTACTCGGCATCCGCCGCCCTGGTAATCGGTAGTTTTTCGTAGTTGCTGCTCGTAGATTTTCCTACCGGCCCGGCGATGCGCAGCGAGAACTCCCAGATTATGTGAACTGGTTCATCGTTCTGCGGCGGTGAGTCGGTGACACTGACAGTCTGGAATAGACGATACGAGAGGCTGCGGACACAATGACCTACCAGATTGAGAGGCAACGTGCGGCCGGGTCATGGACGCTCCACCGTGGCGGGCAGAAATTCAAGGACTCTGACGCCGCGTGGAAGATGCTCTATCAGACGATGGCCTGGTGCCCCGGAATGCGGCTGAGGCTATGCGCCTTCCGCACCGACCGTTACGAGTCAACGACCAAATACCTCTACCCCACTTCGTGCCAGGCCTGAATCCGCTCGCAGCGCAATTGGTGACGATCTCGAATTAGCCAATTAGCGCCTGCGCCCGCCGTCGGTAAGCCCTTATTGCATTGAGGATTCCAGCCTCGTAGCTTGGCAAAAGGAGTGGCCCGGTCACGTCGGGCGAGCGTATGTCAGATAGCCGTATTTCCGGATTTCGGCGCCGGTCCCCGGCACCGGATTGGTCGGCCTTCTTCCTTCTCACTGCATTTCCCATCCTCTGCCTAATCTGGAGTCCCGCACTCGCCCAGAACGCCGCACTCGAATCGGCCGCCGAAGTCGACACCATCGAAGAGATCGTCGTGACGGGCACGCGAATTCCGCGCCGCGATTTCGAGACGCCGACGCCGCTGGCGACGATCAGCAGCGAAGATCTTGCATTCTCCGGCCAGGCCACGCTCGAAGAGACGCTCAACCGGATGCCGCAAGTGATGCCGCGTCCCGGTCGAGCATCAAATTACTCTGCGGATACCGCCGGCATCGGATCAGCCGAGGTCGATCTCCGCGGCTTGGGCTCCGGCCGAACGCTCGTGCTGCTCAACGGGCGCCGCGTCGCCCCATCGGGCCTCGGCAATTCCGTGGATCTGAACAAGATTCCGCAGTTCCTGATAGAACGCGTCGAGATCATCACTGGCGGCGCGTCCACCGTGTACGGGTCCGATGCCATTGCCGGCGCCGTGAACTTCATCACCAAGCAGAACTACGAAGGACTTGGTATCGAGACGAGTTTCAGCTCGACGGAGCGCGGCGATGCCGAGACCTTCGATGCAAACCTGTCTTACGGACACAATCTGGCTGACGACCGCGGCAACATCACGGTGTACGGTAACTTCTACGAGCGCCGGCCGCTGCTCGCGTCCGCAAGAGAACATACGCGCGTCTGGTACCTGGACGACTGGTTCAGTGGTGAACTGGTGGAGGCGCTCAGCGAGGCCAGCGGCGCCGGTCTTATCACTTACCCGCCTGCCGACCTGGGCAACGGCCCCGTCCAGGTAACGTTTGATCCGGACGGCACGCCAAGAGAGTTCGTGAAATCGGAGGACGGTTACAACTTCGCCGAAACCACTTATCTCCAGGTCCCGTTGACACGTTTCTCGGTTGGCGCAATGGGCTACTTCGACCTGAATCAACAGCTCGAGACCTACTTCGAAGCGTCTTTCTCGCAAAGCGAGCCTGAGCAAAACGGGGCGCCGACGCCCGCGTTCCTGTTTGCGGCAGTGAATAGCGACAACCCGACACTCTCGCCCGAGGCGCAACAGCTCTTCGCCGATTTCTACGCCTGCCCGCCGCCCTTCGGCTTGCCGCCCAATTTCAGCTGCGTCGCGATTTCCAGGCGCCTGGTCGAGTTGGGGAAACGTTATTACAGCAACGAGAGCGACTCTACGCGGCTGGTGGCGGGGCTGCGCGGCGATATCGGAAGCAACTGGCAGATCGATGGCTGGCTCTCGTACACGAAGCTGTCGTCCGTCGATCTCCTGCGTAACAACGCATCGGAAAGCCGGTTGCTGCAGGGCTTGCTTGTCGATCCGGTTACGGGCCAGTGCTATGACCCAAGTAATGGCTGCGTGCCGCTGAACCTGTTCGGCGAAGGCAACCTGTCAGCGGAAGGCGTCGAATTCATCCGCTTTCCCGACTACCAGAACATTACCGAAAGAACCCAGAAGGTGGCGAATGTATTCGTGACCGGTGTACCGATCGATACCTGGGCCGGCCCGCTCGATACCGCGTTCGGCGTCGGCTGGCGCAGCGACGAGATCTTCTTTGAGCCTGACGATCTGCTGTCCTCTGGAGACCTGCTGGGATTCAGAGGCCAGAGTTCCGTGGACGGTGCCGAAGAGGTCATCGAGGTCTACGGCGAGGCCATGATTCCACTGGCCAGCGACGCTGCTCTTGCCGACTACCTGGGCCTCGAGATCGGGGCGCGCTACTCCAACTACAAGATCGCCGGCGGGATGTGGACGTACAAAGCGGGCGGCGTATGGCAGCCGGTTGAGACGCTGCGTCTGCGTGCGATGGCTCAACGCAGCGTCCGGGCGCCGAATGCCACCGAGCTGTTCGAAGCTCAGACCCAGGTTGACGGGACTTTCACATTCTTCGATCCGTCAGACGACCCGTGCTCCGCCTCGAGGGACCCGATCGGCTCCGGCAATGCCGAGAAATGCGAGATCCAGGGGCTTCCACCAGACCAGATCGGCGTCTTCGAAGCGACGCCGGGCTACCCGGCCGTGTTTGTCTCTGGCGGAAACCAGGAGCTCGCACCAGAGACCGGGGATACGTTGACCGTGGGTGTCGTCGTCTCGCCAACGGTATTGCCTGACTGGACCTTCAGCGTCGATTACTACGCGCTCGAGGTAACCGACGCGATCGGCGACGTCCGTATGGAGGCAGTCTGCTTCGACCCGGGCAATACGAGCAACGTGTTCTGCGAAAACATCCAGCGCGACGCGTCGGGCAATGTCGTCGAGGTCGTGGAGCTAACCAGCAACGCGGGGCTCCTGGAAACCACGGGCATCGACACGCAGGTCCGGTACGCAGGCGACAGGCTCAGCGCCGAGGTTTACTGGACGCACATGCTGAGCGCCAGGATCCAGGAGAACCCGGCGTCGACGGTGTTCGAGTGCGCGGGCTACTACGGCGTGCCCTGCACGTTCATCGACAACGCGTACTCGAAGGACCGGGTTACAACGAATCTGCACTACGCGGCCGAACCCTGGAACGTGCACCTGACCTGGCGCTGGATCGCGGGGTCGGAGGTTGCAGGACTGCGTTACGCAGAGGAATTCGGATTTCCCGGCGAACCCAACCCCGCGATCCCGTCGATCGGGGACGAGAGTTACGTTGACGTCGGTATTGCCCGCAGCTTTGGCGATGTCTTCACGGCGCGCGCGGGTATTTCTAACCTGCTCGACAACGATCCGCCGAACCTGGCTGATTACATTACGCCGTACAATACCGATCCGGGCCTTTACGACGTCTTCGGTCGCAGCTACTACGTGACACTATTGGCGGAATTCCAGTAGTCCTGGTCGGTCGGTCACACCCTCGCAAGTCTCAGGCAATGGCCGCCAGGCGTTCGGCGTCGGATTTTCGAAGCAAATCAGTTGCAGAACTTTGGCGTGTTCCTGCCGATTCACTGAGTTCAGTTCTTCCGAGAGCTTTACCATTTCCGGATCGTCGCGCAATTCGTCAAATATCGGTTGGATCTGGAAAGGCAACCTCATGCCGTTACGAATCGCAGCCCGCAGCGCCGTGAACGCGGCAACTCGATCGCCGTCGAATGCTGCAAGCATCGCCTCGGCAATATCGCGATTGTGGTACGACTGCCCGGCCGATCTCAGTTTTGCATTCTCCTGTCTCGCTACTTCAGCCGCTTCATGCGCCCCGCTCTCGTCGCTGAGCCGCCTACGCGTGTCCGCAAGCCGCATGAGACGAATAACCGGCACGTGTTCGAGAAGCTGCCCGCTCTCCGGTGAATAAGGCAGGTTGCCGTCCCGGCCTGACGCGAAAAAACGCTCATATAGTGGCAACGCCTCTGCAAAGCGCCTCGCATGGTAGTACCAACCTGCAAGTTCGACTGCGATGGCGGGATCGAAAAGCGCAAGCTCTGCCTGCGACGCGATCAGGCCGATAGCGTCATCGAAGCGACCCTCCAGAGCTGCGATATACGGCTCGGCCTCGTCGGTAAGTCGTCGGGCCTCGTCATATTCGCCGGCGAGGATCAGGGGGATCCAGACTAGCGAGTAATTATCTCCGAGCTCTTCGCCCATCTTCAGCCCCCAGTAGAGCCCCTCCGCGACATTTCCCTGGAAGTGCAGCGACGCGCGCGTGTGATACCAGTATGCACGGGCCTTGCTGTACACGGACATTTTCTCGGCTAACGCGTGCGCCTCTGCATATTGGCCGCTCGCCGCCATTCGGTTGAACTGCCTGGCCAGGCTCAGGACGCTCAGCGGATCGATAGCGAACATCCGTTGCAGTATCTGCTCCGCTTCCTCGTCCCGGCCCACGCGGGCGTACGCATTATGTAGCCAGTTCATGGCGTCGGCATAGTTCGGGTTGAGCTCCAGCGCTCTTTCCAGGTGAACAACCGCCTCGGCAGGGTCTGTGTTGACCGCGAACAACCCCCGCGCACCGTGCAGTTCGGGAAAATCGGGATTCAGCGCCTCTGCCTTGGCCAGGTGCTCGATCGCGAAATTCGCTACGTATTCCATCTCCTCTGCACTCAATCTCTCGTACGCGAGGCCCGCCGTGATAGCAACCTGTGCGTGCGCCTCGGCAAAAGTAGGGTCGAGTCGCACAGCTCTCAGGAACAGGTTGCCCGCCTCCTCGTAGCGCCTGTGATCGCGGTGACGCAGGATTTCGCGACCCTGGAGGTACGCGTCGTATGCGACCAGTTCTGCCGACCTGGTGACGGCTGGCGAAGCGTCTTCTCCGGAGGATTCTACCAGCCTGACTTTTAGCGCTTCGCGGATCTGCCCGGCGATGTCATCCTGCACAGTGAACAGATCCGTGAGCTCGCGATCGTAGGTCTCCGACCACAGGTGTTTGTCCGACGCCGCATCGATAAGCTGGGCCGTAATGCGTATACGCTCGCCCGACTTGCGCACCGATCCCTCGAGCACGTGAGAAACGTTGAGCTGCTGCGCCACTTCGGAAATAGGGACATTCTGGTTCTTGAACGAGAACGACGAAGACCGTGAGGTCACATGCAGCTCAGGAATCTTCGCGAGTGCGTTGAGCAGTTCCTCGGCGATGCCGTCGGACAGGTATTCCTGCTCCGGATCGCCGCTCATGTTCTCGAAGGCCAGCACCGCGATGGACTGCTCGAGCACCTCCTCCGGCCACCACTTGTCATACGCGAACATGACGACGGCTGCGCACAGGACGGCGATGACGACGAAATCGACCCGGCGACCCCTTGCCTCGCGGATGGCCGCCGCCTCCACGGCGTCCTGATCGAGCGTGATACCTTCGGGCGTCAGTTCGTAGAACCAGGACAGGATCAGCGCGATCGGCAGCCCGACGCCGAGCATCACCAGGGTCAGCGGTCCTATCCAGTCAGGGAGGTTGGCGAGCCCGATGACGACCTCGGCCACCTGCATGACGAGCCACGCGGACACCAGGTACAGGGCCGCCATTCGAAACACGTTGCGGCGCTTAAGCTCGGAAAAGAAGCCCATCCACAGTTTATAAAGCGACGGCTCGGCTGCAACAATAAGCATCCACCGCAGAACGAAAGACGCCGGCCACAACGGACGGCGCCTTTTTCAATTGGGTAGCGGGGTAGGGTTGAACTTACCCCTGCTCGCTATCTGCGGCCAGCGTCTCCTCGATCCAATAGTCAACTCTCCGCTCGAGTACGGCGAGCGGCATCGCGCCTCCGGTGAGAATCGTGTCATGGAACGCACGAATATCGAAGCGCTCGCCCAGGGCTTCCTCTGCTCGGGCACGTAGCTGCTGAATCTTGATCATCCCTATCTTATAAGACGTCGCCTGCCCGGCAATTACGAGGTAACGCCGCACCTCCGACTCCACGCTCGGAAGCGGTTCGGCCGAGTTCTGCATCATGTAGTCGACCGCCTCCTGCTCGCTCCATCCCTTGCTGTGTAATCCTGTGTCGACAACGAGCCGCAAAGCGCGCCACATCTCGCTCGACAGGCGGCCAAAGTTCGAATACGGGTCCTCGTAGGCTCCCATCTCTAGCGCGAGCAACTCGGAGTAAAGCCCCCACCCTTCGCCATAAGCACCGAAGTTTGCTTGCCTGCGGAACGTCGGCACGTCCACGAGCTCCAGGGCGATCGAGTTCTGCATATGATGGCCAGGATTGCCTTCGTGATACGCGACCACTTCAAGTTGGGGCAGCGGCATCGCGCCCATGTCAGAGAGATGCATGTAGTAAATGCCGGGTCGCGAGCCATCGGGTGTGCCAGGTACATAGTGCTGCGCCGCGCCGTCTTCCTCCCGGTAGGGCTCGACACGTTTGACAACGAGATCCGCTTTCGGAAGTGTGCCGAAATACTCCGGCAACCGTTCATTGATAAATGCCAGCTTCTCTTCCGCTTCGGTGATGAAGGCCTGCCGCCCTTGGTCGGAGTTCGGTTTGTAGAATTGCGGATCGTCGCGCACGAACACGAAGAACGCCTGCAGATCGCCCTCAAATTCGACTTCGCGTTTGATAGCTTCCATTTCACCGCGCAGCCGAGCCACCTCGGCCAGACCCAGCTCGTGGATCTCGTCGGCGGTCATGTCTGTCGTCGTGAATGATGCAAGCAACCGGTCGTAATACGCCTTGCCATTCGGCAGTTGCGCAACACCCGCCGGAGCCTCGGTGGTCAGTTCGATATCTGACTCGACCCAGGCGATCAGGCGTTCATAGGCATCCTTGAACTCGCCGCTCAAGACCTTCTTTGCCGCCTCTCTGTACGCATCCGCCTGCTCTGCCGTGATCATCTCGGACTCGAGTAGGCCGTCAATCTTGCGATTCGCATCGCTCCAGAGCGCAGCGGGGTCGCCATCAGTGAACGGCTCGCCGGTTATGACGGCCCTGGCCTGCTCAACCACGCCTTCGTATGCAAAGCGTGGTGGCCGAACACCGTTCTCCGCATATTTCTGCGCGCGATCGATGAGCTGATTCATGGCCCGTGCGGCACCGCTCAGTCGCTTGATGTACGCGTCCATGTCGCCAGGTTCGTCGATGCGGTGAAAATTGCTCAGGAACATCGGCACCCACGCCTGGGGGCCGAAGAACTGGGTAAACAGGTAGCCATTGCCACGGAACTCGCGGTTCGCCGCTTCGTTCTCGTATTGGTACTTCCAGATGTCGTAGGAAATCTGCGCACTGGGCGTCAACGCGGCATAGTCGAACTCCCGCTCCATCGCTTCAACCGTTTCACGGCGCCATTCGAACTGACGGTCTTCGGCTTCTTCGGAAATGTCATCGATCTCATCGTAACGCTCTTTGCGCCCGAGCATCGTGAGTTGAAGCGGGCTGAACTGCAACTGCTCCTCGTAACGTTCCTCGAACCAGGCGTTGAGACGTTGCGATTCGGACTGTGCCGCCTCAACAGCAACGGATTCCGAACTATCAGCCTGTGACGGTTGCGGCCCGGGTTCTTCCTTGGAACAAGCTGACAGGCATAACAATGCGACGAAAGAGACGAATATTCTTTTCATGGCGACCTCGGTTCTTCTTGCCAAGGCCCGCATTCTACCGGGATTGCACCATCCGCGCTCCGCACTTCGGTCCTCCTCGGCTGAACCTACTTCCTCGTGAGTTCAAGTCGAGCTCACTATGCAAATAAGAATGCCGGACCCGACAAAACCGGACCCGGCATATTAATTTGGTAGCGGGGCGTGATTGCCCTCGCCCCTTCGGGGCTCTTTATGTCGGCCAGCTGCGCTGGCCTCGGAGTGCACTGTTCCGATAACTCTCACACGAG
>Ga0209456_10000814_pt1 | contig 15912 bp, 11 predicted proteins | sample COG_11_FD_184755 | JGI IMG/M metagenome (GOLD analysis project Ga0209456, IMG submission 184755) | Pelagic marine sediment microbial communities from the LTER site Helgoland, North Sea, for post-phytoplankton bloom and carbon turnover... | ecosystem: Environmental > Aquatic > Marine > Neritic...
GTCAGCGCCGCCGTCAGCGTCGTCTTGCCGTGGTCCACGTGACCAATCGTTCCTACGTTTACGTGAGGTTTTGTTCTCTCAAATTTTTCTTTAGACATGTCCCTGACTCTCGGTTTGTTAACTTGCCTTTCTCATCACCAAATCCGCGACACTCTGCGGCACCTCTGCGTACTTCTGAAACTCCATTGAGTACACGGCACGGCCCTGGCTCATCGAACGCAGATCCGTGGCATAACCGAACATCTCGGCCAGCGGCACTTCGGCACGAATCGTTTTGCCCGCGGGCGTGTCATCCATGCCTTTTGGCAGACCGCGACGACGATTCAAATCGCCCATCACGTCTCCCATGTATTCTTCCGGCGTTACTACCTCAACGCTCATTATCGGTTCAAGCAAAACCGGGTTCGCTTTCGCCGCGCCTTCCCGGAAGCCCATGCTACCGGCGATCTTGAACGCCATCTCGCTCGAATCGACATCGTGATACGAACCGTCATACAGCGTAACCCTGCAATCGACCACCGGGAACCCCGCAACAACGCCATTTTCCATCTGTTCCCGCACACCACGATCAACAGCCGGAATGTACTCTTTTGGCACTGTGCCGCCAACAATACTGTTGACGAATTCGTATCCCGCACCAGCCTCCAGTGGCTCGATCTCGAGGTACACGTGACCGTACTGGCCTCGCCCGCCCGACTGGCGAACAAACCTGCCTTCCTGCTTGACTGTCTTTCTTATCGTCTCACGGTATGCGACCTGCGGCTTGCCGACATTTGCGTCAACCTTGAACTCGCGTTTCATGCGATCAACGATAATGTCGAGATGTAACTCACCCATGCCCGAGATGATCGTCTGGTTCGACTCCTCGTCCGTGTGCACACGAAACGATGGATCCTCCTTCGCCAGTTTCTGCAATGCCAGACCCATCTTGTCCTGGTCGACTTTCGTCCTTGGCTCGACCGCAACGGAGATTACCGGCTCCGGAAACTCCATGCGTTCAAGCGTAATCCGGTGCTTTGGGTCGCACAGCGTATCACCGGTCGTGACATCTTTCAGACCCACCGCGGCAGCGATATCACCGGCGCAAACTTCTTTGATCTCTTTGCGATCGTTCGAGTGCATCTGCAAAATTCGCCCGATTCGCTCTTTCTTACCCTTCACAGGGTTAAAAATTGTGTCTCCCGAGTTCAGTACGCCCGAGTAAACACGGAAAAACGTCAGATTGCCGACGAACGGATCCGTCGCAATCTTGAATGCCAAAGCCGCAAACGGCTCTTTGTCGTCCGCTGGACGCTCGACATCCGTCTTATCGTCGACGTGCCCGACAATCGCCGGAACGTCCGCGGGCGACGGCATGTACTCGATGACGGCGTCGAGCATTGCCTGAACGCCCTTGTTCTTGAACGCCGAGCCGCACATGGCAACGACGACGGCACCGGACAGCGTGAGTTGACGCAGTCCCAGGCGAATCTCGTCACCCGACAGTTCGCCATTCTCTAGAAACTTGTGCAGAAGGTCCTCGTTACCTTCGGCCGCCGCTTCGACCATCTTTTCGCGCCAATGTTTGGCGTCGGGAAGCAGTTCATCCGGGATGTCACGCGCCTCATAGGTAGTACCCATGTTGCTTTCGTCCCAGTAGATCGCCGTCATCCGAATCAGGTCTATGACACCCTCAAAGTGATCTTCAGCCCCGATCGGCAACTGAATCGGTACCGGGTTGGCGCCCAGTCGTTCTCTAACCTGCTCGATCACCCTGAGGAAATCAGCACCAGCGCGATCCATCTTGTTGACGAATAACATGCGCGGCACCTTGTACTTGTTGCCCTGGCGCCAGACCGTTTCGGTCTGCGGCTCAACGCCGCCTACAGAACACAACACAGTGATCGCGCCGTCAAGTACGCGAAGACTGCGCTCAACTTCGATTGTGAAATCGACGTGCCCCGGTGTATCAATGATATTTATTCGGTGCTCGTCAAACTGCTTGTCCATGCCGGTCCAGAAACATGTGGTCGCGGCCGAGGTAATAGTGATGCCTCGCTCCTGCTCCTGTTCCATCCAGTCCATGACGGCAGCACCGTCATGCACTTCGCCTATCTTGTGCGAGACACCCGTATAGAAAAGCACGCGCTCGGTCGTAGTCGTCTTGCCCGCATCAATATGGGCCATGATGCCAATATTGCGGTAACGCTCGATGGGGATTGTACGGGCCACGACAAAGCCTTCTACCAGCGGTAGTGCGAAAACGCTTTGTTGGCTTCTGCCATACGGTGCGTATCTTCTTTCTTCTTGACGGCAGTGCCGCGATTCTCGGCGGCGTCCAGTAATTCATGTGCGAGGCGGTGTGCCATCGATTTCTCGCTGCGCTTCCTGGCAGCATCAATGACCCAGCGCATAGCCAGCGTTTGGCGCCGCGCGGGACGAACCTCGACCGGCACCTGGTAGGTCGCACCACCTACACGCCGCGATTTGACCTCAACCACCGGCTTGACATTTTCAAGTGCGGTTTCGAGGAGTTCGAGCGCCTTTTCACCTGATTGTGTTTCACGATCGGAAATACGATCCAGCGCACCATATATGATGCGCTCAGCAACGGACTTTTTGCCGTCGTTCATAATCATGTTCATGAACTTCGCAAGCAGATCACTGCCGTATTTCGGGTCGGGCAGAATCATGCGTTTCGGGGCCTGTGTTCTTCTGGACATTTGTGGTTTTTCCTGAGTTCGTTTGTCGCGCGCAAGGCGCGCTCCTACGATGCTTTAGCAGTTCTGTTTAAGATTTCGGACGCTTGGTCCCGTACTTCGACCGACCCTTGCGACGATCCGACACGCCGGCACAATCGAGCGTGCCACGCACCGTGTGGTAACGAACACCCGGCAAGTCTTTGACACGACCACCGCGAATCAGCACAACACTGTGCTCTTGCAGGTTATGGCCTTCACCGCCGATATAGCTCGTGACTTCAAAGCCGTTCGTCAAGCGTACACGAGCCACCTTGCGCATGGCGGAATTGGGCTTCTTGGGCGTCGTCGTATACACGCGCGTGCAGACGCCGCGCTTTTGCGGGCTGGCATCGAGCGCCGGTACCGTGCTTTTGGCACGTTTGGTCGCGCGCGGTTTACGTACTAGTTGATTCACTGTGGCCATGGGCCTTCACTCTTCCAAATTGGTTAAAAAACAGTCTCACTAAAGCTCTGCGCCGCAAAAAAAACGCGCGCACCCGACGGCCGGACTTCTTGGGTCCAGGAGTCGGGAGAATCAGGGCCCGCCTCGGCGAGCTCTAAAGTATTTCGGGGCTCGCCTATCGGCGAGCCCCGGGGTTAAGGCCGGGCATTTTAGTAATGCAGGGAAGTCCAAGTCAAGCAAGCATCACCGACGGCCCATACGGACCGCTAAGTCCCTGTTTTTAAAGGCAGGTTAACGGACTCAGAAGGCCGTCGCGAGGCAACCGCGAAATTGCGACAATTTTCTCCGATCTTTCGAGGCGAATGGTTTACCCCATTTAACGAGAAAGATCGGAGAAATTGACCGATTTCGCGCTGCCGCAGCAGGCCCTTCCGGGTCTGTTAGCTTGCTATGCTGCGCTGGTTTCTTCACCACCCTCGGCAGGCGCATCGGACTCCGCAGCCGCAACTACCTCCGCAGACCCTTCGTCATCGACAGTCGCCTCGGTGGTATCCTCCTGCGCATCAGCCGCTTCCGCCAGCGCCTGTTCAGCAAGCTGAGACTCCTCAAGTTCCCTGAGCTGATCCGCCAGATCCTGCTCGCGCGTGCGCCGACGTTCAGCATGATGCGCGAATCCCGTTCCGGCCGGAATCAGTCGACCAACAATGACATTTTCCTTGAGCCCCCGCAGCTCGTCGCGCAATCCGCGAACGGATGCTTCGGTCAGCACTCGGGTCGTCTCCTGGAACGAGGCGGCGGAGATGAAAGACTCTGTCGCCAGCGATGCCTTCGTGATACCCAGGAGGACCGGATCAGAGGTCAGCGGCTCCTTGCCTTGAGCCACGAGCTGCTCCGACTCTTCGAGGAAGCGGGCCTTGTCGATCTGCTCACCGCGCAGGTAATTGCTGTCACCCGGCGTCGCGATGATCACTTTGCGCAACATCTGACGAATGATCACCTCGATGTGCTTGTCGTTGATCTTTACACCCTGGAGGCGATATACATCCTGAATTTCGCGAACCAGGTAGTCGGCGAGGTTCTCAATGCCCTGCAGTCGCAGAATGTCATGCGGGTTCGGCTCACCGTCAGCGATAGTCTCGCCACGCACAACCTGTTCACCCTCGAACACGTTGAGATGACGCCACTTAGGGATGAGCTCCTCATGACTTTCGCCAGATTCCTCGGTTATGACGAGACGACGCTTGCCTTTGGTTTCCTTGCCGAAGCTAACCGTACCGGTGTGCTCCGCCATGATCGCAGGATCCTTCGGCTTGCGAGCTTCGAAAAGATCAGCAACCCGTGGCAAACCACCCGTGATATCACGAGTCTTTGAAGACGCCTGCGGAATGCGGGCGATGACGTCACCTACCGATACGCTGGCGCCGTCTCCCATCGTGATAATCGCACCAACAGGCAATGCGTACACGGCGGGGATCTCGGTATTCGCGAAGCAGATATCCGCACCTTCGCCATCAACGAGCTTCGCAACAGGTCGCAGATCCTTACCCGCACCACCGCGACTCTTCGGATCCAGAACGACGATGCTGGTCAGGCCTGTGAATTCGTCAACCTGTTCGGCGACGGTGATACCGTCGATGAAATCCTCAAACTTGATCTTGCCCTCAACCTCGGTGACAACGGGGTGAGTATGCGGATCCCAGTTCGCAACAATCTGACCTTGTTTAACGTCGTCACCATCGTGGACCGTAATCGTTGCGCCGTAAGGCACCTTGTAGCGCTCACGTTCGCGGCCCATCTCATTAACAATGGAGATTTCGCCAGAGCGAGAAACAGCGACGAGGTAGCCCTTATGATGAGCAACCGTCTTGATATTGACGAGTCTGGCAATACCTTTCGACTTGATTTCAATATTGTTGATCGCTGCGGAACGCGACGCCGCACCGCCAATATGGAAGGTGCGCATCGTCAGCTGCGTGCCCGGCTCACCAATTGATTGTGCCGCGATAACACCAACGGCTTCACCAATATTGATGCGATCACCGCGTGCGAGATCGCGACCATAACACTGCGAACAGACGCCATATCGAACTTCGCACGTAATGGGTGAACGCACGATAACGTGGTCAATCTGCAACTCTTCCAGGCGCTGCACAGCTGCCTCGTCGAGCATGGTGCCCGCGTCGAAAGCGACCTTGTCCGTACCCGTAAAAAGTACCGGCTCGGCCAGAACACGACCGAGAACACGCTCGGTGAGCGGCTCGACAATATCACCGCCCTCGACAAGCGGCGCCATCGCGACACCGTTGCGGGTCTCGCAATCAACCTCGGTGACAACCAGATCCTGAGCGACGTCGACCAGGCGACGTGTCAGATAACCGGAGTTCGCCGTCTTGAGCGCCGTATCGGCGAGACCCTTACGCGCACCGTGAGTAGAGATGAAGTACTGTAATACGTCGAGTCCTTCGCGGAAATTAGCCGTAATCGGTGTTTCGATAATCGAGCCATCCGGTTTGGCCATCAGGCCACGCATACCGGCGAGCTGACGAATCTGGGCCGCCGAACCACGAGCGCCCGAGTCGGCCATCATGTAGATCGAGTTGAACGACTCCTGTTCTACCTTTTCGCCTTTGGCATTCTTGACAGATTCGGAACCCAGCTTGTCCATCATCGCCTTGGCAACCTGATCGTTCGTGCGCGACCAGATATCGACGACCTTGTTGTAGCGCTCGCCATCGGTGACCAGACCCGACGCATACTGGTCCTGGATCTCCTTAACTTCGCCTTCCGCAACAGACAGAATTGCTTCCTTGTTCTGCGGCACAACCATGTCGTTCACGCCAATCGAGATTCCGGCCTGCGTTGCGAAACGGAAGCCCGTGTACATCAGGCGGTCAGCGAATACGACCGTTTTCTTCAATCCGAGCCGGCGGTAGCAGGCGTTAATGACGTTTGAAATCGCCTTCTTCGACATGGCCCGGTTGAGGTGCCCGAACTCCAGCCCATCAGGCAAGATGTCCGCCAGCAATGCACGACCGACGGTAGTGTCGACAAGTTTTGAAACCTCTCGAATTTCGTCGTTTTCATCGTGTTCGTGTACCGTGACGCAAATCTTGACCTGTGCCTGCAACTCGGCGGCACCGGTTTCGTAGGCGCGTCGCGCTTCGTCCAGGCTCGCCAGGAGCATACCTTCACCCTTCGCATTGACGCGCGTACGAGTCATCCAGTACAGACCTAGTACGACGTCTTGCGACGGTACGATGATAGGATCACCGTTCGCGGGCGACAGAATGTTGTTTGACGACATCATTAAGGCACGCGCTTCCAGCTGAGCTTCGATCGACAATGGCACGTGTACCGCCATCTGGTCGCCGTCGAAGTCGGCGTTGAACGCCGTGCATACAAGCGGGTGCAACTGGATTGCCTTGCCTTCGATCAACACCGGTTCGAATGCCTGGATGCCCAGCCTGTGCAAGGTCGGCGCACGGTTCAGCATGACCGGATGCTCTCGAATTACCTCTTCGAGAATATCCCAGACCTCCGGCCCCTCACGCTCCACGAGACGCTTGGCCGCTTTGATTGTCGTTGCTTCACCGCGAAGTTGCAGCTTCGAGAAAATAAACGGCTTGAACAGTTCCAGCGCCATTTTCTTCGGCAGACCACATTGATGCAGCTTCAGTGTTGGCCCGACAACGATAACCGAGCGTCCGGAGTAGTCGACACGTTTACCCAAAAGGTTCTGGCGGAAACGACCCTGCTTGCCCTTGATCATGTCGGCGAGCGACTTCAACGGACGTTTGTTGGTGCCTGTTATTGCACGCCCACGACGGCCGTTATCGAGCAACGCGTCTACTGACTCCTGCAGCATACGTTTCTCGTTACGGACAATGATGTCCGGCGCGTTGAGCTCCAACAGGCGGCGCAGACGATTGTTTCGGTTGATTACTCGGCGGTACAGATCGTTAAGGTCCGACGTTGCAAAACGTCCACCGTCCAGCGGTACCAGCGGACGAAGGTCCGGCGGCAATACTGGCAGGACTGTGAGTACCATCCATTCGGGCTTGTTGCCGGATTCGACGAATGACTCGATGAGCTTCAAGCGCTTCGAAAGACGCTTGATCTTCGTTTCCGACCGCGTCGCGCCCATATCCTCGCGAACCTTGAGGATCTCGCGCTGCAGATCGATGGTCATTAGCATTTCACGAACGGCTTCAGCGCCCATGCGGGCGTCGAACTCGTCACCGTACTGTTCGAGCGCATCGAGGTACATGTCGTCGGTCATCAATTGACCACGCTCAAGGTCCGTCATGCCCGGCTCGACAACCACGAAGGCCTCAAAATAAAGGACCCGCTCGATTTCTCTGAGGGTCATGTCGAGCATAAGACCAATGCGCGATGGCAGCGACTTCAGGAACCAGATATGTGCAACCGGGCTCGCCAGCTCGATATGCGCCATGCGCTCACGGCGAACCTTGGTCTGGGTAACTTCGACACCACACTTTTCGCAGACAACACCGCGGTGCTTGAGACGCTTGTACTTGCCGCACAGGCACTCGTAGTCCTTGATCGGGCCGAAAATCTTCGCGCAAAACAGGCCATCGCGTTCCGGCTTGAACGTCCGGTAGTTGATCGTCTCCGGCTTCTTGACCTCGCCGAATGACCAGGAGCGCACCATGTCAGGCGATGCCAGTCCGATGCGAATTGCATCGAAGTCATCAACCGGGTTTTGATATTTGAATAGCTTCAGCAGATCTTTCATTAGTCTGTCTCCAGCTCAATGTTGATGCCAAGAGAGCGAATCTCCTTGACCAACACATTGAACGATTCCGGCATACCAGCATCCATGTAGTGCTCGCCGTCCACGATGTTCTTGTACATCTTGGTCCGACCCTGGACGTCGTCCGACTTGACCGTCAGCATTTCTTGCAAGGTATATGCAGCGCCATAGGCTTCGAGCGCCCAGACCTCCATCTCACCGAACCGCTGACCACCGAACTGCGCCTTACCGCCTAACGGCTGTTGCGTAACCAGGCTGTATGGCCCGGTCGAACGAGCGTGCATCTTGTCATCAACCAGGTGGTTGAGTTTCAACATGTACATGTAGCCAACGGTGACATCGCGGTCGAACTTGTCGCCCGTGCGGCCGTCGTACAAGGTCGATTGGCCAGACTCATCCAGGCCGGCGAGCTCCAGGAGCCCTTTGATCTCGCCCTCGGTCGCGCCGTCAAACACCGGCGTTGCTGTAGGTACGCCATTGGTCAGGTTGCCCGCCAACTCGATGACCTCCGCGTCGCTGAACGATTTGATGTCCTCGACTTTGCCACCCGTCTTGTTGTAAACGGACTCGAGGAATTGACGCAGCTTCGCTGTCGACTCCTGCGCTTTGAGCATGTCGTTGATCTTCTTGCCGACACCCTTTGCAGCCCATCCGAGGTGGGTCTCAAGCACCTGACCGACATTCATTCGCGACGGTACGCCAAGCGGATTCAAAACGATGTCGACCGGATTGCCGTCTTCGAGGTACGGCATGTCTTCGACCGGTACGATCGTCGAGATAACGCCCTTGTTACCGTGGCGGCCAGCCATCTTGTCGCCCGGCTGAATGCGGCGCTTGACGGCGAGATAGACCTTGACCATCTTCAGTACGCCCGGAGCCAGATCGTCGCCGGCGGTGATTTTGGTCTTCTTCTCTTCGTAACGGCGATCGAATTCGTCACGCTGTCCCTTCAGGCGCTCAAAGGCCTTCTGCAGCTGCTCATTCGCGTCGTCATTCTTGAGACGAATCTCGAACCACTGTTCACGCGGCAACTCTTCAAGGTAAGCCTTCGTGATCTTGCTGCCGGACTTGAGATTGTTCGGGCCGCCCTGGGCCATCTTGTTCGTGAGCATTCGCTCGACGCGCTCGTATATATCCTCTTCGAGAATGCGCAGCGTGTCGTCAAGGTCCTTGCGAACGCTTTCGAGTTCAGCCCTCTCAATGGACAAAGCACGCAGGTCCTTCTCGACACCATCCCGCGTGAACACACGAACGTCAATAACGGTGCCGTCCATTCCCGGGGGCACGCGCAATGACGTGTCTTTCACATCAGACGCTTTCTCGCCAAAGATGGCCCGCAGGAGCTTCTCTTCCGGCGTCAGCTGAGTCTCGCCTTTGGGCGTAACCTTTCCGACAAGAATGTCGCCAGCCTTGACCTCCGCGCCAATGAACGCGATGCCGGACTCGTCGAGCTTCGCGAGCGCGGCATCGCCGACGTTCGGAATATCCGACGTGATGTCCTCGGGTCCAAGCTTGGTGTCGCGAGCGACACACTGCAGCTCTTCGATGTGAATCGTCGTGAAGCGATCTTCCTTGACGACGCGCTCCGAAATCAGAATCGAATCCTCAAAGTTGTAACCGTTCCACGGCATGAACGCGACCAGCAGGTTCTGGCCCAGCGCCAGCTCGCCCATATCGGTCGAAGGCCCGTCCGCGAGTACGTCGCCAGCAGCAATCATGTCGCCACTCTTCACCAGTGGGCGCTGATTGATACAGGTGTTCTGGTTGGAACGCGTGTACTTCGTCAGGTTGTAGATATCGACGCCCGGCTCTGCTGCTGTGGTCTCGTCGTCATTGACGCGGACAACGATGCGAGATGCATCCACCGAATCGACGTACCCACCTCGACGGGCCACTACGGTCACGCCGGAGTCAATCGCTACGGCTCGCTCGATGCCAGTACCGACGAGAGGCGCCTCCGCGCGCAAAGTCGGAACCGCCTGACGCTGCATGTTCGATCCCATGAGCGCGCGGTTAGCATCATCATGCTCAAGGAACGGAATCAGCGCCGCAGCAACCGATACGATCTGGCGAGGACTGACATCCATGTATTCAACGTCAGAAGGTGCAGCAAGCGTGAACTCATTCTTGTGGCGAACGGCAACCAGTTCTTCAGTGAACCTGCCAATCTTGTCGAGTTCAGAGTTTGCCTGGGCGATGATGTACTGGCTTTCCTCGATCGCGGACAGGTAGTCTATTTCTGCTGTGACTTTGCCTTTCTTGACCTTGCGGTACGGCGTCTCCAGGAAGCCATACGCGTTGGTGCGAGCATAGACAGCCAACGAGTTGATCAGGCCAATATTCGGGCCTTCCGGCGTTTCGATCGGACACACGCGACCATAATGGGTCGGGTGCACGTCGCGAACCTCGAAGCCAGCCCGCTCGCGCGTCAGACCACCGGGGCCGAGCGCCGATACGCGACGTTTGTGGGTGACTTCAGACAGCGGGTTGTTCTGGTCCATGAACTGCGACAACTGGCTGGAGCCGAAGAACTCCTTTACGGCGGCAGCGACGGGCTTCGCATTGATCATTTCCTGGGGCATCAGGCCATCGGCCTCGGCCTGGGTCAGGCGCTCTTTGACGGCGCGTTCTACGCGAACGAGGCCAACACGAAAAGCGTTCTCTGCCATTTCGCCGACGCTGCGAACGCGTCGGTTGCCGAGATGATCGATATCGTCGACCGTACCGTAACCATTGCGGATGTTGATCAGCGTCGAAAGCACGTCAAGGATATCGTCTTTGTTGAGAACTCCCTCGCCTTCAGAATTGTCGCGACCCACGCGACGGTTGAACTTCATGCGGCCGACGGCCGAGAGATCATAACGATCCGGATTGAAGAACAGGTTCTGGAACAGATTTTCAGCCGCTTCCTTCGTGGGCGGCTCACCCGGACGCATCATGCGGTAAATTTCCACGAGTGCCTCGAGGCGCGTCGTCGAAGGATCGATGTTTAATGTGTTAGAGATGAACGGACCACGATCCAGATCATTTACATACAGCGTGCGGATGTGTTCAACACCAGCCTCGATAAGCTGCTCGATGAGTTCGGCTGTCAGCTCTGCGTTGGCCGCAGCGAGCAGCTCGCCGGTCTCAGTGTCTACAATATCGTGCGCGAGTATCTTGCCTTCCAGGTACTCGTTCGGCACCGTCAACTTGTCGACCGAGGATTTCTCCATGTCGCGTACGTGCTTGGCGGTAATGCGACGACCTTCTTCGACGACGAGCTTGCGGCCCAGCTTGATGTCGAACGACGCGGTTTCGCCACGCAGGCGATCGGGTACGAGGCCCATCTTGATTTCTTTCTCAGAGAGATAGAAGTCATTGTTCTCGAAGAACAGGTCCAGCATCTCCTCGTTGTTCATGTCGAGTGCGCGCAGGATAATCGTGACCGGCAGTTTGCGACGCCGATCGATGCGGGCAAACACGGCGTCCTTCGGATCGAATTCGAAGTCGAGCCAGGAACCGCGGTACGGAATCACGCGCGCCGAGAACAACAACTTGCCCGAGCTGTGCGTCTTGCCCTTATCGTGATCGAAGAATACGCCGGGCGAGCGATGCAGCTGGGACACGATAACGCGCTCGGTACCGTTGATCACGAAAGTACCGTGATCAGTCATCAGCGGCATTTCGCCGAGATAAACCTCCTGCTCGCGAATGTCCTTGACCGGCTTCGGAGTGCCGCTGGCTTCCTTGTCGTAAATGACCAGGCGCACCAGCACACGAATCGGGGCCGCATACGTCAGGCCGCGCATCTGACATTCCTTGACGTCAAATACCGGCGTGCCCAGGCGATAGCTCACGTACTCGAGCGCCGCGTTGCCTGAATAACTGACGATCGGGAATACCGACTGGAACGCCGCATGCAGGCCGATGTCGTTTCGGTCTGCAATCGTCTTGTCCGTCTGCAGGAACTTATTATAGGAGTCGACCTGGATCGACAACAGGTAAGGCACGTCCAGAATTGTCGGACGTTTGCCAAAGTTCTTGCGGATACGCTTTTTCTCAGTGAATGAGTATGCCATTCGAGAAATCCTCGTTAGCCTAATTCTAAATTACGGACGCGAGCAAGCAGCTGGCCGCATGACGGCCAGCTGCCCACCCGACTCGTGATCCGTCGGGTCTTGCATCTTGATACGCGACACTTACGTGGGCTGACTATTTCAGCTCCACGCTTGCGCCGGCTTCTTCAAGCTGCTTCTTGACTTCTTCTGCTTCGTCCTTCGAAACGCCTTCCTTAATCGTTGACGGGGCGCCTTCAACGGTGTCCTTGGCTTCCTTGAGGCCAAGACCCGTGATCGTGCGAACTGCCTTGATCACAGAAACCTTGTTACCGCCGAAGCTGGTCATTACCACGTCGAATTCGGTCTTTTCCTCGGCCGCCTCGCCTCCTTCTGCAGCGGGACCAGCTGCAACGGCTACGGGAGCAGCAGCAGATACGCCCCACTCGTCTTCAAGCATCTTGACGAGCTCGACAACTTCCATGATGGGTTTTGCGCTCAATTCTTTGAGCAGATCTTCGTTTGACAGTGCCATTTCTCTATTTCCTCTAAAAACTTTCTTCCCAAGTCAGGGAATAATCAACTATTACGCCGCTTCCTGGTCGCCACGCGCGGACAGGGTCCGAGCGAGCATCGCAGGAGGTTCGGCAAGTGTGCGTACCAATTGGCTCATCGGGGCTACCATCACACCGAGCAGCATCGCGCGCGCCTGATCAAGGGTTGGCAGATCGGCCAACTTACCCAGATCAGACCCTGGCAATAATTGCCCACCGGCTGATAGCGAAACCGCCTGCAGAGCGTTATGCCCTTTGGCGAAATCTTTGATAACCCTGGCAGCGGCACCTGGATCTTCTTTTGCAAACGCGAGCAGAATCGGACCTTTGAGCGTGTCTTGCATACACTCGAATTCAGTGCCCTCGACGGCGCGCCGTGCCAACGTGTTTTTTACGACACGCAGGTATACGCCGGCGTGTCGCGCAACTTTCCGCAACTCCGTCATTTCTGCAACAGAAAGACCTCTGTATTCAGCTGCGACAGCTGTTACAGAATCTCCTGCAACCGCGTTTACCTCTTTGACAAGAGCCTTCTTGTCTTCGAGTCTCAGCGCCATGAATGTCTCCTGGCTTACGGTTACACAAAATGGGTGGAATAAATCTCCACCCCCCGTTCAGGGATGTCCATCCCTTGTCGAATGGGTAACCAAAGCCTTAAGTAACTGACTCGGGTAACACCATCTACGCAGGCATTTATTAAGATCAGCGATAAAACTGATCGCCTGCGGTCTTCGACGATCGCCGCGTCCCTGCAGCTGTCTGCTCGCGCGTCCTAACGCAGGGCGAACGAGCAAATTTTGTTGGGACAACAGTCGACTTAAACGTTGACTGTCGCCCGATGAATTGAAACGGTCATACAGACCGGATCAGGCATTAACCGTACCTCTGTCCACCGACACACCCGGCCCCATGGTGCTGGATACTGTCAGTTTCTTGACATACGACCCTTTGGCCGCTGCAGGCTTGGCCTTCTTCAGGTCAGCCAACAGGGCATCAAGGTTTTCCTTGAGCGCAACCACTTCGAAATCCGCACGTCCGATGGGGCAATGGATAATGCCGGCCTTGTCGGTGCGATAGCGAACCTGCCCGGCCTTTGCGTTCTTTACGGCCGCTTCGACATCAGCTGTGACCGTACCGACCTTGGGGTTCGGCATCAGGCCGCGCGGACCGAGTATCTGGCCCAGCTGACCAACAACACGCATGGCATCAGGCGTGGCAATCACGACATCGAAGTTGAGGTCTCCGCCCTTAATACTCTCAGCGAGGTCCTCAAAACCAACAATATCGGCGCCGGCAGCCGTCGCCTTGTCCGCGTTCTCACCCTGGGCGAATACGGCGACACGGACTGTCTTGCCGGTACCGTTCGGCAGCACTGTCGAACCGCGAACCACCTGGTCAGACTTACGAGGATCGACTCCGAGGTTGACTGCAACATCGATGCTCTCCGGGAACTTCGCCGTCGCCAACTCTTTAACGAGACCCAGGGCGTCGTCGATCTCATACGCTCTCATCGAATCGACTTTCTCTCGGGCGGCCTTCTTTCTCTTGCTCAACGTCGCCATTAGTTCACCCCCTCAACTTCAATGCCCATACTCCGTGCCGTGCCGGCAACCGTTCGGACAGCGGCGTCCATATCAGCCGCGGTCAGGTCGGGCATCTTGGTCGTGGCAATCTCTTCGAGCTGCGCACGATTGACCTTGCCAACCTTGTCCGTGTTAGGCGTACCGGAGCCTTTCGGGATTCCAGCGGCTTTACGCAGCAGAACCGCGGCGGGCGGAGTCTTCGAAATGAACGTGAAGCTACGATCGCTGTAGACCGTAATCACAACGGGAATGGGCAAGCCGGCCTCGGTACCCTGAGTCTGCGCGTTAAACGCCTTGCAGAACTCCATGATATTCACGCCGTGCTGACCCAGCGCCGGGCCGACCGGCGGAGACGGGTTTGCCTGGCCCGCAGGTACCTGCAGCTTGATGTAGCTGGCGACTTTCTTTGCCATCGTATTATCCTCTCGAGTTCAAACGCTCTTACGAGCTCCTCGCATGGTTCTTCAAATGGGGACATTCTGCTTTTTCTCACTGCGCGGATCGCCGCAGCGAGAAAAAGCAGAATGTCCCCCTTAACCTTTCTCTACCTGACTGAAATCCAGTTCCACCGGCGTGGACCGGCCCAGTATCTGAACAGCTACCTGAAGCCTGCTCTTGTCGTAATTCACCTGCTCAACCACTCCGGAGAAGTCGTTGAATGGTCCGTCCGTGACGCGAACAACCTCACCCGGCTCGAACAGCACTTTCGGCCGTGGCTTGTCCACACCTTCCTGAACACGCTGCAGAATATGGTCTGCTTCCTTTTCAGTAATCGGTGCCGGGCGGTCACTCGATCCGCCAATGAAACCGAGTACCTTCGGCACTTCCTTGACGAGGTGCCAGGTCTCGTCGTCCATTTCCATTTGCACGAGGACATAGCCTGGGAAAAACTTGCGTTCACTGCGGCGTTTTTGCCCTTCACGCATCTCGACGACTTCTTCCGTCGGGACCAGAATTTCTCCAAACTTGTCCTGCAGGCCCATACGCTCGATGCGCTCCTCGAGCGCACTCTTCACGCGATGCTCGAAGTTCGAATAGGCGTGCACGATGTACCAGCGTAAGGCCACTGCGGTTATTCCTCTATAACTCTCTATATCAGGGGCGTTAGCCCACCAACGTCCGGGTCAGCCACAGCAGACCCGAATCCAGCGCCCAGAAGAACAACATCATGACCAGCGTGAACACAAAAACGGCAATCGCCGTCTGCGTTGTCTCCTGCTTCGTTGGCCAGACTACCTTGCGAATCTCGACGCGAGAGCCCTGGATAAAGTGCCAGAGTCTCTGGCCCTGGGTGCTCGACATTGCGATACCGATGCCGGCCGCCGTACCCCCCAATACCATGAGGACCCGCAATGCCTGGGCAATTTCCGGCTCATAGTAGTAGTAGGCGTACAGGCCACCGATCAACGCCGCTGCTGCAACGAGCAACTTGATGGTGTCGAGCACACCGCTCTGACTTGTTTCTGTCTGTGCAATCATGATCAAAAAGACGCCAAGTGGCTCAAATGGCAGGCCAGGAGGGAATCGAACCCCCAACCTGCGGTTTTGGAGACCGCCGCTCTGCCAATTGAGCTACTGGCCTGTGTCGCGTTGTATCCTCAATTAGATCGACTCGGCAGACCGCGATACACACTGCGAGGTGCTGGTTTCGCGCTCCACTAAAGCCGATCCTCCGTGTTACTTACTCAATCACCTTGGCGACGACGCCGGCACCAACGGTACGGCCACCCTCACGAATGGCGAAGCGCAACCCGTCTTCCATGGCGATCGGTGCAATCAGCTCCACAACCATCTGCACATTATCGCCCGGCATCACCATCTCGGTGCCTTCCGGCAGCTCC
>Ga0209456_10000816_pt1 | contig 15874 bp, 9 predicted proteins | sample COG_11_FD_184755 | JGI IMG/M metagenome (GOLD analysis project Ga0209456, IMG submission 184755) | Pelagic marine sediment microbial communities from the LTER site Helgoland, North Sea, for post-phytoplankton bloom and carbon turnover... | ecosystem: Environmental > Aquatic > Marine > Neritic...
AGAATTTCGTGTGCGTGTAGATGGTGGTCAATATTACTATTTTAAGTCCTCTTTAAACCCATTAGATCCTCAGCTCATTCATGAGGATATCATTTGTGGAAACCCAGGAAGGGTAGAAGTAACAAATGTCCCTGCAGGATATGAGTATAGCCTTAATAATTCGGCAGGTCCTTATCAGGATGACCCGTTTTTTGATATTACTACCGCGGGAAACTACATGGTATGGGTACGTTTAAAAAATGTTTCGGGCAGTGCCTGTCTGTTTCCTTCAAATACAGTCACCGTACAAGATCTGGATATTACTGTAGATGTTACCGCGAATGATATTTTATGTAGCGGAGAATTGGGTAGTATAGACGTGCAGGTATCCGGAGTCCCAGGATTTTATACCTACAGGCTTATAAAGGCTGGTGTCACAGTAGATACTTTTGGACCGGACTCGGCCAGTAATTATACTTTCGCCAACGTTAGTCCGGGTATTTATAGTGTAAGGGTTGAAACAAATAAATGTAATGAACTCATTACTTTAGATATTAACAACGATCTTATAGATATAGGAAGTGGAATTAGCCCTTTGGCGGTTTCTGCAACAGCATCGGATAGTTTCGGTTGCGGAGCTGCTTCGGTTGATGTTACTATCGATACTTCAGGAGGTACCTCGCCATATAGATACAGTCTGGATGGAGGCGTCAATTTTAGTGCCCCCTACGCAAGTACGACGATGTTTACTGTAACTTCGGCAGGAACTTACAATATCCTGGTTGAAGATGCGAATGGTTGTACAAAAACTGCTAGTATAGATGTCGAAGATTTACCACCTCCTGTTTTCACCATTACTACAGAAGATGCGAATTGTGGAGGGGTTAATGACGGTAGGATTACCGTTAATGTTACCAATGGATTTGGATATATTCTTGAATTCAGTAATGATAATGGTACGAACTACCAGGGAAGCAACGTCTTTAACAATTTAGCGCCCGGCAGTTACGATGTGATCATACGATATCAGCAGGGGTCTTTTGTATGTACAACTCCGTCATCGACAGAAACAGTTGGGACACCATCAAATATTACAGGTACTGCCACTCCCAATTCCATTCCTACATGTTTAAATGAGAACGGCGGACAGATAACTATTTCGGGTGTAGCCGGAGGGACACCCCCATACGACTATAGTATTGGTGCCGGTTTTAGTCCTACCACGGTTTATACCAATCTCGGTGTGGGTACATATACTCCTCAAATCAGGGATGCAAATGGTTGTGTAGAAAGTCTGCCACCAATAGTCTTTAATACCTTAGACAAGCCAACGGATATGGACTTTACCATTTCCAGTATTGATTGTTTAACCAGTACTGCTTCAGTTACTGTTGCTGTAACGGATGGTACAGCACCCTATACCTATGAAATAATTGCCCCAGCGGTCAGTGCTATTAACAATGGGAACAATCCTGTTTTTACAGGTCTGGGACTGGGAACTTATACTTTTAGGGTAACTGATAATGCAGGGTGTAGTTATGACGAAGTCTTTGCAATTACTGATATTAGTTCCATTGCTGTCCAGGCCCAGGCTACCAAGGTAGTAACCTGCGTAGGTGATAGTGATGGTGAAGGCCGTTTTCTGGTAGATGGGTTTGATACTACTTACAGATATCAGATTGATGCAGGTCCGGTATTTAACGGACAATCAGGTGGAATAATAAATGTTACAGGATTAATAGCAGGTAGTTATACGATTACAGTTACAGATGAGGACACTAATTGTGCCGATACGGCCACTTTAGTGATTCAGGAACCGGCTGTGGCTTTTGCTATAACAAGTCTTAATGTTACCCCTATGAGCTGTCAGAATGGTAATATTGGTAGCGTTACCATTAATACCGTTGGAGGTTGGGGTGGTAACCGATACACCTTAACTCAACCGGATGCTTCAACACGAGGACCAAAAAATGGGAATACCTTTTCAAACCTGTCTCTTGATGGTTTATATCAGGTAAGTGTAACCGATGCGAATGGTTGTACAGTTACAGATAGCTTTACACTAACAATTTTAACTTCCCCTACAATTAGCTTAGATGCAGCTGCTTCAGATTTCTGTTATGACAATGTAGATGCAGCTACCCTTGCCGTAAATGCAGTTGGGGGTCTTCCGCCATATCAATTCAGAGTAAATGGCGGACCTTTGGGAGGCGCAAGTACTTTTATCAATCTTACACCCGGCAACTACAACATTGAGGTAATAGATGCCAATGATTGTCGCGATGATATTACTCTAATCATAGAACCTGAAATCACAGCCAGTGGAGCCATAATTAGGGAACTCACTTGTGGAGGTATTTCTGCCCAGATTCAGGTGAATATTTCTAATGGTTACCCCTCAGGTGGTGATTATGATATTTATGAGGTAAGTATTGATGGGGCCCCTTATACTTCAAATTCTAATAATATTACAGGGAACTCCTTTATCTATGATATTCCAAATGGATCCATTTTAGTTCCTACAACCTACCAGTTTTTGGTAAGTGACAGTCAGGGATGTACAACTGAAACTAATGTAATTACTATTGATCCACCAGAAAGTATTGTAGGGTCGGCAAATCCAACAGATACGACCTGCGGTGATAATAATGGTATAATAACATTGGTTCCTGATACTAATTTTGGTGTTCCGCCATATGAATACAGTGATAACAACGGAGTTACATTTAGTTCTCAAAATATTTTCTCAGGATTTGCACCGGGAATCTACAATACTTTTGTTATCAGAGATAGTCGTGGATGTTTAACTCCTGTATTATCTGCTACAATTAATGCCAGTACTCCTGTGGACGCAACTGTCGTTGCCAATAACGCTGTTTGTGCGGCAGGTACTGTTGAAGGTTCAATAGATGTTACAGCGGTTGCCAATGGGACACCTAATTACACTTATATTGTTCAAGATATTACAGGTGCTACCGTCGCCACAGTAGGTCCAACAGCAAGTACTGCTGTGAATTTTCCAAATTTAGTACCTGGCACCTATACCATTGTAACTCAGGATGCTTCCGGATGTGAAGACAGGGATACCGTGACCATTACACAAAATCAATTAGATCTGGTTCCTGTATCGACTACAACACCTCCTGATTGTACCACGGCCTTTACGTATATCGTGGATATAGTTGGTGGAACACCACCTTATCAGATAGGTCTTTTAGGTGGCCCTTTAGGCCCTCCAAATGTGGATTTCGACACACATGATTTTACGGGACAAATAGCCTATGGTATAACTTATTTTGTTGAGGTAATTGATGCCTTGGGATGCCGATATATTGAACAAATAGACCCCATTTTAGGTCCTTCACCCATAGCGGTTACAGCCACAGCAACAACGGCCTCATGTGCTCCGGGAGGTAACGGGCAGATAGACTTTCAGGTAACTGGAATTGCTTCTCCTGCAGATCTTACCATTGAGTTACAGGATACGAATACAGGAGCTATTATAAGTGGTCCTACAGTATTAAACAATGAGCCTATACCATATAACGGCTCTTTTACAGCACTTCCACCTGGCAATTATCAGATACTTGTTAATGACAACAATACAAGTTGTGATGCCAGTGCTCTGGTAGATATTATAACGGATATTCCAACATTGGTTGTAGATAATAATGAACCAGCCAATTGTAATGTGGGCGCTCTGGTAACAGTCAGGGGAACAGGTGGAACGCCTGGTTATAACTTTGCATATGTTCCAACCGGTAATCCGGCTCCAGTTGTATTTACAGCACAGACCACCTATGAAATTGCAGGGCCATACCCGGCAGATTACGATTTTTATGTTGAAGATAGTAATGGCTGTACCAGCTTTACAACAGTTACAGTGACAGAGACCCCCGGTGTTCCTATCCCCACCTTGGATGTTGTGAATCAATGTACTGCAGTTGCCAATTACACCGTTAACATCCTCTCTCCTTTGAGCACAGGTTCAGGCCTGCCCGATGAGACGTTTGAATATGATATTGGAGGCGGATTCCAAACAAGTCCTAATTTTATTGTACCAAACCCTGGTGATTATACCATAATTGTAAGGGACGGTAATGGTTGTACCAACAGTATAGTTGCCAGAGTATTTGATTTCTTTGCAATTACTGCAAGTGCAACTACGGAACCTACCTGTAACGCAGGAGATGGCGTAATTACGGTGAATACAACAGGTGGTAGTGGTAATTTTGAATTTCAACTTAGGGATAATTTGTTAAATCCGATTGGACCACCACAAGGTTCAAATGTATTTATAAATGTATTCCCTGGGAGCTATAACATTTTAGTGACCGACTTGGATTCAAATACCATACCGCTATGTGAAGATAATGCAATAGTTGATGTTACGATCGTTAACACTCCGGTTATATCAGCAACTCCCAAAGGAGATATTACATGTAATGGGGCGAACGATGGTTATATTTCTGTAGAATTGCTGCCGGGATCAGATACAGACAGTCCATTTACCTATGTATTATACGATGGTGGTACGGCAATCATATTACAGGGTCCACAGGCAACGGCCATATTTGATAACCTGGCTCAAGGGACTTATCAGGTTGAGGTTATTTCAGACAGGGGATGTACAGACAGATCCGGAGATGTTGTGATTTTTGAACCTACACCTTTACAAATAGCTACTACTAATACAGAATTTACCTGCGATCCGAGCAGTAACCGATTTAATACGGCTACAATAACAATATATACTGACACCAATGGTGATGGTACAGGTGCTAATACCGGTACCCCAAGCTATACTTATAGTATGAATGATGGTACTCCTGCCTTTGATGGTACTAATTTTCAGACTAGCAATGTCTTTGAAGTAATTGACAATGGTACAGATCAAACCATAATTTTAACGGCTAAGGATCAAAACGGATGTGAAATTACGGATACTGTTACCATCAATGCACCGGTAGGACTCACTTTTACGTTTAATGTGAATTCTATTAGTTGTGACGCATCGGGTACAGGAGTAAGTCCGGGTTCTATAGATATAATAATGGATCAGGGCCCAGGGAACTATGACGTGGAAATATTGCCATTAGGTTCAGAACCCGTTCAGAATTCCGGTGGTAGTGATACCGTGAGTTGGGCTATAAGTACCCCCGGAGACTATATATTTGCAGTTACAGATATTGGAAATGCAGGTTGTACCTACCTCACTCCTGTAGTAAATGTTCCTGACTACAATACTATTGAGGCTCTTATTGCCGAGACTAAACCGGTTACCTGTTTTAATGGTACTGATGGAGAGATTAGTATTCAAATAAACAATTACAGCGGAATCTATAATTATGAAGTATTCTCACGGGATAATGCAGGTGTTGAAACAACTACTGGTGTTACCGGTACATTTGACACCAACATTCCAGCTCAAAATCCGGGCATTATTACAGGTCTTCCTGCAGGAAATCTGTTGGTTTATGTTGAGGCATTAGACATACCCTATTGTGATGCCGTTAGTAATATAGCCACGGTAAGACAGCCAGACAGGGCCTTAACTGTTGCACTTTCACAAACGGCAGAAGTAACCTGCGCAATTCCAGGACTAGGCGAGGTATTCGCTGTAGGTGATGGTGGCTGGGGAAGTTTTGAGTATCAACTAATAGCCCCTGATGGCTTTACTATTATCCAAGATTTTCCAAGTACTAATGACAGCTTTTCAGGTTTATCTGATGGTACATATACAGTGAATGTAAGAGATCTGGAAGGATGTATTGCTACAAATACAATTAATTTAGCTCTGCCGGCACCTATATATGCTGATATTCAGGTTGTTATTCCTTTACAATGTAACAATGATAATAATGGTGAGATAGAGGCCTTTAATGTAAGTGGAGGTCAGGGCCCCGGTAATTATTTGTATCAACTTAATCGACTAATTGATGGTACTAGCAGTGGTATACAGACTACTACCAATTTTAGTAATTTATCAGCAGGAGATTATACCATTACCGTATTTGACGGATGGGACTGTAGTTATACTACTGTTCCTATAAACATAGTAGATCCTCCGGTGGTTATCGCAGAACTTGTAGAGTTGCAACCACCAGGTTGTGGTGATGTGGGAATCATGGAACTAACGGTAACCAATCCTGAAGTAGGGATAAGTTATTTCTTCAGGCGTTCAGGCACTGCAGATCCATTTTTACCATTAGATGCACTTGATCCTACAGCGACTTCCGTACAGATCTCTGAGGATATTACTATTGATCCGGGACCATTCCAATATGATGTACAAAATTCGAATGGATGTCCTTTTGAAAAATCCAATCAAATATCTCTGGATCCTGCGGCACCCTTGGTGATTGCTTTAGATTTAGCCAACGCCACCATTAATTGTGCTGGTGAGGCAACTGGTATTATCCGTTCAGAAGCCTTTGGTGGCATTGGTAATTACGTATATTCCTTACTCAATTCAGATACGCCTCCGTTCCCTTCAGGAGGAAATGTAGAAAGAAGTGCCCAATCTTCCGGAATATTCCGAGACCTGGGACCAGGAACTTATTGGGTTTATGCACAGAGTGGTGGCTGTACAGCTATCTCTACCCCAATTACGATTGTAGATCCTCCACCATTGGTACTCGATTATATAGAGGCAGTACCTGTGAGTTGTAATGGAGATACAGATGGACAACTTATTATTGAAGCCAGTGGAGGTACCGGAACTATCCGTTATTCCATTGCAGATCAGTTAAGTGAATTCTTTGAGGCCGATGACCCTTTATTCCCTAATAGAAAGACGTTTACCGATCTTGGACCAAGAAGTTATGAAGTTATTATTCAGGATGATTTGGGTTGTACGATAACTCAGACCATTACTATAACTGAACCTATGGAATTAGTGGCAGGGCTAGTAGATTCTACCCCTGAAACCTGTCTGGGTGATCAGGATGGTACGGTAAGCTTGGATGTAATGGGCGGAACTCCTCCTTATGAATTTGCATTAAATTCATCTGCTGATGTAGATTTTGCACCTAACCCCTCGATGTTTTGGGATAATCTTGTTGGCGGTGATACGTATGTGATTTTCGTAAGGGATTCAAGAGGTTGTGAAACAAATGTTATTGTACCTATAGGAATAGGAGTCGAACTAATTGCCACACCAATTATTCAATATGGTTGCGATGGTATATTCCCGAACAGCACAGTTACAGTGGAAATGCAGGATCCAAGCCAGTATTCGGATTTACTTTTTGCACTAAATCCTGCAGACCCGACAGATGCAATTACCGCTCTGGCAACAACCGATAGGATCTGGGGTAATTTAGCTGCTGGAGATCATACGGTATATATTTATCATTCTAATGGATGTACAACTTTTGTAGATTTTACAACGGACGCCTACGAACCGCTAACATTATCTGCCGTCAAGAGCGGACCTAATGAAATTACAGCAACTGCTATGGGCGGATATGGAGGTTATGAGTATTTCTTCCAGGGGGTATCTTATGCCGATGTAAATGTATATGAGACAAATGAGGATGCCATAGTTAATATTATGGTGAGAGACCAGGGTGGTTGTGAAGCAGTAATAGCAATACCTTTTGATTTTACAGGGATGCTGGAAATTCCAAATTTCTTTACTCCTGATGGGGATAACAACAACGAAATGTGGTTTCCCAGGAACAGAGACTATTTCCCAAATATCGAAGTCAAGATCTACGATCGTTATGGTAGGGTAGTGGCAGTATTGGATCAGGTATCAGGTTGGGATGGAAAATATGACGGAAGTGAATTGCCTTCAGGAGATTACTGGTACGTGGTTAATGCTAACGACAAGGAAAGACAACAATATGTAGGCCACTTTACCTTGTATAGATAAGGAATACAATAGGAATCCAATAAGAAAAAACAGGGGTCAAAATTCATTGACCCCTGTTTTTTTAAATAAGAAGTATACTAAGCAGTAGTAGCCTACATCTCTGCTACTTACAGCAGTCTTATATTATAATCCTCTTATATAATTTATAACCAACCACTGTTCTTCCTCATCTGGTATTTTCTTTATAAAACTGGGCATTTCATCCCGTCCTATGAACGATTTGTAATACAGACTCCCGTCTTTTTGACTTTTAAAGGAAGCATCTGTAAAATCTCCAACTGGTGTATCTAGCGACTTTGCTTTTGTTCCGTCACCTTTCCCCTTAGAACCATGGCATGATTTACAATGTTTCGCGTATAAGATGCGTCCAATTTTATCCGTATCCGAGACATCGGCATAGGGATTTACCATTTTCTGGTATTTAGATGGAACTTCCCATTTTTCTTGTTCGTTGGAAGTTAGGGAAGTCATTGATAACAGGATAAAACTGCCAACAAATACTACCGCGATAAATAAAACTTGTTCTTTCATTATAAGGGAATTTATGTTATTGTCTACTCAAAAACTTTCTATTATATCTTCAAAATAGTTTTCTTCAATAAAATGGGTATGTTTATCGCTTTTGATTTTACCGATCTTATACAAGATAAAAATAATGTAACCAATAATAAACCAAATTACAAGAATCATACCACTTATGCTTATAACTAAAGTTATTGGTGCATTTGCTGCCGCTGCCCACAAAGATCTTTTTTCTTCAAATTGATCTACTGGAGTAGGTATGCCCCAATTTTTGATTGTTTCTAAAGTAAGATCATTGTAGATATCCGATTCCAATATTTTTACCACAATTTTAACATGCCCTCCCACAGCGCCAGGTAAATCTTCCGGAAATGGGATTTCTACCATGCCGTTTTCATCGGTTGAATTAAAAAAATCGCCTATGGGTAATAAACTGAAGGTTCTTTGTACATAAAAATATAATTCCAGGTCTTCAATAGGGTTTCCATCTTGGTCGGTTGCTTTTGCCTGGATTATTTTAGCTTCATTATTATCTATGAAGGAAAGCTTTACAATGGCATCTTGTAAATCATCTTGTCCGTAACTAATTGTATTAGCCCCGAAAATGAAGGTCACGGCCATTATGACCTCTAAAAAATAACCAATAAGTTTCGTTTCAGATTTCATTTTAGAAAATATTTTGTTTAAAGACAGTTTCAGAACCTTGTTTATATTTTTTAATAGGGATTACCGGAAACAATTTAATAAGCACTGTAATAATCAGTAATAACCAGGCAAAAGATGAAATGGTAATTGCCCATTCTTCCCATGTTGGATTATAGTGTAAATAGGATTCATCAACTCCCTGTATAGGTAAATAGGGATGTTGCAGTGAAGGGATTACTATTAAAAACCTTTTAAACCAAGCCCCGAGTACCACAAATATGGATATTATTAATATGGGAAGAGGTTTACGAAACCTTTTGAACATTAAGAAAATAATAGGTAAAACAAGTCCGCCTAACTGAACAAACCAATACATAGGGGCGTACTTTCCTACAAATAATTCGGTGATGTGTTCCCCCTCTACCCCAACCATTTTAAAAGCTGGACCCAGATATTCGTTAATATTAAAATACAGGTAAACGAGGGAGAGGAGTACCAGGAGTTTTCCCATCCTGTCAAAATGACTAAGTGTTATGTATTTACTCAGTTTTAGATGTTTCCTGATAAAATACATGGCAATAATGATCACGGCAGCCCCTGCCATAAATGCCCCTGAAACAAAATATGGACCAAGGTTGGTGCTGTCCCATCCAGGACGCCAGGTTGTCGCAAACAGCCAGGAAGTAATCGTGTGGATCGCAAATGCCACCGGAAGTACAGCAATAGCCAACATTTTGTTTACATTTTGCAGCATTGCTATTTGCTTGGGATGATTATGCCAATTGATGGCTGTAATTCTGTATAACGTTTTTTTCCAATTCGGAATCTCCGTTAAACGGTCACGACAAAGAGCGATGTCTGGAAGTAAAGAAATATATAATAATAGTATGCTTATAACTAAATAAGTAGAAATTATAATAACGTCCCAAATAATGGGAGATTGGATTCTTAAATGCGTAATTACATAAAAAATACGATCCGGACGACCCATATCAACAATAATGATTACAGCGGCACAAATAATAGCAGCGACCGCAATAATTTCGGAAATTCTGGTAAGAGGTCTGGCCCACAAATTTTTGTTGAGTTTTAAAATGGAACTGAACAATGATCCTACCAGGCTAATAGCAACAAAAAAAACAAAATTTGAGATGTAAATTCCCCAGGAAGTATAATCTCTCATGGCAGTTACTATAAGTCCATATCGTAACTGGCGATAATAGCCAATCAATCCTAATAAAATAAGTATGAGTAAGAATGCAATCCACAATTTATATTGTAAGGACGTTGTAATCAAATGACCTAAGAGGCGTTTTCCTCTTCTTGTTCTAAATTTTTGAAGTTCGATATTCGGTTTACTCATGACTCACTGTTTTCTTGAGTGGTCTCTTCAAAGGGGAACAACCTGTCAACAGGCGGGAGATAATAAACACGTGGTTCCGTACCTAATTCTTCCATATATCGATACCCGGCTTTTTCTTTCAGTAAAGTAGATAACCGTACTGTTTCTTCTCCATTGGTAACAGTGTCGTCGATCTCATCCCCAAAGTAAATGACACCATTAGGACAGGAAGTAACACAATGGGGGAGTTCATTATTCCGCAGCATATCAGGGCAAAAATCACATTTTCCTACTGTGCCTATTTGGCTTGGAAGACTGGTTTCAGGAGAATAAGGAATACTTTCATCTTCACCTGGTGGTTTTCCCCAGTTAAATACTCGTGCTGAATATGGGCAGGCAGCCATACAGAATCTACAACCTATACAGCGTTCATTATCTATGAGTACAATGCCATCTGTACGTTTATATGTTGCCCCAACCGGGCAAACTTTTACACAAGGTGGATTGTCACATTGGAAACATTTTTTTGGCATCCAATAGGGTGACGATTTTTCATTATCCTGCATTTCCAGAACCTTTATATAAGGACGGTCCGGAGTTAAATTATGGGTATGGTCACATACTTCAATGCATTTCTTTGCATTTTTACATTTGGCCAGGTCCACTACCATCACAAATTTTTTCCCCGGAATCCCTAAACGGGATTCTTCCGGTGTTGCCGGAAGATGTTTATGTTCCATATCTTCAATTTCAGAGTTTGGAACCTGTACCAGTTTACCATCTGTTGTTAATAATGTAGTTTTTTTGTCAGAAGCTTGTTTGCAGGAAGAAACAGAAAAATACGCCAAACCAGATACGGTAAGTGCACTTCCGGATGAAAGGTTTTTTAAGAATTTCCTTCGGCTAGGATTTTTGGAATTTTCATTTTCCATAATTCGTTTTTAAATTTAAAACCAGGGTTATAATTAAAAACTAATGCGAAAAGAAAATGGACGCAACGTCTCAATATCTTTTAAGAGATCAAATCAAAAAGAGATCTCATGAACCTTAAAGAAAATTAAAAAAATCAGCTTATTATTTAAGTGGCTCATATATGATCCCGTTTCTTCAAATCTAATAGCTAATCATTTGATATTGCATGATATATGTCATGTTTGTAATATTTGTTACATAGATTTACGCTACTATTTTTAGAATCTGGTCCTAATAAATAGTTGAATTTTAACCTAAGATGGTTTTTATGCTAATTCCACAACAATTAAAAAATAGTAATGTTTATAAACCTCTTTCTCCACAAAAGAAAACCCAGGCTAAAAGCCTGGGATTCTCATTGTTTTTTGAACCTAAGGAATCATTTAAACATAAGTATTTTTCAATAAAGAAGCCTGTTCTGCAATAATCGTTTCCATTTCTTCAGCGGTCATGGACACTTCGGCTTTTTTTAACGATTTTCTAATAAATCTATCGGTCACTTATGTGGTTAATACCAACGATAAAGAGAGACAGCAGTAGGTTGGACATTTTACACATTATATTATAGATGAATCGGATATTGACACATAGAAAAAGGGTATCTATTATTTATGGGTACCTTTTATTCATATTTATGGAATATTATTGTATAATGGCGCCATTTTCTAAAACTAAATCATATGAATAGCCAGCCCCATAATCTTTGTTAAGGGCTACGAAGGCCCGTATCGTAATTATATCACCTTCCTGTGAAGACATATTCGTTGTGATTATAAGATCAAAATCGTCCTGACTTCCATCTTTAAGGTGAATCCAGTTTTTTTTCATGATATTGTTATTCACCTTAACGCATCTTCCTTTTATTTGTACAGCTTGTCCATCAAATTTATCTGGATCATCCAATAAGGCTGAAATTTCAGAGTAAATTTTATAATTGATATTTTTATCTTCGTGCGTGGTCACTTCAACCGGTTCTTTTTTCCTTTCTTTTCTTTGATTACTATCAGAGTTCTCTGATGTGTACTTGGCCCCATGCATCTGTGTTACCAGTTTGTTGACTAAATAAATTGTGTCAAAAACCCTGTTATGTATTTTACTTTTAAAATCAGTTTTAAGCAAAGCCTCCCTATAGAAGTAGGTTGAGTCACTATCAATCTCTCTTTTTTTAGTTGCTATCCAAAACGGATCATTATCCTCTTTAACTTTTAGATATACATATTTGGATGCTGGGATTATCTCAAGAACCGTTATGCTATGAATTTCGTTATCTACAATATCTGTAAATGAGGTTCCTGCAGATTTTTTGGCTATGGAGAAGGCCTCTACAGTTTTAGGGCCTCTATTACAGCTAGTTAAGCAAATAAAAAGTACAGAAACAAGAAGAATATAATTATAATTCATAGGAATTGAATACTTATTGTTGATAAAACAGGATTTATAATACTTAGTTTCTTTTTTAAATTCAATTCTCAAAAAATATGTTCGTCAATAATAGTATCTAATTCGTCCTTTAGCAATGGATTTTCGTAATGTATTATGAGTTTTCTCATAACTCTGTTCGTAGATTGTCTAATTTCCGTTGAATCTTCTTTAAAACCATTGGCCTTATAATACGCCTTAACCTTTTTATTTACTAAAATTTTATGCTCAGCTAAAAATACTCTTAAAGGAGTTTCCCGATACCAGTTACTGAATACCTCAAGTTCCTCGTTATTGATATGAACCACTTTACCAATAGATGCGTTCCTTCTTTCTCGGGTGTTTTCTAATCCTACAGAAATTGTATCGAGATCATAAAGCGTTACATTGTTCTGTTGTATTAATTCTTTATTAATATTGCCTGGAAGTGCCAGATCAATTAATAGTAATTTGCTATGTTCATTTACGATATTATTTATAAGGCGATGACAATTGCTGGCAGCACTGATTAGTACATCAAAACCATTGAATTCATTTTGAACTACTTTGTCCCACTTATAAACTTTGCAACCATATCTTTTTGCTAAAAGAATTGCCTTCTCTTCGGTTCTATTACTAATATAAATATCATTATAGTCAAACTTGGAATTGTACTTAAAAAGTTGTTTTACAATATCGCCTGCTCCTATAAACAATATTTTTTTTGATTGCCTGTTGTCTTTCCCGAAGGTATCGCTTATCATTTTTAGGGATTTATAAGCCACTGAAGTGGTACCATCCCTAAATTCAGTTTCATTACTTATTCTTTTATGGCTTTTAAAAACAGTTTGCATTGCCCGCTCCAATATTGATCCTTGTAATTGGTTTGCTATTGATAATTGATGTGCTTTTCTGATCTGATGGATAATTTCTGCATCCCCCAATATCGAAGAAGACAGACCTGATGAAACTTCTAACAAATGCCTTGCCGTATCTTCGGTACAATTACTGAGATCAAATAAATTTTTATCAATGCTAAAATTCCGCCCTTTATACTTAACCAAAAAAGTCAGAAGTTCTAAAGTGGTTGTTTCTGCAGATTCAATATAAAGCTCAGTCCTATTGCAAGTTGTGAGTAGAAATAACCCAACAATATCCGGAAAAGTATTTCGTATAAGTTCTGTTAAACTCCTCTTTTCACCATCTGAAATATGATATTCCTCTCTTTTAGAAACAGAAGCTGTTTTGTGCGAAATACTTATAAAACGTAAAGTCTTACTCATAATAAAGGATTCATCTTTAAACTTAATATTTGCCATAAATAGTATCTATGTCGTTGGTTCCAAGGTGGTCAAATGATTAATTTGATACCTAAGTTATTCGGGCCCTATTCCGCGAGTGTTCTCATATAGTTCACGATAAGCCATCTGTCTTCATCGTCGGGCATCTTTTTTGTGTATTCGGGCATATCGTCCCTGCCAAAACTGGATTTGTAAAATAATTCTCCATCGGTTTGTGCCTGGTATTCGGCGGATGAAAAATCTCCTAAATCACCTTCCTGATCTTTTGCTTTAGGCCCATCGCCATATCCTTCCTTACCATGACAGGATTTACAGTGCTTACTGTATAAAGATTTTCCAATAGCCTTATCTACGGATGGATCTGTCGGGTTTTTCATTGATACATATTCTGCGGGTACTACCCATTTATCTTGGACAGTTGTAGTGAAGGAATAGAACGCAAAGGAGACAATACCTATGAAAAAAATAAATTTAAGTGTTTTCATTTTTTTTAATTTTAATTTTTAGAAATTCTGAATAAATTGGCAATTAAAAATATAAATAACCCCCATATTATTATAATTGCGGCATTTATAAATACCAATAGAAATATAGGTGTTTTATTTCTCGTAGACCACATTTTTCTTTGATCAAAAGCTGATTCATCGACTATAGGGATGCCTACCGGGGCAATTACTATGTCTTTCAGGGTACCGTATAAATCACTGTCATTAAGAACCACTTCAATTGTTAAATTCCCATCAACACCAGGTATTCCTTCTTCCACAGGAACAAGAATAGTGCCGTTTTCATCCGTAAAATTAAATTCTTCACCAATTCTTAGCGGGTTAAATAATCTTTGTACCTGAACATCCAGTGATTCCCCAACCAGGGCACTGTCAGAAGCGGTTTCCCTAAGCGTGGCGGTTATATAATTTATACTGTCTTTTGTAATAAGATCTGCCTCAATCTGTGCATCTTTAAAACTGGTGCTTTTTGAAGCTTTTTTAAATGAATCATTTCCTTTAAATGATATTCCAAGGTTATATGTAAGGGTAGAGTCGGCTTTTAACTCAATTGGTTTATTTAGTACAAATCTACTTTCACCTTTCATATTGGTTGTCGTATTTCCTAATACAATTTCTTCACCTTCAACCTCATTATATACTTCGATTTCAATGTTTTGTACCGGTAGGGTCTCATCTTCAATTTTGGCTGTAGCTTTAATGTTAAGGTAGGCATCTCCCTCCATTATTTTAACATAATCAGACCTCAATCGTACCCTATATTTTTCTTCATTTTGGGAAAACAAATTTTGTGACCCAATGCAGAGGATCAATACACCCATCCAGGCTAAAAAAGTACCCCCGTATGTTTTTTGATGTTTCATGAATCCTCCTTGTTATTTGTTTTAACCAGTCCTTTTTCTTCGGCAATTCGTTGTATAGGGATCACAGGTAGAAAACGTACGAATAAAGTAATCATTAATAGGGCCATTGCCAGGGTAGCAGCGGTTATTAACCATTCGTGCATACTTGGAAAATAGTGATGCCATGATTCAGGAACGCCTTCAATAGGTAAAAAAGGATGCAAAAGGGTAGGAGTTACAATAATATATCGTTTCCACCAGGACCCTATAACAACCATAAGCCCCACAATAAACATAGGTAACGGTCTCCTACCTTTTTTGAACAATAAAATGACGATCGGCAAAATCAATCCTACTATCTGTGAAAACCAAAATAATCCTGCATATTCGCCGAAGACTAACGCATTTAAATGAATCTCTTCTTCTACAGCAGAGGTAAATATGGGAATCAAGTATTCATTGACATTGAAGTAGAGGTAAACCAGGCA
>Ga0209456_10000817_pt1 | contig 15814 bp, 11 predicted proteins | sample COG_11_FD_184755 | JGI IMG/M metagenome (GOLD analysis project Ga0209456, IMG submission 184755) | Pelagic marine sediment microbial communities from the LTER site Helgoland, North Sea, for post-phytoplankton bloom and carbon turnover... | ecosystem: Environmental > Aquatic > Marine > Neritic...
GATGTGACGGATGAGAACAAGGATGCCGAGGCACAGCCTGAGGCTGAAGTGGACGGTGTCGAGGTCGAAGTGGAAGTCGAAGCCGAAGAAGTGAAGGAAGACGCCGAAGAGGAGACGACGGAACACGAGGAATACTCGGTCTGCGGGGAAGACCTCCTGAGCCGGGTCAAGGAGCTCGTGCGCGAAGGAAACATCCGTCGCATCACGATCCGGTCAGATGAAGGGAACACGCTGATCGAGATCCCTCTGGCCATCGGAGTGGTCGGTGCGATGCTGCTGCCCGTCTGGGCGGCGATCGGCGCGATCGCGGCGCTGGTGACCAACTGCACCATCGCGGTCGAGCGCCGGGAGGACTGAACCTCCCGGCCTCGGCCCCGGCGTAAGAAGCGTCCGCTAAGGGGTTTCGAAAGCGATAGGAAGATCCGTCCAGGCCGCGACACGGCGGTCGCGGCTCATGGCCGGCTTGAATCGCATCACCGCGACGGTCGCCAGCACGGCAGCGTCGAGTTGGGGATCGCCGCTCGATTCCGCGAGCAGTGAATCGGCGGCGCGGCCGGTCTCATCGACGCGCACGCGAACCACGACCCTCCCCTCTCGACGCTCGTTGGGGCGGTACTGCTGGAGCAACCGCTCCGACACCTCATCCCAATTCTGCAGGAGCGGAGGAATCTCCGACACGGCCAGCACGTCGCTGTCTTTTTCGACCAGTACCATGGTGAAGCGGGGCGCGGCCGGGGCCGGTCGGTCTCCGAGCGGGTCCGCGGACAGCGTGGTCACACGCAGAGGGTCCGACACCGTCGTGGGTTCGTCCGCTGAGTTGACCGGGTTCGCACGCGGGATGCCGCGAGAGAATCCGGCGGCCTGGCCCTGGCTGCGACACCGACCGATCTCTCCCAGGACAGGATCGCCGTGGGGCAACGCGAGGAGGTCACGGCGGTCACGTTCAGTGGGGCGGAAGCTGACGCAGTTCATCCTGACGATCTGAACCACTTCGTCCGTCGTATAGTCCCCCGTGGCAAGCATCCTGACGAGGTCGGCCTTCAGCAGGGGGCCGGTGGCCTCGTCTGCCTCCTGACCACCCACAGGGGATGCGACCATGGCAAGACTCCACACGAGGACGACGCCGGCCGCCCTCGCTCGTCGGACAGTCTCGATCCCGCTCATTTCATATACCTCCACCGGGCGGCGACCGCCTCGAACCCCACCCGCGGGATTCGAAACCGGAGTTGCCGCTGTCAGGGCCACAATCCGCAACGGCTGTACCTGACCCGGCTGTATCGGTACAAATGCTTATGCTCTAATCACTTATATGGCTTTTCCACATATTGCATCGCCGACGGAAACACTGGTTTGTCGTGCAAAAAGGATCATTGCACCGCGTTCGTGCAGGTCCGCTGACCGGTCGCCGCGCTCGTGCAGCGTTGACGCTGTCCATGCGGAGACAGAGTTTCGATCGGTCAGGGCGGGCGCCTTGCGGGCTCGCAGCTTCCGCTGGACAACCACCGGCAAGGACGGGCTGGCTGAATATGGCGCGACCCGGATCCTCCATGACGACGAAGATCCTTCTGCTCACGGCCTGCGCCACCGGCTTCTCCTGCGATGCGGCGTCACGATCGGCTGACGACTCCGGTTCCGGGGTCGGTGACCCTTCCCCCGTCACGATCCCGGCTCACTTCTCAGCCGTCCCCCAGCCCGCAATCGACTGGCTACCGGAGGTCTACGGCGCGCTTCACGCGTCCGGGGACCCTGTCATCGATGGCTCCCTGGACGATCCGGCCTGGCAGTCTGCTCCCTGGACGAACGACTTCGTGGACATCCAGGGGGGTGCGATGCCCTCTCCTCGCCATCGAACGCGGGCTCGCATCCTGTGGGACGACGAGTACCTGTACGTCGGGGCGGAGATGGAGGAGCCGCACGTATGGGGCACGCTCACCGAGCGGGACGCCGTGATCTATCACGACAACGACTTCGAGGTGTTCATCGACCCGGACGCCGACACGCACCAGTACTACGAGTTGGAGATCAACGCGCTCGATACCGTGTGGGACCTGATGTTGCTCAAGCCGTATCGGGACGGCGGACCGGCGATCGACGCGTGGGACATCCGCGGCCTGCGGACCGGTGTGGCGGTGGACGGCACGCTGAACGATCCCCTCGACGAGGACCGTGGGTGGAGCGTTGAGATCGCGATCCCGTGGGACGTCCTCCAGGAAGCGGCCGGGCGCCCGGTCCCGCCGAAAGCAGGGGATCGGTGGCGGGTAAATTTCTCGCGTGTGCAGTGGCGCGCGATCGTCGAGGAAGGTCGGTATGCAAAGGTGACGGCTCCCGAGACCGGCGAGTTCCTCGATGAAGACAACTGGGTCTGGTCCCCCCAGGGGCTCATCGCCATGCACTACCCCGAAATGTGGGGCATCGTCGAGTTCGTCGGTCCCGGGACTGCTGAGTTCAGTCCGGAGCTCACGGCAGACGAGCGGGCTCTGTGGGCCCTTCGCCAGGTGTACTATCGGCAGCGCGAGCACGCCGCCAGTAACGGATCGTGGGCGCGGTCGGTCGCGGAACTCGAGCTGGGGTCGCCCGGAAGCGGGCTGCCGTGGCCGCCGGACATGTCCCTGACGTCCTCTGGGTTCGAGGCCACTCTCGCCCTGAGCGACGGGCGCGTGGCGCACATCTCCGAGGACGGGCGCTCCTGGGTGTCGGACTGACCGCATGCATTTCTCGGCTCTCGATTGGACGATCCTCGTCGCCGTGTACGTGGCCATGGTCGGCGGGGTACTTCTCCTCAAGCCCTTCATGCGCAGCGTGGTGGACTTCCTGGCCGCCGGGCGGACTGCCGGCCGGTACCTGCTCTCGGTATCGCAGGGCGTGGCCGCCCTCGGGGCGATCACCGTCGTCGGCTACCTGGAGCAGAACTTCGTGGCCGGCTTCTCTCTCACGTGGTGGGGGTTCTCGCAGGCCATCGTAATCCTGATCCTCACGGTGAGCGGGTTCGTCATCTACCGTTTCCGGCAGACGCGCTCCCTGACCCTCCCCGAGTTCTTCGAGCGGCGCTACAGCAGGCGATTCCGGGTGTTCACCGGCATGCTCGCTTTCGTAGCGGGATTGATCAACTTCGGGATCTTCCCGGCCGTGGGAGCCAGGTTCTTCATCCACTACATCGGGCTGCCGGATTCCATCTCGATCGCGGGCCTGGCGATCGGGACCTTCCCTCTCCTGATGCTGCTGCTCCTGGGCACGGCCATCTTCTTCGTGTTCACCGGGGGCCAGGTGGCCGTCATCATCACGGACTTCGTGCAGGGCGTGTTCGTGAACCTGGTGTTCATCGTGGTCACCGTGTTCCTGCTCACACAGGTGGACTGGACCCACATCTTCGAGGCGCTGGCCATGGCCCCGGAGAACGCCTCCCTGATCAATCCGTACAAGACCAGCCAGGTCTCCGACTTCAACTTCTGGTATTTCCTGATCGGCACCATCGGGGTCGTCTACGTCGTGATGTCCTGGCAGGGAACGCAGGCTTACAACGCCTCGGCGCGGAGTGCTCACGAGGCGAAGATGGGCCAGGTGCTGACCAATTGGCGTGAGAATCCGTGGAAGCTGTTCGTCCTCATCGTTCCGGTGATTGCGTACACCGTGCTGCATCACCCGGACTTCGCGGCTCAGGCCGCTACGGTGAACGATCTGCTGGCGAGGGCGGAATCGGACACCATCCGCAACCAGCTGCGCGGTCCGGCCGTCCTCGTGACGATGCTGCCGGTGGGGTTGCTGGGGGCGTTCGCCGCCGTGATGCTCACGGCCTTCGTGAGCACGCACGACACCTATCTCCACTCCTGGGGGAGCATCTTCATCCAGGACGTGGTGATGCCGTTCCGCAACGAGCCATTCACCCCTCGGCAGCACATGCGGGCGCTTCGCTGGTCGATCGTCGGGGTAGCAGTGTTCATCTTCCTGTTCAGCCTCCTGTTTCAGCAGAGCCAGTACATCTGGCTGTTCTTCGCCATCACCGGGGCCATCTTCGCCGGTGGATCGGGCGCCGTGCTAATCGGGGGTCTGTACTGGAAACGGGGCACGACGGCGGCCGCCTGGTCGGCCATGCTCACCGGGTCCTTGATCGCGGTCGGCGGCATCATCGTTCATCAACTGGTGGATGACTTTCCGGTGAACGGGCAGGAGTTCTGGGGCATCGCAATGGCCGCATCCACCCTGGTGTACGTGGTGGTGTCGTTGCTCGGGCCGAAGAGGACGTTCGACCTCGACCGGCTCCTACACCGGGGCAGTCACGCACTCGAGGGCGAGATGGAGATCGTCGGCGCGGCGCCGTCGCGCGGGCTCAGGGCGCTCGGAATAGGCCGAGAATTCACGCGTGGCGATCGTGTGCTGTACCTCGTCACCTACGCCTGGGTCGGCGCATGGACACTGGCGTTCATCGTCGGCACGGTCATCAACCTGGCGCGTGACGTGGAGGACTCAGCGTGGGTTGGCTTCTGGCAGGGGTACGTGTACCTGATGGTAGTCGTCTCGGGAATCGTGGTCCTGTGGTTCGCGATCGGCGGATTCCGCGACATCCGCGCGATGCTGGGTCGCCTGGCCGTCATGCGGAGGGACGACCAGGACGATGGATGGGTGAGAAGACCTGAAGGAGATTGAGTGAATGAGACCTCTCATACGTAGCTCGGACAATCCGATCATCACGACGATGGACATCCCCCGGACACTACCCGGGATCGTCGATCCGTCGTCGGTCTTCAACCCGGGCGCGGTGCGCTGGCGAGACCGGTACATGCTGATGCTGCGCGTGCAGACGCGTGGACGTCAGACGCACCTGGTGATGGCCGAGAGCAGCAACGGGCGAGAGTTCAGCGTGTGGCCGGAGACCGTTCGATTGCCCGGTCTGGATCGGCTCGGGGAGAAGATCTACCACGTTTACGATCCGCGAATCACGGCCCTCGCCGGCGAGTTTCTCGTGATGTTCGCGGCCGACACCGACACGGGCTGCAAGCTCGGAACGGCTCGCACAACCGATTTTCGAGACTTCGAGCTCGTGGGGCTCGGCGACCACCCCGACATCCGAAACGGCGTCATTCTACCCTGGCGATTCGGAGACCGATACCTGCGCTACGATCGCCCCAACCTCGTCGTGGACACTGACGGCCCGGCTACCGGCGACGAGATCTGCCTCTCCGAGTCCGGCGACCTCGTACAATGGCGGCCACTCGGTCCCGTGATGCAGGGTCGTCCTCGCTACTGGGACGAGCGAATCGGCGCCGGACCTCCCCCGGTGCGCACGCGGCGAGGCTGGTTGCTGCTGTATCACGGGATCGCGACCCATTTCGGGAGCGCGAGCATCTACCAGGCCGGTGTGGCGTTGTTCGACCTCGATGACCCGCTCCGGTTGATCGGACGTAGCCGGGACAACGTGCTCGAACCTCGCAGGATGTACGAGCTGGTTGGACAGGTGCCCAACGTCGTGTTCCCCTCCGGGATGATCGTGGACAATTTCGATCCCGAAGGCTTCGCCTGCGATGACAGCCCCGTCAGGGTGTATTACGGTGCCGCCGACACGTCGGTCTGCATGGCCACCGGAACGATCGGCGGCCTCCTCTCCGCGGTGGACGACGGTTGAACCCGCGGGTCGCCTTCGTCGTCTCGCACACCCACTGGGACCGAGAGTGGTACCAGACGTTTGGCGAGTTCAGGGTAGACATGGATCGCGCTTTCCAGGCCGTGTTCGCCGAGCTCGAGGCGGGCCGGCTGGACCGTTTCGTCCTGGACGGGCAGGCGATCCTCCTGGAGGACTACCTGGCGGGCCGCCCCGGGGAGCGCGGACGAATCCGGAACCTGGTGGCTGACGGCCGACTGGCCGTCGGGCCGTGGTACATCCTCCCGGACGAGTTCCTCGTGAGCGGCGAAGCCACCGTGCGGAACCTCATCTTCGGACACCAGGCGGCAGGCGATCTCGGTGGTGTGCAGAAGGTGGGCTATATGCCGGACTCGTTCGGCCACGTGGCCCAGGTCCCGCAGATCCTGCGAGGAGCAGGGATCGATTCGTTCATCTACACGCGCGGCAACGGGGATGAGATCGATCGCCTGGGGTGGGAATACACGTGGCGGGCGCCCGACGGGAGCGAGGTTCTGGCGGTCAACCAGGTCCGTGGGTACTGCAACGCCGGGGGCCTCGGGATGCACGAGATCTGGCACGCGCACACGCCGAGGGAGGTGGATCCGGCGCGGGCGGTCGAGCAGGTGACTGAGATCTTCCAGGACTACGCCGAGCGGGGCCGCACCGGAATCGTCCTCCTGAACAACGGGTGCGACCACTTCCCTCTCCCCCGGGACCGCGACCGGATCGTGACCGAGCTGCGCGCGGCCTTCCCCGACACCGAGTTTCGGACCGGTGGGTTCGGCGACTTCCTCGAGACGATCCGCAGCGCGGATCCGGTACTCGAGTCGTTCGAGGGAGAGCTGCTCGGCGGCCGTCTGCACCACATCCTGTCGGGCGTGTGGTCCACCCGCATGTACCTGAAGCAGGCGAACGAGAGGGCCCAGGTGCTCCTGTCGGAGGTGGTGGAGCCGCTGGCCGCCTGTGGTCGCTTCCTCCACGGCGCCGAATATCCGGCCGGACAGATCGGCGAGTGCTGGAGAGAGCTCCTCCAGAACCACCCACACGATTCGATCTGCGGATGCAGCACGGACGAGGTGCACCGCGAGATGGAGACCCGGTTCGAATCGGTGATTCGAGCGGGCGAGCAGCTGGTCAGAAGAAGCCTGAAGGACCTGGCGCCTACCTTCGGACCCCATGCCGAGGACGATCGGGATACGGTGCTATGTGTCGCCAATCCCCTGCCCTTCGAGCGGAGAGAACTCATCCGGCGCATCGTCGTCCTGCAACCACCCGCTGTCGACGTATCACGCCTGGCCCTCCTCGCAGACGACGGGAGCCGGGTGCCGTGCAGAATCGAGCGTGTTCAGAGAGTCGAACGGTTCTGGGGAATCGACTACCGGGTCGAGCTCGACGGAGACCGGCAGGCGGAGAGGTTCGGCGTGTACGAGGACCGGTTCGGTTCGCGTATCCTGCGGCCCGAGAGCGAGAGGGATACCGCCGACACGTTCCTCACCCTGGAGTTCCTCGCCGCTCTGCCCGCCCTCGGCCACGTTCGTCTCCGTCTCGCGGAGGTCGAGCACGCCACAGTCGAGGCGGCGCCTGCATCGAGGGCGACGGACGGCGAGCCGGAGGTGGTAAAGGTCGATGGCAACCAGCTCGACAACGGTCTGTGCCGGGTCAGGGTTCACCCGGACGGCAGCTTCGACGTGCTGGACCGAACGACCGGCCGCGAGCTGCGGGCCCTCAACGTCCTCGAGGATACGGAGGACGTGGGCGACGAATACGACTACTCAGCGGCCGCTCGATCGGAGACCGTCTCATCGAGAGGCGTCGAGGGGCGGGTCGCCTGCGAGCGAGAGGGCGGATGGAGCGCGGTCCTTTCCGCGCGATTCGAAATGGAGCTTCCGGTCGCCGCGACTGCGGACCGGCGGGGACGCACCGACACACGTCGGCCCTGCCCGGTCGAAGTCCTCGTCGAGTTGCGAGCCGGAAGCCCCATGGTGCGAATCGAAACGCGATTCGACAACCGTGCCGAGGACCACCGGCTGCGGGCCATCTTCCCGACCGGAGTGGTCGCCGATCACGTGTGGTGCGACGGTCACTTCCTGGTGAACCGGCGGGGACTTCCCGACCCGGAGATCGGAGCGGACTGGGTCCAGCCTCCGACCGGCACGTACCCGCAACAGGAATACAGCCTCGTGCAGAACGAAACCGGCGGGGTGGCCGTCCTCAATCGGGGTCTCCCGGAGATCGCGGCCCGACGCGACGACGTGGGAAGCATCGAATTGGTGCTCACGCTCCTGCGCTCCGTCGGCTGGCTATCGCGCGACGATTTCGAGAGCCGTCGCCACTCCAACGCGGGACCGACGTTGTTCACCCCTGAAGCCCAGTGTCCGGGGCGGCAGGTGTTCCGCTACGCGATTCTGCCGTTCAAGGGCGACTTCCGGGATGCCCCGGTCCGGTCCTGGAGCCGGCGCTACAGGGTGGACCCGGTGTCGGTACAGGGCGTGCTGGCGGGAAGTCAGCCGGGAGGACGGAGCCTGGTCCGGCAGGAGTCGGGTCGGGCCACGATCACCGCGATCAAGTCCCAGGAGCTTCGCGACACGCTAGTGGTACGGCTCTACAATCCGTATTCCGAGCCCATCGAAGAAACGCTCTGGACGGACGGGACGATCGGTGGCGCCTGGCTCACGGATCTCCTGGAGCAACGCCAAGCCGAACTGCCGGCCGGACCCCAGACCGTGGACCTGGCCATCGAGGCGCACCAGATCCTGACCGTGGAACTCGAGATCCAGGCTCCCTGACGGGAGTCAGCGACAGGTCAACCGCGTCAGCGCCCCGTCGAGGCCGCTCAGGTTGAACGTGTAGGTGTGACTTCTCAGCTGGAAGTCGCTCACGTGCAGGAGCACCGATGTCTCGTTGACGGCGCGGTCCAGGAATTCTTCGCGTACTTCCGACGGCGCGATGGCCGCCATGCCGGTAGACCGAAGGTCCCATTCGGCGGTCTTCGGCTCTTCGTCCCCAAAGGCATAGCGGACAGGCGTGCTCATCTTGCGACCGAGGTACGTGGCCGTCACCACCATCTCGAATCCGTCTTCCGCGCAGCGGAACGTGAGCCCACCTGCTCCGGAAACGTAGTTCTCATCGGCCAGCGTCGTGATCGAACCCCGGTCTTCTCCCGACTCCGGATCCGCCCTCTCGAAGAAGTAGAAGTCACCGATCGCTTCCTGCGACCGAGCCATCGTGCTCGCGCAGACGAGCAGACCTGTCGCCATCGCAATTGTCGCTGCGTGTCGCATTCGAACGACCTCTCCCTTGCGGCTGCTTGCTGAGAACCGTGCGGCCTAGCCGAACTTCTCGAATCTCTCGCGAGCCCTCTCTTCAAGAAACTGCTGGTGGTCCGGGTGCGCGATATCGATCAGGCTACGCGCCCGCTGCCGGAGGTTCTTCCCGTACAGGTTCGCCACACCGTGCTCCGTGACTACGTAGTGTACGTGGGCGCGCGTGCTGACGACGCCGGCGCCCTGCTTGAGAAACGGCACGATCCGGGTCTCGCCACGCCGGGTGGCGGACGGCAGGGCGATGATGGGCTTGCCACGATCGGACAGGGCCGCGGCCCGGATGAAGTCCATCTGGCCGCCCACCCCGGAATACTGGCGCGTCCCGATGGAGTCGGCACACACCTGGCCCGTGAGGTCCACCTCGATCGCGCTGTTGATGGCCGTGACCCGCGGATTTCTGCGAATGACGGCTGTGTCGTTGGTGTAGCCGACATCGAGCATCGCGATCTGCGGGTTGTCGTTGATGAAGTCGTACACTCGCCGTGTTCCCATCACGAACGTGGCGACGACCTTGCCCGGGTGGGTGCGTTTCATCGTGCCATTGATGACTCCGGCCTCGACCAGGTCGATGGCACCGTCCGAGAACATCTCGGTGTGGATACCGAGGTCCTTGTGATTGCCCAGCGAGCCGAGCACGGCGTCGGGGATCGCTCCGATACCCAACTGAAGGGTCGCCCCGTCCTCGATGAGTTCGGCGCAGAAACGTCCGATGGCCTGCTCCACTTCAGTCAGCACAGGTCGAGGAACCTCGGGCAACGGATCGTCGACCTCGACGAAATCATCGATCTCGTTGACGTGGATCATGCTGTCGCCGTGCGTGCGAGGCATGTTCGGGTTCACCTGCGCGACGACTCGTTTCGCCGTCTGCACGGCCGCCCGTGAACAGTCCACCGACACCCCGAGCGAACAGAAACCGTGCGGATCCGGCATCGACGTCTGAATGAGCGCCACATCGAGCGGGAGGATGTTCCGCCGGAACATCTGGGGGGTCTCGCTCAAGAACACGGGCACGTAGCTGGCGTCGCCCTTGTGAATCGCGTCGCGAACGTTGGCTCCCACGAACAGGGCGTTGACCCGGAAACTCCCGATCATGTCCGGGGCGGCATAGGGCGCAGGCCCCTCCGTGTGCAGGTGGACGATTTCGACTTCGCTCAACTCCGGTGCACGGGCTGTCATCGCCTCGATGAGGCGACCGGGCGCGGCGGCGACACTGTGTATGAATACGCGGTTCCCGGACTCGATTACCGATACGGCTTCCGCAGCGGTGGTGCGCTTCATGACCTGTCCCTCTTGGTTCTATCGTTTGGCGGGCACCTGGGTGGTACGCGCTCTCAAGCCCTGGCCTGCAAGTGCGCGATCATGTCGGCGGTCATCGCAGCCAGGTCATATTCTGGTTTCCATCCCCATTCGACTCGTGCTGCCTCGTCGTCAATTCGCCTTGGCCACGAGTCTGCGATCGCCTGGCGAACCGGGTCCACGTCGTACTCGATCGTGAACTCCGGGATGTGCCGGCGGATAGCGGCGGCCAGCGACTCCGGCGTCACCTGCATCGCCGTCATGTTGAAAGCGTTTCGGTGCACGAGGCGTTCGGGGCTCACCTGCATCAGCTTGATCGATCCGCGAATGGCATCGGGCATGTACATCATGTCGAGTTGCGTGTCCGGGCCCAGGAAGCACGTGTACCGGCCATGGGCCACGGCCTCGTAGAAGATCTCGACGGCGAAGTCCGTCGTGCCGCCGCCCGGCAGCGTCACGTACGAAATCAACCCGGGATACCGAACACCGCGGGCGTCTACTCCGAAACGCTCATGGTAGTAGTCGCTCAGGAGTTCCCCGGCGACCTTCGTGACTCCATAAATGGTATTGGGGCGCTGGATCGTGTCCTGCGGGGTAGGGTCGGGCGGTGTCGAAGGGCCAAAGGCCGCGATCGAGCTCGGGGTGAACACGGCGCAGCCCTCTCTTCGAGCCACTTCGAGGACGTTGTACAGTCCCCCCATGTTCACCGCCCAGGCCTGCTGCGGAGCGCTTTCTCCACGAGCCGAGAGGATCGCGGCGAGGTGGTAGACGCAATCCGCCGAGTGACTTCGAACCACCTCCGCCACAGCATGGGGATTGGTCACGTCCAGCGGGCGGAAGGGACCGTCCTCCTCGGACGGGCCTGGCTCGCGGATGTCGGTCGCGAGCACCGCCTCACTTCCGTAGCGATCCCTGAGCGCCTCGACCATCTCGCTCCCCACCTGGCCCGCGGCCCCCGTCACGACGATCCGGTTCATCTGTTTTCTCTCTCTCGGGCGCGTGTGGTGCGCTTGCGGCTTGCCGATGACCCTCAGCCCGCCGCCGTACAGCTTGGTTCAGCCCGGCAATTTTTCGGCCACCGCCGCCGGCTTGCCGGGCCACTGCCGCGCAGCGACGACGCCTCTGTCGATCGGGGTTCCGGGGCGGGTTTCAGGCCTCTCAATGTGACCTGAGCGACGCATCCCTACAAGCGGTGGACCGGACCGCCAGGAACTCGCCCGCCGCACGGGTCAACATGTCTCAACGAGTCCACTTGGGCCCAATTCCGAGAGGTTATGCCGGGCCTGTAATTGCGGAGGGCCCGCCGAAACGGGCCCTCCTCCGAGGCTGCGGTAGGGTAGTTTCCCGGCGCAGTGCAGCGCCAGGAGGCAGGTCTAAAGGCGAGGGGATGCGTTCCCGATTACGGGCTCCAGGTTCCGGGATTGCGGGCTTCGTCGTTCCGCCCGCGCGCCGGCCGCCCCTCGCGGGACATGTGGCCGGTCGCGTTGGAAACTGCGTCCAACTCAATCTGAATCAACCGCCCGATCGTACCGGTCGCGAGGGTACCTTAGTACTCCCGTTCGTGGCGTGTCCCTTGCACACCATGTTTGGTGCCGCGGATGAGCCGAGGCTGCTCTCAGCGTCAAATAGGACGGAACCGCAAGGCCGAACAGGAGGCAACGGCAATGGTGTCGATTCCCTCAAGTGGCGATCGGAAGGGTACTATGCGCATCGTGGTGGCGGTCGAGCTTCCGCTCATTCGGGCCGGGGTCCAGTCACTGATCGACCTGCAGGATGATCTCGATGTGGTGGCCACGATCGAACGACTGGAGGATGTCCTCCCGGAGTGCGAACGCCTGGAACCGGACCTGTTGATCCTGGACACCAACTTCCATAGACGGAAACTGACCCTGATCGACGAGATCCATGCCACGGTACCGACGACCGGAGTACTCGTGCTCGTGAACCACTCCGACGAAGAGTGCGTGATCCGCTCCATGTTGTCGAAGCCAGAATCCGTCAAGCTGTCAGGCGCGGCGCTGGATCAGCTCAACGAGTGCTGCCTTCTCGCCCTCCGATCGGCGGCGCGGGGCTGCGTCCCCAAGACGTCCGGCGAGGATCGCCTCCTGAGCGCGATCCGAACGGTCGCTTCCGGCGAGATCGCGGCCGGCCCGTGGCTCGATGCCATCGTTCAGGCGAGAGCGACCGAGGCGCCTTCGTTCAGCCAGGACGGCCCGAACCGGATTTCCGCCCGTGAACTGGAGATCATCACACTCGTGGCACGCGGCCTGGAGAACAAGGAAATCGCCCAGCACCTGGGCATTCGCGAACAGACGGTGAAGAACCACCTCGGCCGGGTGATGCGCAAGGTGGACGTACGGAACCGGCAGGAGCTGGCCCTGTTTGCCGTGAAGCAGCACCTGGTCCCGGTGGCAACGGGAATTCGCTAGCGGGATCGCCAGGCTTCCCAGATGTACGAAGCGCCCCGGGAACCCGGGGCGCTTTCGCATCACACCTGCTGTCCGGAAGAAGAGCGATGTCGCTCCTAGTCGATCAGCCTCAGGTAGAGCGGGATCGCACCGGTGTCATCGTCCCCGGTATCCCCCGAAGTCCCGCCGACGCCGAGTATGTGTCCCGTCATGTCGTTCCCGCTCGGGTTGTTCAAGAATATGCGCATGAAGCCGCGGAACTGGATCTCCGTGAGACCGTTGCGCATGACCTCGGTCGGGTCCATGAGCGGTACCGTGATGAGCCTCTCTTCGTAGCCGGTACAGGCGACGGCACCGGGCGCGGTTCCGCCGCAGGGTCCTGGTCCAATAACGCACTCCGTGACGCCTGTCGTGCATCCAGTCTGCCAGGAATGGGGATCGCCCCCGATACGCTCCGTGACGCCCTGGACCGTCGGGCCGATCATGTTGCCCTGCTCGGTATCGACGGGAACGATCGAGTTCGTATCGAACATCTGGTCGTCGATGCAGTTGATGATATTCTCTCGGTAGTCCGACCCACCCGCATCCCCGGGCGGCCTCCACGCCATGAACCACCCGGGACTCCAGGACTGCGCTGGATTTCCGGGCTTCAGGGTCAACAACCTCCCGACGTCTTCTGTATGGCCGCTCCCGTCAGAGTCGCGAATATCGCTCCCGAAGCCCGTGCACCTATCGGGCGCTCCGGTCGAGCAGACAAGAGGGACGTACGGGTAGCTGGGCTCCACGATGAGATCGTAGGGGGCGATTTCTTCACGGGCGCATGGGCAGTAGTTGTCGAACTCGTCACCGGGCGTCGGCGTGTCACTTCGATCGGCGTCATCGTAGTCGAACTTCCCGGGATCGCCGCCGGGCCACGTGTCTTCCCACATGTCCGCCAAAGCCCACGGCGTCAGACACCCCACGGCGTTCGCCGGCACGGCTTCCGCCGCCGCGTGTGCCTGGACGTCGACCTCGTCAACCCCGAAGACGCGGGCAAAGAACGTCGGAACCGGATTTGAACGAGAGCTGATCCGCCGAACCGTCACATCCACCCTGAAGTTGACCAGATCCACCTGGACGTCCTCATCGGACACGATGGAAACGGTCTGATTGCGAACGGAGTGGAGCTCCCCGAACTCCTGCGCCCGCGCCTTCGCTGCCGACTCGGCGTTTCCGGGATCGTCGATGAACGCGCTCGCACCGGCCAGCGCTGCCGCATCGGCCGCTCTCTGGGCCTCGGTCTCCGCCGTGAGCAACATGCCCACGTCCACGGCCAGCGCCGTCGCGGCGAGCACGGCCAGCATTGCCCCCATAACCAGGACTATGGCTGCGCCACGCTGGTCGCGCAGAATGGCCCGTATGCTACGCATGGTCGGTCTCACATTGTCTCCTTCAGAAGTGTTCACTTCGACAGCGGCACCTGGCTTCTCAGACAACCCTGACGACCTCCAGTCACCAGCGACCGTGCAAGCGTGGTGGATCGTCCGATCCGTTGCTCCGTCCCGGCGCTGATGCTGACATGGAACTCATCGCGCCCGGCGGACCTGCCACGACCGAGTCAGGGACAGCGGCTCCTCCCTCCACTCGATCCCGGATCATCTTCCGCAGGAGTTCCCACTGCTGCTCCGCGGCCACGATCCTCTCCTGGAGCTCGGCCTTGCGGTTGTCGAGTTCCCTGCGCTCCAGGTCCAGTTCCTCTCGCATTTGCTTCATCTCAGCGTCCATGCCCGCCGCCCGTTGTCGGCGAACCCGAGGAGCAGGCCCGGTGCCAGCGTATTGACGCACCACAACTCTCACGCTGACGAGGTGAAGCGCGTAGACGCCCAGCAGCAGGGCGGCCAGGCTGAACACCGGATTCGGACCCAGGAACGACATGACCGCCGTCGAGACGGCGAGCAGCGTCACGACGATAACGTACTCCAGGCTTACCGGAGCTCTCATGGGCTCTATTCCTTGGCGTTGATTCGTCCCAAACTAGTTGTCGATGGGTTGCATGCTGCGAGAGCCGTGCCGCCGGAATTTCGAGCGTCTCGGTGTCGGTATATATATATGCAACAAGTACTTGTCTCTAGCGACCTGCGGAACCAGAAGAGAGTCCGACGCGTTGCACCGACTCACCGACTGTTGCGCTCATCCAACACCTCGGAGGCGTTTGCGAGGGGTACTCCACCCATAGTAACAGGCGAACAGTGGAGGGGAAATGGATGACGCTCGGGTCCAGGTGGATCGGGCTCGAGCGGGCCCCGCCGCGGCGGGTTCGACGTGTTTCCGGCCCCGATCAGTCCGAGGGAGGTTCCGCCGATCCGGGCGTGGGGAGAGACTTGACATGCAGGTCCCGCTGCGGGAACGGGATCGTGACACCAGCTTCCTTGAGCGCGTCGTGAACCGCTACCGACACTTGGCTTCGGATCCTGAAGAAGTCGTCAAACGTGGCCGTCCAGAACAGCAGGCGGAAATCCAACGAGCTGGCCCCGAATCCGTCAAAAATCACTACAGGTTCCGGGTAACGGAGCACCTCCCGGTGCCCGTCAGCCACCCCTTTCAGAATCTGCATCACGCGGTGTGGATCCGTCCCGTAGGCCACACCCACGTTGACTCGGACCCTGCGCCGCTGGTCGGATAGCGTCCAGTTGATGACCTCGGATGAAATCAGGTTCCCGTTGGGGACGATCACCTCGGCCCCATCGAACGTGCGCACGACGCTGGCCCGGATACCGATCCGCCGCACTTCGCCGACAAGAGCGAGGGACGTGATCTCGACCTTGTCGCCCACCTTCACCGGCTGCTCGAAGATCAGGATGAGACCCGAGACGAAGTTGCTGACGATGTTCTGCAGCCCGAACCCGATACCGACGCTGAGAGCGCCGAACACGATCGCCAGCTGACCGGCCTGCAGGCCGAGTGCGCTCGCGGCGGTCAGGAGACCGGCCCCGAGGATCGACCACTGCACGACCGTGGAAATGGCGTTCGACACGCCGCGCTTCAACTTCAGCCGCGGCAGGATTTCCGCGTCGAGCACGAACGCGACGAATCGGGCGATCCAGATCGAGAGCAGCACGATGACCGCGAACGAGAAGACCCTATCGAGGGAGAACTCGATGGCGCCGATCCGGATCTGTCCGGTCAGGACTCCC
>Ga0209456_10000819_pt1 | contig 15805 bp, 15 predicted proteins | sample COG_11_FD_184755 | JGI IMG/M metagenome (GOLD analysis project Ga0209456, IMG submission 184755) | Pelagic marine sediment microbial communities from the LTER site Helgoland, North Sea, for post-phytoplankton bloom and carbon turnover... | ecosystem: Environmental > Aquatic > Marine > Neritic...
GCGAGGGTCATTAGAACTGTCACCAATGTCAACAAGGCGCCGGTTTGGCTCAGCTATCGGGTGCGGCTAAAATTTGGTCAAAGCGGAACCGAATCCGAATGGACCCATCTTGGTGAAAGCTGATGCGGATGTTGTCACTTTCGGACTCAGCGGAACAAAGTCTTATCGCGCTTCGTTATCTTGGGCGGGGGAGATTTGCGTACCCAAGAGAATGCGACCGGATCCCTCAGCTCCAGAAATTCTCTAAAACGATCGCAATTCTATGATTTCAAAGGAATTTATAACGTCCGCGTGATGCTCTCCGTGCGTTCAAATTGGCCAAACGGCCCGAGCAGTTAGGTCAGGCAAGTCAGCGGGGGGCAAAGCCCTCGCCTCAGCACCGGCGCGCAACAACATCACTAACCATCACAAGATACGTAAGCTACTCTTTTATAACTGTTTTCTACGTGATTTTCGTTCAGTTCGTTGGTTCACTTTATCCCTTCTGTGGAACGTGAGTGGAACACAGGTCGGTACTTTTCTCCTCCATCGTACTCAGGTCTACGGGCTGCTCACACTTGGCGGCTGACTATTCCTACTCGCCGGGGCATAAATCTGCAAAATAAATCAGCGTTTGCCCCCTCTGTACATCACGTGCACACTTGGCCGATGACGTTAGGCACCTCATTTCCTCACGCGATAGATTCGCGGCGCGGTTATGCGATGATGCTGATGGTAGTGGGTTCGGTGGTGATCAGTTTTGGCGGCCTGGTACAGCGAAACATCGAGTTCGCCGACCCATGGCAGGTCAGTTTCTACCGTGCAATCGGCTTGCTCGGCGCGGTTATTTTCATCATCGGCTTCAACAATCGAGGTCGGAAGTTGCGTACGATGACCGGTATCGGCGGATTAGGCCTGCTCGCCGGCGCGATGGTATCCGTCGCCGGTATTGGTTTTGTTCAGGCGCTGACCCATACATCGGTTGCGAATGCGCTGTTTATTCTCGGTGCCATACCATTTTTTACCGCGTTGTTTGCGCGATTGTTTCTTGGCGAGAAGTTGCGCCGTGCGACTTTGGTTACCATGGTTGGCGCCGCCGTCGGTCTGGGAATTATGGTGGTACGCGGACTTAGTGTCGGCACCGGGTTCGGCAATGCGATGGCGGTGTTGACGGCGGTCAGTTTTGCCCTGTTCGCCGTCATCGTGCGCTACAAGCGCCAGACCGACATGCTGCCGGTTCTGCTGCTGTCGTCAGTTATTGTCGTCGCGATTTCTGCGCTGGTCAAAATGGGGGATATTAATATACCTCCGCGAGACATTTTTCTTTGCCTGTTCTGGGGCGGTTGCCTGTCCGGGTTTGTAAATTGGATGTTTATTATTGCATCGCGGCATCTGGCCGCCGCAGAAGTCACGCTGATAATGCTGCTGGAATTTTCACTGGGCCCAGTTTGGGTTTGGCTGTTCATCGGCGAGACCCCGTCGATCTGGACGGTAATCGGTGGCGGCCTGATTATTCTCGCGGTGGCACTGCGGGCTGCCTTTGAACTGGTTACCAAACCCAAACTCGAGCAGACGACGAGTGGGCCGATTTAGTAAGGGTCCATCTCAAGAGCTCATCCAAGCTATCGTCGGACCCAAACGGCGGAATCCATGGTTTGGCAATCCACTCACTAGAAAAAACAGCATCTCGAATCGCGGCCGGTACGTCTCAACGGTTGATTTAGCGATATCGATAGGATCCCTCCGCTCCGACCATCGGCGTGTAAACGAAGACCACAGCACAAGCAACGATTTTAAATCACGTCTGCCTTTGTCCGGGGCATCCCGTATACCGATAAGCGCGAGATGCTTTATCCCGCTGCGAAGGTCTCGTCAACCGCTTCTTTCGTCTTCTCGACTACCGTATCCGCTTCCGCGCGCGTCAGGCACAGAGGCGGTGCGAAGCCGAGAATGTCGCCCTGTGGCATAGCTCGGGCGATGACGCCAAGTTTTAACAGTGCCGCCGCAGTTCGCGGCCCCGTTTTCTTTGCCGGATCGAAATAGGCGCGGGTCTCTCTGTCCTCGACGAACTCGATGGCGCAAAGAAGCCCTTCCCCGCGTACTTCGCCGACATGACGGTGTCCACCGAGCGCCTGCTTCATGGTCTCGTTCAGGTAAGCACCCGTTTCGCGGGCATTCTGCACAAGGCCCAGTGAGTCAACCAGCTCCAGATTGGCTATGCCAGCCGCGGCACCGATGGGATGTGCGGAATAAGTCCAGCCATGGCCGATCGGGCCTAATTCATCGGTGCCCTGTTCCAGCACCCGCCAAACACGCTCGGAAACGATAGAGCCGGAAAGCGGCGCATAAGCCGATGTCAGACCCTTGGCAATGGTGATAAAGTCGGGCTCGATTGCGTAGTGCTCGGAGCCGAACATCGTGCCCAAACGACCGAAGCCGGTGACAACCTCGTCAGCGATCAACAGAATTTCATGCTTTTTGAGCACTTTCTGGATTGCCTCCCAGTAACCCGACGGCGGCGGCACGATACCACCCGTACCCAGGACCGGTTCGCCGATGAAGGCGGCGATGGTATCAGCGCCTTCACGCTCGATGAGTTTTTCCAGCTCATTTGCACAATAAACTACGAATTCCGCTTCGCTCATGGAGAGTTCCGGGCGGCGGAAATAGTAGGGAGCCTCGGTGTGCAAGATACGCTCGAGCGGGAGATCGAATTTCTTGTGAAACACCTCCAGTCCAGTGAGAGATCCGGTCACGAGACCCGAACCATGATAGCCACGCCAGCGCGAGATAATCTTCTTCCTTTCCGGTCGCCCGAGAATATTGTTGTAGAACCAGACGAGCTTGATAATGGTCTCGTTGGCGTCCGAACCACCCAAACCGAAGTAAACTTTTGACATATTCTTCGGTGCACGGTCGAGGATCATTTTGGCGAGCGTAATGGAGGCTTCTGTGCCGTGCCCGACATAGGCGTGATAGTAGGCGAGTTTCTTCGCCTGGGCCGAGATCGCCTCGGCAATCTCCTGCCGACCATAACCCACGTTTACGCAGTAGAGTCCGGCAAAAGCGTCGAGCAGACGGTTGCCGTCGCTGTCCTCTATGAACACGCCGGAACCGCCGGTGACGATCCGGTTTGGGCTCTCTCCACGCGTGTGCTGGGCGAGATGGGTGGATGGATGGAAGAAGTTCTCGCGGTCCCACTGGTCGAGCTGGTCGTTGTTAAGCATACCTTGTCCTTCGTTGAGTTTCGTTACGCCCAGTCACGGCAGACATATTTGAGGTCCATGAAGGCCTCCATCCCGAGCCGCGAACCCTCGCGTCCAAGGCCGGACTGTTTCATGCCGCCGAACGGGATCGGCGCACCGGTGACTTTAGTACGGTTGACCGCCACCATGCCGTACTGCAACGCGCGGCTGGCACGGTAGATGCGGCGGGGATCTTGTGTGTGCAGATAGGCGACGAGACCGTATTCGGTGTCGTTGGCGCGGGTAAGCACCTCCTCCTCCGTATTAAACGCAGCGATGGCCGCGACAGGTCCGAATGTCTCCTCATGCATGATCAGGGCACCTGCCGGCACATCGACAAGTACGGTCGGTTCGAAGAACAGCGGACCAGCCGCGTGACGACTACCACCGGTGAGCCGCCTGGCGCCCCCGGCCAGAGCGTCGGCCACATGCTCCTCTTGCTTGGCAACGGCCTTTTCGTTCATCAGGGGGCCGATGTCAGGATCGTCCAGTCCGGGCCCCACGCTCAGCGACGCGGTCCGCTCTCCAAACCGACGGCAGAATTCTTCGTAAACGGGTCGTTCGACGAAAAACCGGTTCGCGCCGAGGCAGTCCTGTCCGGAGGTTGAGAATTTCGCTTTGATCGCCTCATCGACGGCGAGATTCATATCGGCGTCGGCGAACACCAGAAACGGCGCGTGGCCGCCCAGCTCCATAACAATGCGCTTCACCGTGTCGGCGCACTGCCGGTATAGCAGCTTGCCGACTTGCGTGGAGCCCGTGAACGATAACGCGCGTACGCGCGGGCTCTCTGTCCAGGGCGGCACAACGACCGAGGCGCGACCCGTGATGACATTAAATACCCCGGCAGGAAATCCCGCGCGCTCGGCCAACTCGGCCAGCGCCAGGCTCGAAAACGGCGTCTCGTGGGATGGGTGGGCGACGACTGTGCAGCCGGCAGCCAGCGCGGCAGCGGCCTTGCGAGTGACCATCGCGGAGGGGAAGTTCCAGGGCGTGATCAGCGCGGCCACGCCGACGGGCTCGCGCCAAACCTCCACTTCCGCATTCTGCAGATGGGACGTGACACTTTCGACGTTGGGCCGCTTGGCCTCCTCGGCATAGAATTCCACGAAGGAGGCGGCATAGTCGATCTCGCCCCGTGCCTCGGATAACGGCTTGCCCTGCTCGAGGGTCATCAGCAGAGCAAGATCCTCTTTGGATTTTACAATCAGATTGAACCAGCGGCGGATGATCGCCGAGCGCGCCTGCGGCAACAGCCCGGCCCAGGCTGGAAACGCGTTGTGCGCCGTGTCTACTGCTGCCGCACTTTCCTGAGACGAAAGCGCGGCGACGCTGCCTAACCATTCACCATTAAATGGATTGTGCACTTCAATCGTTTTTCCGCTGCCAGCCGCAACCCAGCTACCGCCGACGTAACTGAACTCTCGCAGCAGTTTCTGGTCGTTTAGCCGGCCAAGCGCCGCGGCTCGTATTTGTTTCTTCGCAATAACGTTCATAACTGTCATCGGCCCCCGTCTTTATGCATCAATTTTGGCTTCTTTTCGTAAGGTACCAGATCAGCTAAAAATAAGTGAAGAGAGTCTGAGAAATGCCGCGTTTCGAAGGCTTCGATGGCTACAACTGGACTGTCCAACACAAGAATCAGGGCGGCTGTGATGCAGGCGCAGAAAACCGTGATGAGGGCATTCTTCATCGAATGGAATGGCAGGGGAAATCGGGTGGGGGATCATGTCCGGTTATTCCTTAACAAATAGTTCGCGCGGCACATTTGCGAGGCATTCCGGCCCGGTTTCGCCAATGACAATACTCTCGGTGATCTCAAAGCCCCAGTCTTCCATCCACAGGCCGGTCATAAAGTGGAAGGTCATGTTTTCTTTCAGTACGGTTGTGTCGCCGGGCCTGAGTGACATCGTGCGCTCGCCCCAGTCCGGCGGATAGGACAGGCCGATAGAATAGCCTGAACGATTATCCTTGGTAATGCCGTATTTCTTGAGGACAGCGAAGAAGGCAAGTGCAATGTCCTCACACGAATTACCGGCCTTTGCCACCTGTAATCCCGAAGCCATACCCTCCAATACCGCTTTCTCGGCATCGAGGAAGGTTCGTGTCGGCTTACCGAGAAACACCGTGCGCGACAGCGGACAGTGATAACGGCGATAGACGCCGGCAATTTCGAAAAACGTGCCTTCACCGGCCTTCATCTGCTCGTCATCCCAAGTCAAGTGAGGCGCCGCCGCATCGGCGCCCGACGGCAGTAGCGGTACGATCGCCGGATAATCGCCTCCGGCGCCAATGCGAGCGTCATAACGCAGCGACGCATCATAGATCTCAGCGACCAGATCGCATTTTCGCATCCCCGGTTCGACCTTGTCGAAAATCCGCTGGTGCATGCGCTCGACCAGGCGCGCGGCGGTGCGCATGTAGCTCAGCTCCTGCTCGGATTTCACCGCCCGCTGCCAATTCACCAGTCCCGTGACGTCGGTAAATCCAGCATTGGGCAGATGTTTTCGGAGCGAGGCGTAACCGGCCGCGGAGAACCAGTAGTTGTCCATCTCGACGCCGATGCGGGCCTTGGCCCAGCCGCGTTCTTCAATTCGCTCTGAGAGGTAATCCATCGGGTGACGTTCAGTGGATTGCACATAGTGATCCGGATAGCCGATGATGTCGTCATGGTGCATGAAGCAGGTACGCTTAGCACCGTTGGCATCCTGGCTGCGTCCAAACCAGACCGGATCACCGTCGAGTCCAAGCAACACGCACTGGTGCACATAGAACGACCAACCGTCATAACCGGTTAGCCAAGACATGTTGGATGGGTCCGAGACGATCACAAGGTCAATCTCCCGTGCCGCCATAACGTCATGGGTCCTGGTTATGCGGGCGGCATATTCATCACCGGAAAAATGGAGCGTGGGAGCTGTCATCGGCCGACTCATTATCGAGTCTAACTGACAAACTCGGTGCCTGCACCGGCAGCTTCGGCGCGCTGGCGGGCAAAAGTAGCGATAGCCGTGTCCTGCAATCCCGTGCCGGTCAGGTCGCAAATAGTGATGGCCTCGGGCGATGGCCGGCCCGGAGAATTCCCTGCAACGATATCACCCAATTCAGGAAATACCGCATTGTCAGTGATAAGGCCGGCAACCAGCGCATGATGCAGTTCACCCAATTTTTCCGTCTGAGATCTTCTGTCGGGCACGTAGAGATCGGCGCGCATGAGACAGGCAGGTGCAAGCTCATTCTTGTGGGGTTGATCGGAACCCATGGCCGTGATGTGCTGTCCGGGGATAAGCCATTCGGCGTTCACCAGCGGTGTCGCCGACGGCGTCGTGGTTACGACGATGTCCGCAGACCTCACCGCATCCGCGGCATTGTTCGCAACGCCGACGGTAATGTCGAGTTCGGCGCTCAACTCACGTGCCGCCGATGCGGCTTTGTCGGCATCGCGGGCCCAGATTACGGCGTATTTGATCGGTCGCACCAGACACAACGCTTTAAGCTGCAAACGACCTTGGGTTCCAGCGCCGATGATGCAGGCGCGTTCAGCGCCAGGTCGCGATAGATGTTGCGCGGCCACGGCACCGGCGGCGGCCGTGCGTACGTCGGTGAGATAACCGTTATCGAGCAACAGCGCCTCGACCATGCCGGTGCGCGCCGAAAATAGGATCATCAATCCCGATGTGCTGGGCAGTCCAAGCTTGGGATTGTCGAAAAATCCCGGCGACATCTTAATTGCGAAGCTGTCGATGCCCGGTACATACGCGGTCTTCACATCGACTTCACCATTGAATTCCGCAATGGCCATGGACAGAATCGGCGGCATAACCACTTTACCGCTCGCCAAAACCGTGAAGGCGGATTCGATGCAATCGACCGCATCCAGATCGAGCCAAACCACTTGGCGCAAATCTGTTTCGGTAAGAATTGTGATTTTAGGCATGTTCATTTAGATCCGCTGGGTACATCTACATCTTCCCCGGAAATGGCGCGATGATGCAATTCCATATCGACATTGCAACCGTACCCTGACCGGCAATGATGTCGTGATGATCGAAAGGCGGCACGATGTTCATTCATTCCTCCGAAACAAGCCGGTCGACTTCGTTCTGTGCATCATCTTTTGAGACGCCTACGATGCGCACCTCGGCGCCCAACGCCTTGATCCCGTCGATCTTGTTTTGCGGCACCTGTTTCGACATGTGAATAATACAGGGAACTCCAGCCTCGCGGGACCGTTCAATATCGTGCAGTGCAACGGGGCGTGAGACGGGCAAGTTGGCACTTCTTCTACGTTGGCAATCTGAGAAGTCGCCCGTAGCCCTGCACCGGGGTATGGTAACCCGCGGCCCGCAATGCCTGCCAAAAGAGCGCCTGGTTGGCAGTGATCACCGGTTTGTCCAGCACTTGTTCGATGCGTTCAACGACATCGACCGCACGCAGCGCCGTGCAAGAGATAAATAGCGCATCCGCCTCAGGCCTGTCCGCCTCCAGGGCGGCTTCGTAAATCGCCTGCGGTGGGATGCACGCCATGACATTGTCGTCGTCAACGAGAAAGCTTGTCAGCGCCACCACATCGAGGCCCCTGTCCTGTATATAGCGCACCATAGGCCCGTTGACGTCGTCGATATAGGGCGTGAGCACGGCGATCTTGCGCGCTTCGAAGCGGGCTAAACCCTCGAGCCCCGCGGTGATTGGTGTGGCAACCGGGATGGCCGGGCGCACTGCCCGGATGCCGGCGGCGATCGCCTCGTAGCCGATCACCACGGTGCCGGACGTACAGCTGTATGCCACGGCGTCCAGGCGCCCTTCTGGGATGATGAGCGAGACGGCGTCACCGAGATTCGGCGCCATGGTGCGTAAGTTTTCGACGGTGCAGGGATTGACATTGCGAATGCGGGAGACAAAAACGGCGACATCATCGCTCGGGCGCATGTTCATGAAATCACGTTCGGACGCATAATCACTCGCCAGGGCAATGAGCCCGATTCGGTGGCGCCCGGGTCCCGCGTCCAGGTCATAGGCCGAGCAGACCGGGTCAGCCCGGAGTGCCATAGCCGGTGCCTCGTTATTGATGCTGTTCATACGGCTTTTCTCCTTATAACGGCGAAGCTTTCAAGCGGCTGCGAATACGAAGATGGTGTCGCGGAGTGAACGCATACCCAGCGGCCTTCCGGATTGCTTCAAAACCATACACCGTCCTGCACATCACCGACACCCTGCTTCCGAATACTATCAGGTTTACGCTTAAGTTCTTTGGCGAAATTGACAACGGCGCAGGCCGGGCAATGCGTTCGGACACGCATATACTCAACTACCGCAGTGATATACAATGCTCACGAGCGCTCGACGATAATAAAATGTTTTTGGAATTAAGACGATTCCATTCTCAATTACGAACAAGAGAGCTACCTTTCAGGTAGGTGGAATATGTGATGTTTACTATCTGCCATTAACTACAAGCAATGACCGAAGGAGGTCACCATGAAAAATGTCCTGAGAATAGTTTCAGCAATCGCCAGTATTGCCGTGTTCGGCGTCGTGCAGGCTGACGAATGGAAATACGTAATGGAAGAAGGGCTGACCGACCCTCAAGGGTTGTTTGCCACGAAATTCAAGGAGGAAATCGAAAAAAATTCCGATCACACGATCAAAATATATCCGGTAGGCAGTCTGGGCGAATCCGCTGACGCAATGGAACAAACCCAGGCGGGCCTGCTGCAATTTATAGATCAGTCACCCGGTTTCACCGGCGCAATGATTCCGGAAGCAGAGGCGTTTCTTGTTCCGTATGTACAACCGACCGACCCTCAGGAAGTACGTACCTACTTTAAAGAAGGTAAGGCCGTGAACGAGTTGTTCCACGAAATCTATCGCGAGCAGGGCCTCGAGTTGCTGGCGGTGTTCCCGGAAGGCGAACAGGTTGTCACTACCAAGAAACCGTTCCGCACGCCAGAGGAACTGGAAGGGATGAAAATCCGTACCATGACTTCCCCGTTGCTGTTGGAAACATATAAAGCATTCGGTGCCTCGCCTATCGCGATGTCCTGGGGGGAACTTATCGGCGCCTTGAAAACCAATATGGTTGACGGCCAGGAGAACCCCGCGATCTGGATCGAAGCCTACGGCCTGGATGATCTCGCACCTGTTTTGACCCTCACGGGACATGCTCAATACACGACGGCTGTGATGGCCAACTCGGACTTTTATGACGGATTGAGCGAAGAAGACAAACAGTTGGTCCAGAACGCGGCTTCGGCGGCGCATGACTATATTCTCGATCTCGTGGTCGAGATGGATGCGACGGGCCTGGCCAAAATCAAGGAGACCAACCCTAATGCCGTGATTAACAAGCTGACCGACGAGGAAAAAGCCGTTTTTATTGAACGCGCTAAAGCCGTTGAAGAGGTGTACATCGAAAAAGCAGGAGAGCGCGGCAAGGCAATTCTTGAGCAAATGAAGGCGGATTTGGACGCCGCCAGAAGTTAAGCGAATGCAGTTCGCTCGACGGGGAAAATAATTAGCGGATGGGCATTTCGCTTAGCATCCCTGACTCTTATTGAAAATGACCGGGGTCCTGTTCTGCAGACAGGATTCCGGTTTTTTTTATTAAACGGGCTAATTGCTGATCCCTTCCTAGTCATTAATCGGATCGGTAGGATGAACGAAACAAGCAACAAGCGCCAGGGTGCAACAGGCATTCTCGATATGGTCGACAATGCCATTGCTCGCCTGGAAGAAGTAATCATGGCGATCGGCGTGATACTGATGGCGGTTAATACCATTGCCAATGTGATCAGCCGTTTTGTTTTCAACCATTCCCTCATTTTTGCCGAAGAACTCAACAGTATATTTATATTGCTGGTGACGTTTGCCGGTATCGGATACGCCGCGCGGCACGGCAGGCATATCCGGATGTCGGCGATCTACGACGCGATGCCGCAACACATCAGAAAGATATTGATGATCGCCATTACCGCCACCACCGCTGCGTTCATGCTGTTTTTGGCTTGGTACGCCGTTGAATACATCCTGAATCTTTACTCAAAAGGGAGAGTCTATCCGGCGCTCGGCATCCCTGTTTATATTTCTTACGTCTGGGTGCCTGTGGGGTTTTTCATCACCGGCATTCAGTATGCATTGACTACGGTGAAAAACATTCAGGAAAAAGATATTTATTTGTCCACTAACCTGCACGAGCAAGATGCACAAGAGGTGGAGGTTTAATCATGGCTCTGACTATATTTCTGGTCATGGTGGTGTTGTTGTTGCTCGGATTTCCGATGATGATCCCGTTGATTGCCGGTGCATTCATCGGTGTGGTGCAGTTGTTCGGCGATGTGGACAAAACCGAGTTTATGGTGCAGCAGATGCTCGGCGGCATCCGCCCAGCTTCGTTGATCGCAGTGCCGATGTTCATCCTCGCCGCCGATATCATGACCCGGGGACATTCAGCAGACCGTTTGATCGACATGGTGATGGCCTTTGTGCGCCATTTAAAGGGCGGCTTGGCCGTCAGCACGTCGTCGGCCTGTGCGCTGTTCGGCGCCGTATCTGGTTCCACTCAGGCGACCGTGGTGGCGGTCGGGGGTCCGCTTCGCCCCCGGATGCTAAAGGGAGGCTATAAGGATTCATTTGTTCTCGCATTGATCGTCAATTCCAGCGATATTGCTTTTTTGATACCGCCGAGCATCGGCATGATTATCTACGGTGTCGTATCCAAGTCCTCGATTCCTGAGCTGTTTATCGCGGGTATCGGACCCGGTTTGCTGATTTTGTTCATGTTCTCGGTTTACAGCATGATTTACGCCACCGTTAAGGGTGTGCCAACCGAACCGGCCGCGACCTGGGGAGAGCGTATGACCGCTATCAAACGCGCTTTGTGGCCATTGGGTTTTCCCGTGCTGATTATCGGCGGTATTTTCGGCGGTATTTTCAGCCCCACCGAAGCAGCCGCGGCAAGTGTGCTCTACGCCTTGTTCCTTGAGACCGTCATTTTCCGTTCGATTTCCATCAAGGATTTCTACTCCATCTCCAAGTCGACGGGCATGGTCACCGCTGTGGTGTTTATCCTAGTCGGCGCAGGTGCAGCGTTCGCCTGGGTACTGTCTTTTGCCCAAATTCCGCAACAGTTATTGGGCGCTATCGGTATTGATGAAATGGGGCAGATTGGCGTCTTGTTTACGATTGCCATTGCATTTTTTATCGGCTGTATGTTTGTTGATCCTATCGTGGTGATCTTGATCTTTGTCCCGATATTCGCACCAGTGGTCAAAAGTACCGGGCTGGATCCCATCCTGGTCGGCACTTTGATCACCCTCCAAGCGGCCATTGGGTCGGCGACGCCGCCGTTCGGTTGCGACATTTTCACCGCCGTGGCTGTATTCAAACGTCCGTATCTCGAAGTGGTTAGAGGCACGCCGCCGTTCATACTCATGCTGCTCGCTGTGGCGGTGTTGATTATTTTCTTCCCCGAGATCGCACTGTTCCTGCGCGACATTGCTTTTGCAAAATGATTGGAGATGAGCCGTATGTTCGAAAAGTTACTGGTTGCCGTTGACGGCTCTCAAGGTGCGCAAGAGGCGCTGAAAATGGCCGTTGAGATGCAGAAAATATGTGGAGCTGAACTGCTCATTTTGTCGGTTTACCGGGAACACAACCTGTGGAAAGCATCGGTAACATTTGTTTATCCGGAAAAGACGGCGTCTACGGATGACGCCATGAGACAATACGCGCAGGAAGTGGCGGAAAAGAGCAAGGCATACGCCATTGAGCAAGGCGTTGACTCTGTCCGTTCCTTCTATGTAGGCGGCGGCCCCGCGCGGAAGATCGTTAAATTCAGCAAGGACCACGACATCAACCTGATTATAATGGGCAAAAAGGGATTAAGTGACTCCACGCATGACTTGTTAGGTGGTGTCGCTCATAAGGTGACGAGCCTGGCGAAATGCCCCGTGTTGACGGTCTGATCCAACCTGATTGCCCGGCCACACTGGATCCAGACACTCATGACTGCCAGCTCAATTACCGTATCGGTATAAATCTGGGGGATAAGGTGGCGCCCCCAAGGGATTCGATCTAATTCCGCGGTTGCACATAACATCAAAACTACCAGAATTTTGATTAAATATCAGAGAGTTGTCTGAACGACCGAATCAACGTGCTGACAGCAATTTAATATTGAATGCACGAAGTGTAATACACAATATGTAATAGGTAAATTTTCGAAATTCCAACTTTGTGTTTCTCGAAAATGCGTGTTAGTTGCCCTTCATGTGACAAATGTGAATCGGCGCCCAACTTTGACCTAATCGGCATGCAATTGTGACCCCGCCACGACCCGCTGTGCTCTGAAAAAAAGACATCTCACTTAAACCGGGACCACCGCGTATTCATGATGAAGCGAAGCAGGGTCCCAATTCATTTGGACTCATTTTTGCAGTGACAATAATCACAGAAAATTTGCCCAAGATCGCTTACCATCTTGAACGTCATGTAATCCTCAGGCTCTCATAGAGGCAGTCAGGTCATAAGGAGTGCCAAATGACGATAGAAGATGCGCCATGTGATATAAGAATGTATTTACTACTCCATGCACTTGGCGATAAAGAGGAGCTAATTAGTGAGGCGATTCGTCTGCTACTGGAAACAGACATGAATGAGAAGTCCTGGCAGCAGATTCGAGATATGGGACTTGAAATCGCCCCGGAACACCCTCTGTTCAATTCCGCGAAAACCTTTCACCAACTTCGGAGAGAGTTCGCTGAATGCTATCGGGTCCAGCAGACTACAGTCGATCACCCCGAGAATAATAGACGCATTGTGCAGCGTCTTTTGGTTTCAGATCGCCGTTCGTATGAAAGGCGCGAAATCAGGTTGCCGTGGCTGGGTGTCGAGAGGCGTAAACGTGAACGTCGACATTTTGAGTGTGAGTTAACGTAGGCAACATTTTCGCGCAGATACTCGACAACGCGCCCCAAATCTAACGACAGCCAATAGATTTGTTTTCGGGTTAGGGACGCTCTTTCTTTTGCCGAACCGAATCACCAAGGTGACAATTATCATTCGGCCATCGCTATCTTCCCATCTTCTGGTTCCTGGATGATCTCAAGTTCGGACAAGACTTTCACGTCGGTATGGACATTCTTGTAATCTCTTTTCAAATGCTTCGCTAATGCGTAAATGCTCATCGGGCCGTCTTGATGTAATAGCTCAACCTCCTCATGATATATGGTATATCACACCATATAGTGACGCTCAACTTCCGCTGGAAGTCCCACTGCCACGGCTTGTATCACACCCGATTGCCGCATAACTTTTAATTCGCCAGGCGCAGGCTTGGCGGAAGGTGGCATACGCATAAAACAAGGATGACTTGCTCTACAAACCAGTCTAAGTTCGTTCGGACGTTAGCAAGTTGACAGTACCGCCTGAAATATAATTCGCCATGAACAGGCGGGCAGAAAGGAGAAAACGGAGGTAATAATATAAACTCCGTTTCTAGCGCCTAGGTTGCCATTTGTCACATGGGAGCAGGCAACCTGTGTTTGTTAATTAGGCAATTCGTTAGTTTCTGAGTTTTCAATAGCTGTCTTTCGTTAACGTGACCATGCCTATTGCCGCGTTGACTCGGCCGTGACCCACGCCAATGCCGCGTCACATCTGGCACCTTACTGTCGGTTAGTACCCGTCCAACATTTGCTGCAATACCTGCCGTGCATCATCGAAGAACTTGCTTCTCTGATCCGCGCGGCGGTTGCCTGCGCCCGCACCGGGAGCGGGTGCCGGAGTCGGCAGATAGGCTGCGGAAATTTTCTCCGTCGTAAAGGTCCCCTGAATTGTAACGGGAATGCCGTTGCACTGTATCGTGCTCGGGCCTATCGTCCCGCTCATCATGATGCCAACGATTGTAGCGCTAGCGAGAACAGGCCCCGCACAGATGAACCCTGGCATGCTGAAACTTGCACCTGGATACGCTGCGGTGACCATGTTTCCAGTGATAGTCCCCGAGCCGGCGAACGGCAAGGATGGATCCAGTATCACCGTACCATCGGGGTTGATGACGACAACAATACTACCCGTCACCGTCTCGGGCGTCACGCCAGGAATAGATACGGTCGCTGTGGCAAAACCCCAATAGGTCCCAGTATAAGCTGTGGCGGCTTCGCGGATGCCGCCTCCGCTGCTGGAGCTTCCGCCGCCGCAAGCTGACAAAGCCGCTACAAATGAAGCCGAGACTAAAACTACAACGAACTCTTTGAACCGTTTCATCGCGCGCCTCCAAATACTTGCCGCTTATGCGCTTTTTTCCCTACCTACTTCTGCCTCTCCGGAGACGACTTTTTCTTGTTCTTTAGATTTCGGACCTTACTTTGTTGGCCTTGTAGCCGCATTGACTTCAATCAAGTAAAGATCTGAAAGGTATCGTTTCTTGGCGGTCTTTGGGGCCGCTTTTTTTGCAATGTGTATTTACGGCAACATATACATTGTTACCATTAGCAGTCCCCGACGGCCTATCCGACACACCGACGCGACGGCACAAAACGCGCTTTCATTGGCCTGAAATTCCCACCCTGACTTATACGCTAGGCATGCTTTCCAAAAACTTAGGCAAAACTCAAGTAAAAACAGATATTTAATATTAGGTTTTGCTTAAAAGCCGCGTAAATAGTGGCGTCCCCAAGGCGGTTCGACCTTATCCCCCAACTGGAACAATCATCTTACGTTTCAATTTATGCTGATAAAACAAAAAGATTACCAATCCGTCTATTTGTAGCATCATGATTAAGCCAGCAGCCACCTAGTAAACTCTGTTTATCCAAAAAAATCGTTCAGATGCAGAAAACGGCTATTTGCGATACAATGTATACATTGCACACATAGAGACATGCTCAAATGGCGACACTGAGTATACGCGTACCCGAAGAGATCGGTGAGCAGTTGGAAAAACTCGCGGAATCTACCGGACGGACCCGCTCGTTCCTTGCTCTCGACGCCCTGCGCCGCTACCTCGCCCAAGAGGAATGGCAAGTGCAGGCCGTGCGAACTGCGGTAGAAAAAGCAGAGAGTGGAACGGCAAAATTTGCCAGCCACGATGCCGTCGATCACTGGCTGACTAGCTGGGGTACTGATGAGGAAGGAGATGCACCGGAATGCAAATAAGATGGCAGGACGACGCCATCAGTGATTTGATTCAAGTTCGGCGCTACATCGCCATGGATAATCCCTCGGCCGCTGCCAAGGTTGCCAATCGCATCCGTAGTGCTGTCCACGAACTCGCCAGTCGGCCTGGCATGGGCAGACCTGGACGAGTACCCGGAACCCGCGAAAGAGTACTGGTCGATGTTCCATACATCGTTGCCTATCGTGTGGAGGAAAACAGTATTGTAATCCTTAGAGTTCTCCATACCTCCAGGAAGTGGCCTGAGCGAATAACCTGACAAACGATTGCTTGTCAGTTGTTGTTCATCATTATTCATCCGCTAGCGGATAATCCCGCAAGTAAACACCTGTCGCTCGTCATTACGCATCCGCGAGACCGCAGCATTGGAAATAAGCGACGTCTCAGGCCGCCTCGCACCATTCGT
>Ga0209456_10000820_pt1 | contig 15792 bp, 13 predicted proteins | sample COG_11_FD_184755 | JGI IMG/M metagenome (GOLD analysis project Ga0209456, IMG submission 184755) | Pelagic marine sediment microbial communities from the LTER site Helgoland, North Sea, for post-phytoplankton bloom and carbon turnover... | ecosystem: Environmental > Aquatic > Marine > Neritic...
CCCGCCGAGAGCTTCTTTCACACGATCAAGGTCGAGGTCATACACGGTGAGCGATTTGCCACCAGGGAGGAAATGCGACAGACGGTATTCGAATACATCGAAGTGGATTACAATCGAACCCGCCGACACAGCGCCAACGGATACATCAGCCCGGAAGCGTTTGAGGCACAACGAGTCGCTTAACGACGTGTCCACCGTAGGCGGGCAAGATCACATCGCTCCGATGGCTAACATCGCACACAAGGTGCAGGTATCGCCCACTACGGATTTTAAACTCATGATTTTCTCCTCTGGTACGAAGTCTAATTTTCTCTACTCACGGGTACATACCTTAGCAAGTGTTTTGAGTGCCCTCTATTAGGGTATTCACTTACTCGAATTAGGTGAATTCAGCTAATTCGATATCAAACGCTTCGTTTAGCGCCGGCATTACCACTTTCTTAACGCTGCCGAGTATTTTGGCCACTTCATATATTTCATAATCTTCCATCAGAACTCCCGGCTATTTTTGTCCTTCACCACTATGGAAGACACGGTTGAGAACGGCTACTTAGGATGTGTCTGACCTTTAGAAGGGGAGTCAATTACAATATCATGCATTATTCTTTCCCTTTTCAGTCATTCTGGCATCAAACTTTTCCTTATTTATTACGAAGCGTTCATGAAGCCCTTTGGAGATTAAATCTATTCCATCATGTGCCTCTACAGAAAATAATAGCTTTCTTCCTTCAACCTTAATCAGTTCGACTGTAGCCGTAACCTCCAAACCAGGTGGTGTTGCTGCATCGTGACTTACATTAATATGAGTTCCAACTGTCTGTTCTTTTGGCCAATCAAGGTGGGGGTTGATAGCTTTGATACAAGCCCATTCCAGGAAGCCTACCAGAAATCCTGTAGCAAATACTTGTGGCATTGCTACAAACTCCTGTGATTCCGGATAAAGCGCAGGAACCGTCTTAGATATTGGCACTACGAATTTATGTTCGTACCGGATCCCAGGTTGCATTGTTTCTTTCAATTCATTCTCCTCTTACGGATAACAGTTATTGAACTTACACATATGCATCGTCAACCATCGACGTGGTGACCCGATTATCTCTAATCAATTTTCTAAGGTATGCCAGGGCGAAAAGCGTGGTTTTCGCGATTCTTACCTATCGGGCTCCTAGAGCGTCAGGCGGAGTGCCACCCGTCGTGTACGAATGGAGTAAGGGTAGTGCCGATCCGCCGGTCCACCGAAGAGTTCGGGCGGATTGACCGCCAGACTCATATCCCCCTTCAGCAGAAAGTCGGCGACAGCGGTCGCGAGCCTTTTCACGTTCTTTTTGTGAGCTTCTGCGACAGGCCTGCCCTGTGTCGGCGCGATAAGCACATTACCCAGATCCAGGAAGGGTTTTATGCCTTCGGGAAACTCACCACTTTTCAGGTCTGACTGGGACAGGGTGAATGCCGCACCCCGGATGCGGCCATCCTTGAGTGCCGATAGCAAAGCTTCCTCGTGAATAACCGCATCTCGCGCGGTGTTAATGATAAAGGGCTTCCTGGGGGATTGGAAAACCTGGTCGATGAGAAAGACCTGCTCATCGCCACTGGTGTGAATACTGATGATATCGGCGCGTTTCACGACTTCCTCGATCTGGCAGTATTCGATGACGGGGCGCAGCAGGGGATCCGGGAGGTGGAACTCCTCGTAAACAGCACGCGGGTGATTGTCGAAGCCGAGCACCCGCGCGCAGTGGGGCAAGATCATCAGGGCGAGGGCCTGGGCCACGCGCCCACAACCAATCAGTCCGACGGTTTTGTCCGCCAGTTCGAAACCGCTGTACCCCTTTGGCGGCGGCGCGGCGGGGTCCAGGATTACGGTCGCCTTTTTACCCTTGTGCTGCTGGAAGGAATCGCTCAGGAGAAACACCATCAGGCGCTTGCTCAGGTTAGCCGCCTCGAAGGTATTACCGTATTCGGTGATTTTGACGACGATACCGCAGGCCGTGGCTTCCATGAGGTTCACGTTGCGCGGCGAGTCTCCAAGCACACCGATAATTTTGAGGGACAAGGGCGCTGTCTCCATCACCTCCAGGGGAACGCGCACCCTCTCCCGCACTATTAGTGCATTGTAAGGCTTGGCCTGAAGCAACTTGATCAAATTACCCGTCTTCAGCCGAACCACATCGGCCTTGATACCAACATCATTGAGCAACGGTCGGGCATGGTGTTCGAGCTTTTCGTCCAGCAGTACGCGATACTTGCTCATTGTGTTATCTCTGCGGCTGTGGATTCGGCGGTTTGTAACTGATGGATTGCAATCATTATTCGATGATTGTAATCACCTTAGGGTCAAAATACTCTTGTGGCTTCCCGATGGTAATAGTTCAGTCAACTTTCTTTCCTTAGTTAGTCGATTGTCTAAGCGAACACAAAACAGCTCTATAATTCCGTAACTTGCAATCAGTCTGTCGATAGTAATCCTTGCTGTCAGCCTGTGTAAACTGTCGGCATTGTTTGCACGCCTCACTTCCTGGAGTCTCTGAGAGAATATACGCAGCGAGGGCGCTTGAAGCACCAGCGTCAGGTAGCGGAGCCAGGATATTGCCCTTTGTACTAAAGTCCACGGCTATGGAATAACCGCTCGAGCAGCAGTCACGTTCCAATATCGCTGGATTTAATCCGCCTGGTTCGAACATCATTTATCTTGTGTGACTTTGAATAAAGCGCCTAACACAAAATTAATGGTGTTGATTGTCCATGGTTAACTGGTCTTGATAGTTTATTCGTCTTGCATTGAATAGTAATTGTAAAACTGTTTAGCCGTTCTTCCACTTTTTGAAGCCCTGGTCATTGAAAATGATATTGCAGCTTCATGCAACTTATCTCTGCTACCCTTAAAGTTCGGAAAATAGCTGTCTACTATGCTCAAGTATCCTTCAATATTTGGAGGATAGAACGATAACCACAAGCCAAATCTGTCTGAAAGTGAGATTTTTTCTTCGATGGTATCGGCGTAGTGTAATTCTCCATCAACATTTTTCGTATCCAGGTTGTCTTTCATATACTCTGGCAACAAATGCCTGCGATTCGAAGTTGCGTACAATATTACATTCTTGGGTGGTAGTTCGATTGATCCATCAAGTACTGTTTTTAATACCATATAAATATTTTCATTTTCTTCAAATGAAAAATCATCGCAATAAATAATAAAATTCTGAGGAACATCCCTTATCTCATCGACGATATACGGAAGGTTATGTAAATCATTCTTGAAAACTTCTATCAGACGCAGACCGTTAGTCTTATATTCATTTAATACAGCTTTAATCAGCGACGATTTTCCTGTTCCTCTTGCACCCCACAGCAATGCGTTATTAGCAGGCTTGCTTGATATAAATCTTTCAGTGTTTCGCACTAATTCACTTTTTTGCTGATCTATACCAATCAACGAGTTTAGTGAAATAGGATCAATTGAGTTAACGGGACGCAAGCGAAGATCTTGCTGCCTCCAAATCGCTGCATATGTTTCATGCCAATTGAATTCCATATGATTCAACCTAGTAAACTCGACAATTACAAAAAGATAGCAAGCCCAAGAATCCCAGGATGTTAAAATAATTCATTACTTCTGTCTGCACATTATTAAGGGTCTATCCGTACATCAAACGGACTAAGTAAGGTCGCGGCTACTATCAATCCTCTTTATTAACTGCTGACATGCAGTGGCACGCGCCATCCGTACATCGTTCATGGCCTGAAATTCGTCAAAGGTCTCGTTCTTCGGTGCAAATCCCTCCGCATAGACCTGCAGCTTGAACTGCCCGTCAGTATCCAGCGGTATGTTCAGTGCATAACTCCCCGAACCATCACAAGAGAACGTAAATTGCCCATTGGCGAGTACCATGGCACAGATCGGCGTTTGCGTATTCTGGAGCAGTACTGTGCCTGAGATATCGATCCGTTTACCGGCAGAGCCGGGAAACACACCGGGATCGTAAGGCGAGTTGTAGCCTGGACAGGCTCCCGAGCGCGTCATGACGACTGTGTCATCGTCGGAACCCAATAGAGTGTCGATTCGAGGAAAGAAGCCGTCCGCGTAGATCTGGCGCTTAACGGTACCGTTATTCTCACGCGGCAGCCCTGTCAGGGAAAACACGCCGGCAGGGTTGCAGGAGAACATGAATTTGCCGCTGGCCAGCACCATGGCACAGATGTCCTGGGCATCAATAGTCTGTACAGTTCCGTTCAGATCAACAGGGCCATCAAGTGCACTACTGGGATTCACATTATTGACAAATACAAGTTGATTGGAAGGATCATAAGTACCTGTATAACCGTTTAGCGGCACGTCGGTGAACGCGGGGTGGATGTTGGTGAGGTCATATCGCGGCAAAGTGGCAATTTCGTCAACGACGTCCATGCCATTCCCTATCACCCGGCCAAATACCGTAAATCCACCATTCTGGAAATCGAGATTGCCTGAGTTGTCACCAAGGTTGACAAACCACTGACTGGTTGCGGAGTCCGGATCGCCACCGGTCTTGGCCATCGCCAGCGTACCCCGAATATTGGACCGTGACGGATCGAACTCATTAACAATGGGTGCATCCGTTGGCACTAAAGAATAAATATCATCCAGGAAGCGGAAGCCACCACCCTGGAGTGCAAACCCAGGCACGCTACGATGGAAAATACTGTTATCGTAGTCGCCATCATTCACGTAGTTCATGAAATTGGCAACAGTGACGGGTGCTTCGCTATCGAAGAGTTCTACATCGACAAACCCCAACGTAGTTTCAATGCGTACAAACAATGCGCTTGCGGATTGTGCGCAGTATGATACAAGCACCGATATCAACAGAGTTTTAAGTATTTTTCTGTTACTAATGGTCAGTACCTATCAAACATTTTACTGTTCATCCCCGCCAACCCGATCCCGCCCCTGTCAGCCGACAGCCAAAAAGTACCATCTATTGGTTCTCGATCCTGGCTACTGCCACGACGATACAGTCGACAATCATTTCTCATCAAGCACTGAAATGTTTGCACGAATTTTTGAGGCTCCCTAATTTCATATTTACACCATTCAGATTTTTTTCATTGACGTCAATCAAGCGCAAGTTCATTTATTCAGTCTGGCCACACACCCGAATGGCACTTAATTAAGGATCTGCGAGTCGTGTTACGTAGGCTAATGGTTTGAAAATGAAAGAGAAGGTTGACTGGGACTGGTAAGATGTTTGTTGCGACACATCGACCCCACCCGCCCCGAGGCCAACCTTTATGACGCACTGTAACCGTCCATCGCTGCCACAACAACGTCGTCTTGCCAAACAGGCTCAGAAGATCGATGCCAATCATTTCTTCAACCTGCTCACCAGCCCGCAGTTACTGGAGGCGGTAGAGGCGCAGCTTCCCGAGCACCGGGAACGGTACTATCCACCGACGCTGACGTTATCGATGTTTTTAGGGCAAGTCATGAGTGCCGACGGTTCCTGTCAGAACACGGTGAATGAAGCGCTGATCAATCGCCTGCTGAGCGGGATGTCTGTGAGCAGCGCCAACACCGGCGGCTATTGCATCGCGCGCCAGCGCTTGCCGCAGGAGATGGTGAGTACGCTGGCCCGACAAACCGGGGCGTTGCTTGGCGCGTACACGCCCACAGGGTGGTTGTGGCGCGGCCGGCACGTGAAACTGGTGGATGGCACGACGGTCTCGATGCCGGACACCGAGGGGAATCAGGCCCGCTTTCCCCAACCGGGGGGACAAGCACCTGGCGTGGGCTTTCCGCTGGCGTGGCTGGTCGGGGTGATTTCCCTGTCCAACGGCGCGGTGCTCGATGCCGCCATGGGGCCGTACCAGGGTAAGGGCACGGGTGAACATGGTCTGTTTCGAGGGCTCAAGGAGGCGTTTGTCGCCGGCGATGTGATGCTGGCGGACGGCTATTATTGCAGTTATTTCTTGATCGCCGATTTGATACGGCGCGGGGTGGACGTGGTGTTCGAGCAGCATGGCGCGCGCCATACGGATTTTCGCCGGGGAGAGCAACTCGGTACGCGGGACCATCGGGTGTGCTGGTCCCGGCCTGCCAGACCGGATTGGATGAGCCGGGAGGAGTACCACAGCTATGCGAAGCAGATCACGGTGCGCGAAGCGAATGTCGGCAAGAAAGTGCTGGTGACCACGCTGCTGTTGCCACGCAAAACCGCCAAGGCCGAGCTGGAAGCGTTGTTCCTGCAGCGCTGGCATGTCGAGCTGGATCTGAGAAACATAAAGACCACCCTCGGCATGGAAGCGTTGAGTTGCAAGAGCCCTCAGATGTGCGAGAAAGAAATGTGGGTCTACCTCCTGGCGTACAACCTGATCCGGCTGCTGATGGCCGAGGCGGCGCTCCAGGCCGGGGTGACGCCGCGCCAGTTGAGCTTCAAACATACGCTGCAGATTTGGGTGGCGTGGAGTCAACGGCAGTTTCTCTCAGGCACCAAAGAAGACACGGCGACCTTGTTCCGACTCATTGCTCAAATACGGGTAGGAGAACGACCCGGCCGGGTTGAACCGCGGGCGGTCAAGCGCAGGCCCAAGCCTTATCCACGCTTGAACAAACCTCGCTGGAAAGCACGTCAGGAAATCAGAAAACATGGACATGCCAGCAAGCTTGAGCTTAATTAAGTGCCATTCGCCACACACCCTACTTCAATAATCCGAAGGCCACCGCTATTCCCGGCCTCTTTTTTATTTACTGGCATTCCACAGCACGGGCCATGCGTACATTATTGGTAGTCTTGAACTCTTCAAAGGTCTGGATCGTCGGCGCAAATCCATCTGCATAGACCTGCAGCTTGAACTGCCCGTTATTATCCAGCGGGATGTTCAGGGCATAACTGCCCGAGCCATCACAAGAGAACATGTATTGACCCTAATCAATAGTTCTCATCTTGATGGCGTTAACGTCGGCAAGTGAGTCATTCTGTGTACCCGACTCGGGCCAACTGACTAAACCCTACACTTGGGCGAACCAGATGATGTGCCGCGCCCCCTTCGAACCATGTGCACGTACACGCACCTCTTCCACCTCGAAGCCCACCTTTCGCAGCCGTTGCAGAAAATCCTGATCCGGACCTGCCGACCACACAGCCAATACACCCTGAGGACGCAACGCCGTATATGCCGCATTCAACCCGTTCATGCTGTAGAGCCAATCGTTCTCCTTGCGAGTGAGCCCCTCAGGCCCATTATCCACGTCCAGCAAGATAGCGTCGTAGGCTTGCTGCTCAGCCACCAGAATGCGGGCGACATCCCTCTCGCGCACGGTCACACGCGGGTCCTGGAGTGGATGACCGGTATGCTCGCCAAGCGGCCCCCTGTTCCACGCCACCACTGCCGGCACTAATTCAGCCACCACCACCTGCGCCTGGTCACCGATGTGTCGGAGCGCCGCAGCCAGGGTAAATCCCATGCCCAACCCACCGATGAGCAGCCGCGGCTTTAAGCAACCCGCCAGCCTGGCACAGGTATGCTCAGCCAGCGCATCTTCCGAGCCGTGGACACGGCTGTTCATCAACTCGCCACGGCCCACGATTTTGATCGAGAATTCATCGCGCCGCTGGTAAAGGCGCAACTCCCCGCCGTTGCCGGGCACGGCTGCGCTATCGAGCAATATCCAAGGCGTCATAAAGTTCTCAATCCGTGGCGAGTAGTTCGCAGTGAGTCAGGAATGTCGATACCATGAACCAGGTACCGAAACTGCCATCATATTGTATTCGGGGTCAGCGAGGGCGGATCAGCCGATAGTTGCCGAAATCGGCCTGCAAGTAGAGATCGCCGTCCTGCACGGCAATCGCGATGGTGGCCACCGGCTGTCCCCGGCGACGGAAGAGGTGTGCACCGGCGGGGATCAACAGGCGACGACCGTTCGAGGAGCGCGTATAGAGTGCACCGTCCTCCAGCACGACCTGCAGCCGATCCTCATCCAGTCGGGCCGGAGACTGCCACTCGAAACGACGGGTGACCGCCACATAGGTCCCGGTAAGCGGACTCAGCGTATCGGGGTCGATGCTCGCAGTGGGCGGTCGCGGCGCCGACAGGGCATGGGTGAGGTGATCCTGCACCCGGGCCGTCATCGCACGAAGGCCGTCATGGTTGAACGCATTGATGGTCAGGAAGTACCCGGCGTCGGCCTCACGGTTGTAGCCGAAGCGGGACAGATAACCGTCGCCGTCGCCACCGTGTCCATACCACCGAAAGCCCTTACGCAGGGATTGGCCCAGTCCCAGCCCGTAGCCATAGCCAAGGCCGTGCCGCGCGGCCAGGGTTGTGGCGGGGCGTTCCATGCGCTCGACAGAAGCCTCGTCGAGCAACCGCCTGTTGCCGACCATGCCGCGACGCAGGAACAGCTCCAGCAACGCGCCCAATTCGCGCGGCGTGGCATTGATCGCGCCGAGCGGCGGAAAGATCATGTGCCAGTACGGAATCGTGGTCCTACCGTCGCTGTCGTAGCCGGTGGCGAGTCGCCTGCGCGCGCGCTCATCGTCGGCAAGACCCGCTGAGCGCATACCCAGCGGCCGCAGCAACCGCCCGGTGATGAAGCGCTGGTAGTCTTGCCCACTCACGCGCTCGATGACCAGACCGGCCAGTCCGGCGTTGGCGTTGGAGTACAGGTGGTGCAGACCCGGCGGCCACTGCACCACGCGCGCCTGTGGACGCCAGGCAAAGGCTGCCTCCAGGGTGGGGAAAGGCTGGTTGTGATCAAACTCCTCGCGCGTAATATCGAGCAGGCCCGAGCTGTGTTCGAGCAGTTGCGCGACCCGCACGGGGTGCTCGTCGGCCCAGGGATTTTCGAGCGGTGCGTCGGCAACGATCCCGCGCAGGGTTGTGTCCAGATCGAGGCGTCCCTCTTCGACGAGCAGCAGGACAGCCAGGGCGTTGAAGGTCTTGGTGATGGACCCGATGCGAAACAGCGTGTCAGCGGTGACGGGGCGTCCGCTGTCGCGATCGGCAACGCCGCCGCTGCCGGTTCGCAGGCCGTATTCACCTGACACTACCGTGAGAGCAAATCCCGGCACGGCGTGCTCGGCTCGCAAAGTCTCGAGGTCCAGGATCAGTTGTTCGAAGGACGCCTGGGAAGAATTCGCCAGCGCAGGGAATGCCAGTGCGAGGAGGATAGCGGCCAGTGATGTTGCCCGGCGCACGCTTGTGTAGCCCGCCACTAGTGCTCCGACGCCGTCATGATCGCCTCGCAGATCGCCGCCCCCCGCGCCGTCGGGTCGAGACGCAGCCCGGTTTCGCTCATGGGCTGCAGGCCCAGCTCCCGGTACAGAGCACCCAGGTCGGGAAAGTCATCGGCATCGATGTGCTCCCGGTAGAGCGCCATGAACACCGTTGTACCGGTGAGACGATCCAGCTGCCGCATCAGTTCGCGCGCACTCCAGCTGCGATCGGCGGGCAGGCAGCAATCACGGAATGCCGCGAGAGCCGTATCCAGCGACTGCGCACCCGCAGAGCGCCGGCGCAGTTCGACGTCGGCGAGCAGGGCGATCGCGGCACCGCTCCAGTAGACCCGCATGAACGAGCGGTCGCGCATCATGGTCTCGCTGACCTCGGCGAGACTGCGTCCGCGCGGTGTACCATGAACGCCACGCTCGAAGCCGGCGTGCAGCTTGTCCCAGGCCCATTGTGCGCTCATCATCCCGGCACGGGCCCGCAGGACATTCTGGTAGTAGCTTGCAATACCCTCGGACAGCCAGCGGTCACGAGCGACGATGTTCGGGTGAAGAAGATGACTGAGCTCGTGTACCAGTACCCAGTCGGCCATGAACTCCCCGGCCGGACGACGCTGATCGATATACAGGTGGACAGCGTCGCCACCGCCTCGTTGCACCTCCCCCCAGGGCACCGGCTCACGACCACGTCCGATCGGAACCACCAGCAGCTGCGCGTCGGGCACCGGAAGGCGGCCATAGGCGGCGACCAGGGCACGGGCGCCGCTGGTGACCCATCGCCGCATCGCTGCGGCATCAGGGTCGGGCTCACCCGGCAGCAAGGCGTATCTGAGTCGCCCCCCGGGTAGCTCAATTGACTCGACACTGAATCGACCGATGGCCATGCGGGACTCCCACCCGGACATGCGCTCGCGTATTTCGTACCCCACCCTTCCCCGGGTGCTGCCGATGCGGCTCCAGGGTGCCGAGACATCGTAGCCGGGCGGCAGCTCGAAATCGAGCCGCCAGCGCTGCTCCTCCCGCGTGCCGTCCGGATACCACAGCCACAGCCCGGGGTCGAGGATGATGGCATCCCGGGTGCGCCAGTTGCCCGAGCGCCACTGCCGCCCACCAATCGTGCTGAGATCCACGCGGTAGTGCACGCAGGCCGGGGCACCGGTACCAGGCAAAGTGAGGGTGGAACCTTGCGGCTTGAGTTCGACGGAGTCACCCCGGATCTCAAGCCGGGCGGCGTGCAGCAGATTCGGGGCGCGTTCGTCGTGGGCGGTCAGCCGGCGTGGCGCCGACCCTTCGAAGCAGGCCCGGACATCGAGGTGTTCGAGGTGCTCATCGGCCACCACGGTGTAATGCGGCAACACGGCCGCAGTGGCCGTCGTCGCCAGCACCCAAAGCACCATCGACAGTAGCGCTGCCTGCGGAAATGGCTGGTCGAGCATGTGCCTTCCCCTGATTGGACCATTGCTTGGAACGCGGTGACCGGTCCGGAGTTCCCCCCTGCTCATTGCACGCCCACCCTTCACTGATCGATTTTCGCCACGCGTGGGGCCATTCCAGGCGATCAGAACAGCGCTCCTTGTGAACAAACCCGCCGGACTTCAATCTGTAATGCTGGCAGGACAATAAATCTGTCCCCTTTTAGCTGAATTTCATATAGAATGCGCGTTTAAATTACAGTGCTGTTCGGGCCATACCTGTTTTCAAAGCGGTAATCCTTTCCGATTCACCTCAAAACACACACGGTTTCCACCTGGACCGTCCCAAACCCTGTGCATCGGTTGGGCCGACCAGGTAATAGCGCGCGTCACAGCTCACAAAACGCTCGCCGGTAACGAAACAGGGCTGACTTCTTAACGCGCACCAATCAACTGATTTCTGGAATAAGACATTGCTGACAACCGCTAATATCACCATGCAATTCGGCGCCAGGCCACTATTTGAAAACGTCTCGGTCAAGTTTGGAGATGGCAATCGCTATGGCCTGATCGGAGCCAATGGCTGTGGTAAATCAACCTTCATGAAGATTTTGGGGGGCGATCTGGAAGCCTCCGCCGGCAACGTCTCGAAAGACCCTCAAGAACGTATCGGCAAGTTGAGACAGGATCAGTTTGCTTACGAAGAATGCGGCGTGATCGACACCGTGATCATGGGACATGAGGAACTGTGGGCCGTCAAGTCGGAGCGCGATGCGATTTATGCCAACCCGCAGATGACAGAAGCAGACGGCATCCGAGCCGCCGAGCTTGAATGTGAATTTGCCGAGATGGACGGCTACACTGCGGAGGCTCGCGCCGGCGAGTTGTTATTGGGTGTGGGTATAGCCATTGAACAGCACTATGGCCCCATGAGCGAAGTGGCGCCCGGCTGGAAATTACGGGTGTTACTGGCACAGGTCCTGTTCTCTGAACCGGATATCATGCTGCTGGACGAACCCACCAACAACCTCGACATCAATACCATTCGTTGGCTGGAAGGCGTGCTGAACGAACGTAACTGCACCATGATCATCATTTCCCATGACCGCCATTTCCTAAACAGCGTCTGTACCCACATGGCTGATCTGGATTACGGTGAAATACGCGTTTATCCCGGTTCCTATGATGAATACATGACCGCCGCAACGCAGGCGAGCGAACGTTTGCTGGCAGACAATGCCAGGAAAAAAGCACAGATTGCCGACCTCAAAGCCTTCGTCAGCCGTTTCTCTGCAAACGCTTCAAAATCAAAACAGGCGACTTCCCGAGCCAGGCAAATTGACAAAATCAAACTGGAAGAAGTAAAACCATCCAGCCGCCAAAACCCTTATATCCGTTTTGAACAGAACAAAAAACTGCACCGTCTGGCGCTCGAACTGGAAGGCCTGGGCAAAAGTTTTGATGAAGACTTATTTACTGACCTCAGCCTCATGGTGGAAGTGGGCGAACGTATTGCCGTGATCGGCCCTAACGGTATCGGTAAATCCACCTTGTTGAAATGCCTGGTCGGTGATCTGGCACCGTCGACCGGCACCGTCAAGTGGTCCGAAAATGCGGAGATTGGTTATTATGCGCAGGATCACGCCGCAGAATTCGAAGAAAACAAACCCCTGTTCGACTGGATGAGTCAATGGGGCAAAGAAAGCGATGACGAACAGGTTATTCGTGGCACACTGGGTCGCTTGTTGTTTTCCCAGGACGACATAAAAAAATCCGTCAACGTGATCTCAGGTGGCGAACAAGGCCGCATGTTGTTTGGGAAATTAATGCTGCAACGTCCAAATATTATCTTAATGGATGAGCCCACCAACCACCTGGATATGGAATCCATTGAATCATTGAACATGGCCCTGGACAATTACCCGGGCACCTTGATGTTCGTCAGCCATGACCGCGAGTTCGTATCATCCCTGGCGACACGCATTATCGAACTGACACCGGCCGGTATCGTCGATTTCCACGGCAGCTATGAAGATTACTTACGTGGTCAAGACAAGGGTCAACGAAAAGTCATGGCATCACGCTAACAAGCATCATTTTAAAAACAATTATTCCACCGCACTCCAAGCCCATGGTCGCCAGGTTCACCACCGAAAACTTTGTCAGTGAAACGGGATCTGACACACCGCTGTTCACAATATTTTACAATTTTTCTTCGGAACAGCGGCAGTGTTTGGCTTATGATTGGCGCATTCGGAGTCGGGTCCGCGAACTATGGCAGCAACCGGCGCCCCTTACTGCAACCTGGAGCATTTCATGAACAAATTGTCGTCTTTTACCACACTCGTTACAGCCTCGCTGCTCAGTATCGCGGCCGAAAGTGTCTGGTCTGATGAAACAACACCAAACGGGTCTGCAGCCCCAGCGGCGGCACCTATGCCCGCTACCGGTCCTGCGCCGGGTTGGTATCCGCCGCCACCCAACCAGGGGTATGCGCAACCCTGGCAGCAACCGCCACATTGGGCTATGCCGCCGCCGGGTTACGGTCAATTGCCGCCTCGCTACCCGGTGCGCGGACAATCCCAGGCCGTCCCCGCCGCGCCAGCGGTAGCGGTAGCGGACAATCCACTCGGCGCTGAACTTAAACAGACGCAGGAACAATTGACGGCGAGCCGTACGGAACTGGAGCAGGCCCGTGCAATGCTTGAGGAGTTACAGGGTAAGCTTCAGCACAGTCTGGAAGCAGAACAAGTGCTTAGCGAAAATGTGGCCACCATCACCAGCGAGCAACAGTCCCTGCAGGCGCGCGTGACAGAACTGAACGCAGAACTGAACACCACCGCCGCCACACTGGAACAGAAGCACCAGCAAATCACTAACGATGAACAGCAAACCCGGACGCTGACCACAGAGCGTGATCGGCTGCGCGAGGAACTCGCCAGCCGGGATGAGCAGCTGGCCACAGTAAACACTGAACTTCAGACTGCCACGGAGGCCTTGCAGCGGGCGAAGTCCGAGACCACGGCGTCCACCGGGGAACTCAGTGAAGCCAGGGCGCAGGCCGAGACGTTAAACAAGGAACTGAGCGAACTTAAGGCCCGGCTGGAGAGCCGGGAGAGCACTCTGCTGGACACGGAAAAGAGGCTTGCCGATGTAACTACGGAACGCGATGGACTGCAGGCAGACCTCGCCGAACGTGGCCGGGAACTGACCCAGGCGCAGGCCGCATTGACTGCCGCTCAGTCAGAGATGGCAAGCGGCGAAGCCGTCGAAGTGGACACTGTCGAAGTCGCTGCACTGCAAATCGCAAACCCGGACGCTGACGAGGACGGTGTACCCGACAGCGTTGACCTGTGCCTCGAGACACAGCAAGGCATTGCCGTGGAATCGACTGGCTGCGCCGCCGGCGTAGCGATTAGTCTGGAGGGCGTGAACTTCCGCTATAACTCGCACGAACTCACTGATGATGCACAACGTATTCTCGACCGTGTTGCCAAAACCCTCAGCCGACACTCCGACCTGCGCCTGCAGGTTGCCGGCCACACCGATGCGCAGGGCGACCCGGCCTACAACCAGTGGTTATCCCTGCAACGCGCACAAACTGTCAGGGATTATCTGGTCGCGCAAGGCGTGAATCCCGATCATATTGGCGCCGCCGGCTACGGTGGTGAACAGCCGATTGCAGATAACTCGACGAAAGAAGGACTGCGCATGAACCGCCGCGTTGAATTGCGCAACGCGCAATGACAACCAGGAAAACCCGGGAGGTTTTGTACAGATGACAACGTTACTGGTGATACTTGGCATTGCCGCAGCAGTTCTCCTGTACGGCATCGTGCTCTACAACAATCTGGTCAATCAACGCAACCGGGTCAAGAATGGATTTGCCCAGATCGATGTACAGCTGACACGACGTCATGACCTGATTCCCAATCTTGTGGAAGCGGTAAAAGGCTACATGGCGCACGAACGCGAGACGCTGCAGGAGGTAATCCAGGCCAGAAACGCTGCTGTGTCCGGTCTGCAGAACGCCGCTGCAGACCCCGCCGATCCCGCGGCGATCAAGCAGCTGGGCGCTGCCGAGGGCGCCCTTAATGGCGCGCTCGGACGCTTGTTCGCGCTCGCCGAAGCCTATCCGGATCTCAAGGCCAATCAGAACATGATGCAGTTTCAGGAAGAACTTTCGACCACCGAGAACAAGGTTGCCTTTGCCCGCCAGGCCTTTAACGACGCAGTCATGAACTACAATAATGCCCGTGAGAATTTTCCCGGCTCCATTATCGCCAACAATTTCAATTTCCAGGCCGCCGAATTCCTGGAAATAGAAGCACCGCAAAAACGCGAAGTTCCGAAGGTTTCATTCTGAATCAGATAGCGACGTGGATTTCTTCGCGCAGCAGGACAAAGCCCGACGCCAGACTCGGTCGCTGATCTTTCTGTTCCTGCTGGCTGTGATCGCTATCGTTGCAGCCGTGGATATGCTGGCATTAACGATCGCTGCCAACCTGGGCGCCGACAACGGGCAGACCGCTGCACCGGGTCTGCCGCTGGCCGGTGACAATGTCGGTCTGCTCGCCCTGACCAGCCTGGCGACGCTGGGACTTATCGGTCTGGCCAGCCTGTTTCGTATCGCCAGCCTCAGCGCCGGCGGTGGCAAGGTGGCGCGCGGGCTCGGTGGCACCCGGGTGACACCCGACACCCAGGACCCGTTGCGCCGGCGCCTGCACAATGTGGTGGAGGAAATGGCAATCGCCTCCGGTGTGCCGGTACCCGAAGTTTATGTTCTCGAACAGGAGCAGGGTCTCAACGCCTTTGCGGCCGGTTTCACACCCAGCGACGCCGCCATCGCCGTCACGCGCGGCAGCCTGGAAACCTTTAGTCGCAACGAATTGCAGGGTGTTATCGCCCACGAGTTCAGCCACGTTCTGAATGGCGACATGCGTCTGAATATGCGGCTGATGGGTGTGCTGTTCGGCATACTGGTCATCAGCGTCATCGGCAGGACCATCCTGCGCAACATGCGCCATTCGCGCTTCCGCTCCAGCCGCTCGAAAGACAATGGCGGCGGTATAGCGGCCGTTATGCTTATCGGTCTGGCGCTGGCGGTGATCGGCTATCTCGGCCTGTTCTGCGCCCGCCTGATCAAGGCCGGCGTTTCGCGTCAGCGCGAATACCTG
>Ga0209456_10000822_pt1 | contig 15730 bp, 15 predicted proteins | sample COG_11_FD_184755 | JGI IMG/M metagenome (GOLD analysis project Ga0209456, IMG submission 184755) | Pelagic marine sediment microbial communities from the LTER site Helgoland, North Sea, for post-phytoplankton bloom and carbon turnover... | ecosystem: Environmental > Aquatic > Marine > Neritic...
GGTTCCGTTACCAGGCTCGCTACCTGGTCGGCAGTGGCGCCTTCGTAACGGACGAATACATCGATCATCGGCACCGAGATCTGCGGATCTTCCTGGCGCGGGGTAAACAGCAGGCCGACGAGGCCGACCAGCAGCGCCACCATCAGGATCATCGGGGTGACAGGTGAGGTAATGAACAGCCTGGCCGTTCGGCCTGCGATGCCGAGCGAATGTGCGTCGTAGTTTACAGGTGTGGAAAACTGCTTTTCTTGATCAGCCATACTGATTATTCCGCATTATGCCGCACCTTGACCCGGTTGTTATCTGCCCCTTCCGCGGACAGTGATGAATGTTACTGTTACCAAGGTACGTGCTTGTGTTTATTGTTACCAGCGAGACTACTGTCCGGTGCGGGCCATGATTTTCATGCTTTCAGTTCCATGAACTGTTGCTTTTTTCAGCGTCCGCCCCCTTGATATAGATCTGTTCTCCGGCCTTCAGCCCGGACAGGATGGCTATGCCGTCAGCCCCGACTTCGTCGCCGGTCCTGACGAGCCGCAGTTCGCGCTTTTTGTTGGCATTCATGACATAGATACCCGGCAGGCTGCCACGCCAGACCAGCGCATCCTTCGGCACCACCGGCAATTCACGAACCTTGGCATTGATATCGTTGATCAGGACCTCTGCATACATGCCTGCGCCACCCGGCGCACCCTGCGGTAATTCCAGTTTCACAGTGACCGTGTGCCGGTCCGGATCGGCGACCGGGAAGATCTGTACCACACGGGCCGGTATCTCGATATCTCCCACGTCCAGCCTGGCCTGCACTACCTGGCCCATGGTTACGCCCGGCATGAGACGTGCCGGCACCTCGACCTTGATCTGCAGTTGTGACATATCCGCAAACTTCAGCATCGGCTGGCCCGGCTGCACGGGATCACCCACCTCCACCAGCTTCTTGGTGATGACACCCTTGAAGGGTGCCACTGACTTGGCATCGCGTATGCTGGAATCGATCTCCTCGATACTGGCCCGCGCCGCAGTGATCTGGCCGCGCGCCTGTTCAATCCGGGTGCCATGCTGATACCGCTGGGCGTAACGATCCATGCCCGGCGAACCACCACCGCCAAAACTCTGCATGGGATTGGTGAAGTTGCGCATGATCGAACTCATACCACCCATCATGTCATTGGTCTCGCCACCGTACGGCGATATAATTTCCCTGGAATACTGCACACCGGCGTTGCGCAGCGCAGCCTCCGCATTGGCAAAATTGGCCCATGCGGCACGACGCTTGGCCAGCAGGTTGTCGATATTAATGGCAATCAACTCGGCGCCTTCTTCAAAAAACTCGCCTTCCTCGCCGGCGATGCTTTCGACCCGACCCGGGATCTGTGCAGCAAAGGTGACATCCTTGAACGGCACCACCGTACCGCCCAGCGATACCGTGGCAGGCACTGCAATACTGGGAACTGTACGGAGAGAAGATTGATCACCATCCTGAGACCAGACGGGAGCGCCACCAAGAACTACTGTCACAACGCCTGCGAGGGCTATTTTTCTGATTAACATCGTTAATCCTCTTTACTGCATGCAAAACACATACGGCTGATACTCATGCAACCACCAGCTGTACCGGCCTGCCCTAGCAGCATGGCCGGACTGACTGCGCCGATCCCTGGCGCTTCGTGTCAAACAATCCTTTTTTATCTAACTTTACCTAGAGGCAAGAAATGTGCCGTAAAAAAATTACGCACGCCCCATCACTGAGAAGCTCTTGATAAACGGACCTGCCATACGCGGGTCCTTGATCATCGCGCCATAGTCACCGACGTTGAATTTCAGCTTGCGCGAGGTATAGGCCATACCAAGCCCCATCATGCCCGGCGGCTTGACCATCCACTTGTTCCAGTTATCGAATGTCGCGCGGAGGTCCCAGCTGAGCTCTTCGCTTCCGGTATAGGGACCTGCTGACGTGGCCTTGCCATTCTCGATCGTGAGCACACCGCGCGGGGCGTCCTCGCCATCGAAGCCATAGGCAATTGTTGAATTGAAATTTATTTTACTCAGTGCATCCGACAATTCCGGCTCGGCATTCCACTGCTCCATGAAGCTGTTCATCCATTCTGTTGAAAACAGGTCGGCCATTTTCAGTATCTCCTCCGTGTGTGATTGTAAATGTTCAGAATTTTGTAATCTTGATAATGAAAATCACTCAGATTAAAGGAAATCCTTCGCGCCTTCTCGGCCTGTCAATATTCCGTCAGACACTTATTATTGCACGAATTATTTTCTATTACACAAACTATCACAACCTCAATCATCATAATAGTTCGTTCGCGTCAAGATGGCAGTTGACGTGTTTACGTTAAGTCACATTTCGTCAGGCGACACCGAGGCTGCGGTGCCATGGCCTCCCGCAGCTGTCAGATACTGTTACACCACCCACCGCACAGGTGATTTGGTCTTATCATTAAAATACATTATGCTGGATTTAGAACGCGTGGAGATATGTGTCGGGATATTTTACATTCTGGCATCGACGGGCACACTGCCTGGAGCAGGCGTTACATAATAATTGCAACAAATACAATAAGATAGTATTTACGGCGCATAACTTGCATTAAGTTTTAGCAGCCATGCCAGATCACAGGAAGTCAGCATCTTGCAGATCAACCAACAACCCGGCGACAACATGACCGAGCAGCGCCTGACTGACCGGAGAAGCACCTCCCTGTCCACTATCCACGGCACTCTGTTCATGAACCGGCGCCGAGTCTCTCGACGTGATGGCGACCACCTGGACAGCTATGTCGACTGGTATGGCCACCTGCCCCTGGTCGCGACCGTCAGCATCATCCTGCTTTGCTGTGCCGACGCATTTCTGACAACGGTATTGATCAGCGCGGGCGCCGTTGAATTGAACATCCTGATGGACTGGCTCATCCAGCGCAATATTCAGCTGTTTGCGGCCGTAAAAATGGCCGTTACCGGCGTCGCACTGGTTGTCCTGGTCATGCACTTCAACTTTCGCATCTACAAGTTCCTCGCCGTCCGGTACATCCTGTATGCGCTGGTCCCCGTTTACTCGCTGCTGATCTACCACGAACTGAGCATGCTCGCGAGTATCTAGCCGGTATCAGCTGAGCTGCCACCGCGCAGTGCGGGCATTTGCCTGTATACGGTACCTGGGCTGCCCTCGAGTGAACCGGTCCTGCCCATCAAACCACGCCGGTCACAACCGGTCACGCACGACACGCGGCCGTGTTCCTGCAGAAATGCCCATAATATTCTATAAATCAAACGGTTAATTAGCACTACGCGTGACCGCGAGCTGATATCAAGGTACGCGTCATCGATGCGGATTCAACATGACGTGAGTACTGGTATTTTGATCAACATCAGGGATAATTCTGTCTACATTTTCTACCTACAGCCAATCAGGCACCAACAGGAGCACTCATGAGCAACAGACCTGCAGTCAAAACCCCCAGCTGGACCAGAACCGGTATCAGGACAGTGGCCATCGCCACCCTGGCATGCTCACTCGGCCTGGCCGGCTGCACGACCAATCCGTACACCGGCGAACAGCAGGCAAGCAAGACAGCCAAGGGTGCCGGACTGGGCACCCTGGCCGGCGCAGCTGCCGGTGCCATTGCCGGTGGTAGCCGCAAGAGTGCCTTGATCGGTGCCGGTATTGGCGCACTCGCCGGCGGTGCCGTGGGTTACTACATGGACCAGCAGGAAAACAAGCTGCGCGCAAAGCTGCAGAACAGCGGCGTCAGCGTGACGCGCAACGGCGACAACATCATCCTCAACATGCCCGGCAACGTCACGTTTGCAACCGACTCGAGCAACATCTCGGGGGATTTCTATGAGGTACTCAGCTCGGTTGCGCTGGTCCTCAACGAGTTCGAGAAGACCTACGTCGACATCACCGGCCATACCGACAGCACCGGGGCCGATAGCTATAACATGCAGCTGTCGGTGGCGCGTGCAACCAGCGTATCAAGTTATTTCAAATCGCAAGGGGTACTGGCACAGCGTATTTACACCCAGGGAATGGGTGAAACACAGCCCATTGCCGACAATGACACGCCCGGCGGACGCGCCCAGAACCGTCGCGTCGAGATCATGCTGACACCGCTGACCTGAGGACTGTCCCGCCATGCACACCAGGGCCCGCTCCGGCGGGCCTTTTTATTGCGTGCAATTCCGGGTGCTTTTCAGGCCGTCGTCACTTCCAGCAAATACAGTCCGAACAGGTGGCCGGGATCCGTCCAGCAGTCCACCGTTTTATAGCCGGCATCGGCAGCCAGGGTTGTGAAGGACTCAATGCTGTACTTGTAGGAGTTCTCGGTGTGTATCGAGTCGCCCGCGGAAAACTCGAAGCTATGCCCGTCGATATCGACGGTCTGCCTGCGTGTACTGATCAGGTGCATTTCAATGCGTCCCGCAACACTGTTGTAGAACGCATGATGATCGAATGCATCGATATCGAAGTTCGCATCCAGCTCACGGTTGATACGTTGCAACAGATTCAGATTGAATTCCGCCGTCACGCCGTTTGCATCATTGTAGGCAGCATTGAGAATCTGATGATCCTTTTCCAGATCAATACCGATCAGCAGCCTGCCGCCAGCGCCCGCGGTCTGTGCCAGTCCGGCCAGAAACCTGACCGCATCCTCCGGTTCGAAGTTGCCGATACTCGAGCCGGGATAAAAGACCAGGCGATCTTCCTTGCCGAAGATCCCGGGCAATTCCAGGGTCCCGGTTATGTCAGTACAGACCGCATGCACATCCAGCCAGGCATAGTCTTCCGCGATTTCAGAGGCAGCGGACTGCAGTTGTTCGCAGGAGATATCCACCGGTACATAGGCAAGCGGACGCACGGCATCCAGCAGGGTACGGACCTTTTCGCAACTGCCGCAGCCCGGCTCGATCAGCACCTGTCCTGTGCCGGTGTGTGCGGCAATTTCGTCTGCATACTCCCTGAGGATGGCAAACTCCGTGGCTGTCGGGTAGTACTCGGGTTGCTCGCAGATGCTTTCAAACAGGGCAGCGCCCTTCTCGTCGTAGAAATATTTCGGTGGTATGCGCCGCGGGAAACGGCTGAGTCCGTTGACGACCTCGCGGTAAAAATCGTCGGCCTTGTTGTCAGCGGGATAAAACCGGTAGTCGGTGTCAACGACGTTCATGATACCGTTCCCTCGCGTGCCCTGTTTTTAGCGCGGCATTCACGCACTGTTGATGCCGGAGCCGGGCAGTGCCTGCCTTCGAATATTTTTTTCCATGTATTGCCGGGTCCCATGATAATCCTGCTCATTCCAGTTCGCCGTATACCGGTGGCCAGATATTCGAACGGATCTGTTCGTCCAGCACCGTTGCCGGCATATCATCCGCAAGACCTTCACGCTGGGCCTGCAATGCCACTGCCCGTGCAATATATCTGCTGACCGGCCGGATTTCATCCAGCGATGGTAACAGGGGTTCCACCGCACAGCTTGAACGGCGCGGATAGTCGCCCAGCGCGACCGCTGCCGCCATCAACATTCCGTCCGAAATCCGCCGCGCTCCCGATGCCAGCACACCCAGGCCAAGTCCCGGAAATATATAGCTGTTGTTGCTTTGCGAAATCGGGTAGCTGACCCCGTCAAGCTCAACCGGCGGAAACGGACTGCCGGTGGCGACCAGCGCACGTGCGCCGGTCCACTGCAGCAAGTCTGCCGGCGTTGCCTCGGCACGCGAGGTTGGATTGGATAACGGGAAAATGACCGGTCGTTCGCAGTAGCCCGCCACTTCCGTGACCAGTTCGCGGGTAAACAGACCGGGTTGTCCGGAGACACCCATCAGCACTGTCGGTCGTGCATGCCGGACCACACTCATCAGCGTAATTTCACCGCTATCGGGGTCCGCCCAGTCGCGCACCCGGTCATGTGGCTTAGCGTGCCTGCGCTGGAACGGCAACAGTCCCTCCCTGCGGTCATGCAGCAGCCCCCTGCGACCCGACATGAAAATACGCCCGCGCGCCTCGTCTTGGTGCATGCCATTATCCATCATCGTTGCAACCAGTTGCTCGGCGATACCGCAGGCTGCCGAACCTGCACCAACGAACAGGATATTCTGCGACCCGAGCCGCTCACCGGTTTGCTTCAGGGCCGAGAACAGCGTACCGGCTGCAACAGCTGCCGTGCCCTGGATGTCATCGTTGAACGTACAAAGCTGGTCCCGATAGCGCTCGAGCAGCGGGCTGGCAGTACCTTTCGCAAAATCCTCGAACTGCAGCAGGACATTCGGCCAGCGGCGTCTGACCGCCTGTACGAAAAGATCGACAAACTCATCGAACGCGCGTCCTTCTATACGCGTGTTCCGCCAGCCGATGTACAGGGGGTCCTGCAAAGCATCCTCGTTATTGGTGCCGGCATCGAGCAGTACCGGCAAGGTGCAGGACGGATCGATGCCGCCACAGGCCGTGTACAGTGAAAGCTTGCCGATCGCGATACCCATCCCGCCGGCGCCCTGGTCGCCCAGGCCGAGAATTCTTTCGCCATCGGTTACCACGATGATGCGCACATCGTCCACCATGGCGTTGCCCAGCATTTCATCGATATGATCCCGCTCCGGGTAGGGGATAAAGAGGCCGCGGGGACGCCGGTAGATTTCACTGAACTGCTGGCAGGCAGTACCCACGACCGGTGTATAGATGATCGGCATCATCTCGGTCAGGTGTTCGTCTATCAGCCGGTAGAACAGCGTTTCATTGGTGTCCTGCAGGTTTCTCAGGTAGATATGCCGTTCCATATCATTCGGTTTTACCAGGAACGCCTCGTATGCACGCCGGACCTGCTGCTCAAGCGATTCGACATGCGGGGGCAGCAGGCCGAGCAGACCGTATTTCCTGCGCTCCTGCGTTGTGAATGCCGTGCCCTTGTTGAGCAACGGGTTTTCGAGAATATCCCTACCCAGGCGGTTCGTTTTCACTCCGGACCTCGCGCGGCGCATGACCTGAACGGTCGTTACAGTCACGACCTGGTTGCGGCAACAGGCATGCTGTCTGCATTCGTACGAAGAGTAGAGGAATTTTATTCGCGGTAAAAGCGCAAGCCCGGCATATGCAGACATGTATTCGCGGTCGTTACACGCCCTGCCCCGGACAGCCATGATGAGTGAAACCGGCCGCCCGTGCCGCTACCGGCAACGGTAAGACGGCGGTCGCGGATTACGCCTCCCCATGAGGGCGACAAGCAACACAAGGTACGCCGGGAACGGTTGCCCGGGCCCGTAAATACGCGATTGACACCCGCATGCCGGGTACAGCGTTGCCGTCGCCCGCCACCGTACCACTAGAGCAACCTATTTATTACATATAATACATGTGCTTACTGTACATTCCTCGAGTTTTACACAGGTCCCCGCCACACCCCGCCATGCACGTCGGCCCGGCATTGTGCCAATTCCGTCAAGGAATTATCTGAACAGCCGACAATTCGTTGTGATGCAGCACAGCCCGGAAAACACCGGGTGGCTGCATTAATCACACCCACGGGTGAACTGACAGACCGGCAAAGGTAACCACATGCAGGCGACACCAAACTCACAGGCTTGGACCACCTCTGTTCTCGATGAGTGTCACAAACTGGTGCGGTCTTATTTGAGCCCGCACCTGCAAAAAATGTTCGAGAACAGCAATCTCGCATTTCTCGAGTTTGCAGAAAAGGCACAGTCCTCCGCCTCGCAGATTCAGTTCATGGAAGCACTCACCGTCATTCAGAAAAACCGCTCGCAGGTGGAAGAAGTGTTCCAGCGCGAAATCGGCAGCAGCTTTGCACGATTGGGCAATTCACAGCTGCAGGAATCGCACTCCGCCCGGAGTGACGAAAGCCCGCTGTCCCTGCTGAGCAAGGAAGATACAGACATCGAAGTGGCCATCAAGAACATGACATCCAGCGCCACTAACGGGGCGTCACAGGAGCTTTATGCATTGCGCCAGCGCCTGGCGGTGCTGAATAACGGCAGAAAGATCGAATACGAGGATATACCCGCGGGTCCACACTGCCTTGCCATGGCATTTAATGACGCGGCCAGGGAATTGCTGCTGGAACACGAAACCAAGCTCATCGTATACATGCTGTTCGACAAATTCGTCCTCAGCAAGCTGGCCCCGCTTTACCATAAATACAACGAACGCCTGCTGAAGGCCGGACTCCTGCCGAACCTGAAATACGAGGTGCGCAAGAATCCGATCACCGGGAAAATGCAAAAGGCCGGTGCAGATACCGCGAAGCCAGCACAAAATGACCCGCAACAAGCGGCAGCAAACGCGCCTGCAGGACAGCCCGATGCCGGCCCGCAAAGCCTGGGCGACGAAGTGTTCGGCAATATCATGAGCCTGCTGGCCCGGCGCGACAGCCGTGGCAGCGGGGCCGGTGCTGCCGGCAGTGCCGGGCGCGGCAAGAACGACCCGTCCGTCAGCAATCCCTTGCCGCAAACAGAAATCGTGACAGCCATCGACAAGGTCCAGCATGCGGCACCGGTCGAGGGCATCACGGCCGAACAGGTCGCGACGATCCAGCCGGGTACGCAAGAACACCAGGGCATCATCTCCTCGATAACACAACGTCTGTCGGCGGAGCGCAAGCAGCTGTTTACGGGTATTGACCGGCGGCGCATGCCCGCGGCTGATACGCAGGTGATCGACCTCGTCGGCATGATTTTCGAACACATGCTGAAGGACGAGGACCTGCCAAACGTCGCCAAGGCCGAGCTCAGCAGATTACATACCCCTTATCTTAAAGTCGCGATCATCGACAAGCGGTTTTTTGCCGATAACACCCACCCGGCACATGAACTCCTGAATACCCTGGCCAATGCGGGCGCCCGCTGGGTATTCGAAGACGACCTGGATCGCGGCATCTTCCCGACCCTGCGCAATACCGTCCAGCGCGTCATCAATGAATTCGTCAACAACATCGAGTTGTTTTCCGAACTTCTGGGATCCTTCAACAGAAGCCTGAACGAGTTGATCGACAGGGCGTCCGCCATCGAGGAACGCACCAGGCAGGCGGCGGCAGGCAAGGAAAAACTCGGTATGGCCCGCAACCAGGCGGCGGATGCGATCGAGGCATGCGTATCCGGGCACAATGTGCCCTCGTCGATCAGGAAGCTGCTGGGAGATGTCTGGCTGGACAAGCTGATGTTCATCTATCTCAGGGAGCCGGATGCAGAGAACAGCGCCAGCTGGCGACTCGCCATCCGGACCATCGAGGACATCACCTGGAGTGTGGAGCCGCGCTTCAGCGAAGAAAGCCAGGCGGAACTGCTGGTCAAGCTGCCGATGCTGCGTACCCGTATTGAACAGGCATTTGCCGATCTCGAGACCTATGGCTCAAGTGACAGTGAAGCGCACCTGCAGCAGGTTAGCGCACTGCAGGAAGAGGCGCTGCGCCAGCCGGTTGATGAACAACTCGCCGCCATCGAAGCCGAGGAAGCGGCAACGCAGGTCCCGGATGCTGACGATGCCGAGGTCTGCAACGTTGTCGCCGAGCCGGAGGAAGAGTCTCTCGCACCCGAGGTGCAGGCCGCACTCGACAAGCTGAAGGCAGTTGCCTTCGGCACCTGGTTCTTCATCCAGGAAAGCAGAAAAGACCATCCGGTCAGGGTCAAGCTGTCCTGGTACTCGCAAATGTCCGGGAATTACATGTTCGTCGACAGCATGGGCGTCAAATCCACTGTCTGGAAACAGGACGAACTGGCCGCCCTCATCGCTGACGGCAGGGCAAGAATCATCGAAGAAACAAGGATGCCGTTCCTGAAACGGGCACTGATCGCCATTCGTCACATACTCACAGGCGATCGGATGTTATCTGACGAGTAATGACTGCAGGAGTACGCTTATGCATGCGAACGATAAATCCGTAAAGGAGATGCGCAAAACCGAACGGTTTGACGTCACCGGTGTGGTTCGCATTATCGACATACCGACGGGACGTGATATCGGGCAACTCGTCAATATCAGCGAGGAAGGCATCATGATCATGGGCAACGAGCCCATTGCCGACAACAGCATCATGCAACTGTCGCTGGTATTCGACAGCAGTTCCGGCAGCATACCGGATATCAGTATCGGTGTAGAAAGTCTCTGGTCACAGTCCGGCAGCGAGGACGCGAAATACTGGACCGGCTTCTACATCATCGATATTTCAGAGCAGAATGCGGAACGTATCAAAAATATGGTCAGCTCATCACCAATGTAACTGCATAGCGTCGCATGTCAAATGACAAGGCGGCGTGGCAATACCCGATCAGTCAACGCGTATGCAACAGATCACATGGGCACCAGCTCGGTAATCGGCGTGTCATTCTTTGTATCGACCTGGCCACACAGATCGTAGAGTGCTGCCTGCAGCGCCTCTTCGATGACCGGGTGGTAGAACGGCATTTGCAGGATCTCACCGACCGTCATGTGCTGCTGTATAGACCAGGCCAGCAGGTGGCCGAGGTTTTCACCTTTCGGGCATGCCATCTCGGCGCCCAGCACACGGCCGCTGGCCCTGTCGGCATAGACACGTATCAGGCCACGGTTCTTGGCCATGATCAGGGCACGACCCACCGGACCCATCTGGATCTGCCCAATGACCGTGCTGGCTGCATCGAGGTCGGCAAAAGGTGTGCCGACCACCACGATGTTAGGGTCGCAGAAGGTAATGCTCAGGGGCGTTTTTCTCCGGAAGGCCATTGTCTCTGCGGAAATCGCGTTATGCCCGGCAATGCGGCCCTCGTCACCGGCCTCGTGCAGCAGCGGCCGCTCACCGGTAACATCGCCGGCGATATAGATCGGCGTGTCACCGATACGCATGGTGCCGGGGTCGAACACCGGTATGCCATGCGCGTCATGCTCGATACCGATGTCTGCCAGTCCGAGTTTATCGAGATTGGGTGAGCGGCCCATACTGGCAAACACGCGCTCGACCTCGACGCTCCGGTCACCGGCCTGCACCTGGAGCATACCGTTATCGGCCTCGGTCACCTCTGCAGCATGCCCAAGCCACAGGGGCATTTCCTTGCCGATGACCTCGATGGCGGTTTTGGCAACCTCCGGATCACTCAGGCCGCCGATGGTGTGCAACTGGTCGATACCGGTGACCTCGAGGCCCAGACGGCTGAGCGACTGGCCGATTTCCAGGCCAATCACGCCGAGTCCGATGACTGCAACCGACTGCGGCAGGTCTTCCAGCTCGAAGAATTCGTCGGTGGTGATAATCCGGTCGCGGAAGGACTCCCAGGCCCGCGGCACCAGCGGCCGCGAACCGGTAGCGATAATGAAGCGTTCCGCGCGGATGCGCTCGCCGTTATCGATTTCCACCAGATTGGTCTCGACAAACCGGGCATAGCCCTCGATGAAGTTTTCCCCGGGCAGCTTGTCGATACTTTTGGAGAGCACGCGCTCGACGAAGATGTCACGCAAATCCTGTACATATTCCATGGCCTCCGGGATGGTGAGGTTCATATCTTCATGCCCCTCGATCCCGTAGCGATTGAACACATTGCGGCGATAGAAATCCTCGGCAACCTGGATCACCGCCTTGGAGGGCATGCAACCCACACGCGCGCAGGTGGTGCCCAGTTCACCGCCATTGATCAGTACAAATGACTTGCCGGAGGGACGCACCTTCCCCAGGGCATAGAGGCCGGCACTGCCGGAGCCGATGATAGCGACGTCGACCTTGCGTTCTTTCACATCAATTCAGCAGACCAGATACCATTAGTGACTCTCATTCATGGTCCAGTGGCTGTGTAATGGTGAATGCCCCGCGTATGTCGCCAGCCTGGTAACCCACGGCCCGGTCATGCGGGTAGAGTGTTTCGATGCGCGTCCTGACCTGCGAATCGAGGTGCTCGCCGTGGCAGGCAAGGCACAGGCCCAGTGTCGGAATGGCCTTCATGTAGCGCAACTCGCGCTTGCCGTCGGCCGTGACGACTTCGTAATACTCGAGCTTTGCCGGGTCCTCGCCGGCCCGATTGCGTTCGTCGAATGATTCGAGCACGGCGCGCTCCCATGCATCCGGCGCATTGTCCGGGTTCCTGGGCTTGAGGCTGGTACGACCCACTTCCCAGCCCTTGCGCACACTGTAGGTACTGGCGATGCCGGGCGCTGCCAGATTGCAGACGCTGACGGCATTGACCGGCCCGCCTTCCTGCATGCCTTTTTTCAGGTCCTGCTTGAGCGTCTGCATGAACTCGCGCGCAGTGGCGCGGCTGTCATCGACATGTTTGCTGTAGTCGCCCGACAGCACGGGCGCCGCGCCCATTGCAGTCACCAGGGTGAGTGTCGCTATCCGTTTCATAAGCAAGCCTCTGCTATATCCCGTGTCCGGTTCCGGAAATCATGGTATCGATGAAACCGGATCATGGTCAAGCAAGCGCCGAGCCCCGGTATGAACCATTGTAAACAGTGGCAGCTATCCTGACGAACAACCGGGATCGGCACCGTACCTGCTGGACCACTGCCGGGAGCCAACCATTCTGCATGTTTGCACTGCGCCTGGCGCCCGCAACCGCTGACTGCCTTGCAAAATAATTCCCAGTTCCTGTCAGCTGCCGGGCCTGTTCCACAAGGTCCCTGGCACCTGCCAGTGAGACACAATATATATCTGGTATTCCAGGAACAATTCTTTTATAGTCAGGCCAGCTACAGATATTGTTATTGGCAGTTTTGGCCGTTCACTCCGTGTAACTCCCCTGAATTTATCATTTCATTACCTGTATGCAGCACTCTAATTGTTTAATACTTAAGGAAATTTAATATGGCAACAGGTACTGTAAAGTGGTTTAACGAATCCAAGGGTTACGGCTTTATTTCACAGGATGATGGCGGCGATGATGTCTTTGTACACTTCAACGCCATTCAGGGCGCCGGCTTCAAGACCCTGAGCGAAGGTCAGTCTGTCACCTACGAGGTGGAAAAAGGACCGAAGGGTCTTCAGGCAAGCAACGTTGTTTCCTGAACAAGGCCTCATCGTACACACCAATACGAAGAACCCCGCTTATGCGGGGTTCTTTTTTTGCAGCATCGCTGGTACCGGTAATCTCCATTTACCAACGGGGGAACAGAAATGAAAAAACTATTTATTGGCAATTTGCCCGCCAGCACGAGCGAGAAAGATCTGCAGGACCTGTTTGCCGAATTCGGCACGGTGCGTTCAACCAGGCTGGTTACCGATGTATTTTCCGGTCAGTGCAAGGGCTTCGGTTTTATCGAAATGGAAGGCCATGAGGCCCGTGCTGCGATTGCCGGTCTGAATGGCAAAGACTTTAACGGTAATCCGTTGAAGGTTAACTTTGAATCCCCCAGGCCGGGGCATCGACGCCGGTAACAACCTGCCCGGCCGGAATAACACCTGTCCGGGCATCTTCCCGGGTGCCCGCTATCTTTCTGTTGAGCAGGCTGATTCCTTTCTAATTATTACCCGGGGATGTCAATACAACACCCTGGCGCGAGGCGCCCGCAGTACGACGCGCGGGGTGCGACATCATCGGCGTGTTACGCCTGCTTCGCAGTTTCATCCATCACAACCTGGCTGACCTCAGCCCGCGCAACGGCACCGGCCTGGTCAGAAGGTTGACTGGCCTGTTTCTCTGCCTGCATTCGCTGGTGCAGCGCCTCGATCAATTCGCGGTTAACCTTCGCGAAATAGATGTCTTCCGCCGCCTTTTCCGCAAGCCTGAGCTGTTCGACGAAGTCACTCATGACCGTACTCCAGTAGTATATAAGTTATTTACCATATGCTAATTATATACCAGAATCGAACAGTGGTAGACAGATTTCATTAATAAAGGGTGCGGCAAAGTGTCGCATCCTTACTGCCAGCGGCATCACGCTGGGGGGACTTGAGAGGGCGAGATGCTCCTACGGACACAGATTCTCATTGAAGATGAGCAATAGCAGAATGATAAACTAGCGGTTGGCCAACATATCCCTGGAAGGCGCCCCATGAGCATTCGATCCATACCTCTCGCTGTTTTACTGGTAATCGCCGCGGTTGCGGCAGCCTGCGATAAAGCGGAGCAGCCGCAGATCCGGAAGGTGACCTACGCGGATGATGTGGGACCCATCCTGCAGAAATATTGTGGCGAATGTCATGTAAGCGGAACGCAAGTCGCCAGGGAAACCGGCTTCCTGGTTGATTCCCACGCAGCATTAATGGAAGGCACCCAGTACGGACCGGTCATTGATCCGGGCTCTGCCAAAACCAGTACCTTGTATAATCTGATTTCCGGTAAAGGCAACCTGACAGTCAATATGCCGCACGGCAAGGACCCGCTCAGCGCTGAAGAGATCGAGACCATCCGGATCTGGATCGAAAATGGTGCAGTCGAAAACTGAATTAACTCACTGTGTGAATATTCTGCCTGACAAGGAAAGGGTGTGAGAGCGCTGTTATTTGCAACATAAGCAGTCAATGTGCCCTGATACCCTCTCGTTTGCTAGCGAACCAGCATGCGGTAATCCTGTGCCGCGAAGCGTTGACCGCTCGGCCCGTCATCCTCCAGCAGGGCCGGCACGAGCGCACCCGGTAACACGTCCTCGACCGGATACATGGCATCCTTTCCACCCATGTCGGTCTTCATCCAGCCCGGATCGAGATAGTTGGCCAGCACATTGCTGCCTTTCAGTTCGGCTGCCAGGTCGCGGGTATATTTATCGACCGCGGACTTTGAAACACCATAAGGTGCCAGGTTCGGGGTGTCCCTGATCCCGGATGACAGGTTAATGATGCGGCCGTAGCCGCGGCGCTTCATCCCGGGGGTAAAGGCATTACACAGGGCGATCATCGGCAGCAGGTTGACCTGGAAGATATCCAGCCATTCTTCAGCAGTCACTTCCCAGATCGGCTTCCATGCGCTCATTACGCCGGCGTTGTTGTAGAGGATATCCACCTGTCCGGGTCCGGAGCGCACCCCGTCGATCACCGACTGGATACCCTGCTTGCCTGACAATTCTCCACTGATGCTGTGTACCTGCACGTCAAAGGATTTGAGCAGTTCAAGCGTTCTGGCCGTGTTTTCCGGCTTGCGCCCATGGACGACCAGATTGCACTTGCGCCCGGCCAGCCCTGTTGCAATCTGCTGGCCGATGCCGCGGCTCGATCCGGTCACCAGCGCCCATTTTCCTTCCAGTAATTTCATGATGTTCCTTTTTATTGCAGCGTTTTCAGCCCGCCTGCTTGTTCGAGACACCCGCCACAACATGCCCGGTATTCCATAATGGCGCGAAGATCGCATTGCCAAAACGCCGGCCAGTGTTCTTCAGCCTGTTTTCTCCGTATGGCCGCCAAACTGGCTACGCATGGCTGAAAGCATTTTCTCGGCGAAGGTATGATCCTGCCGGGAACGAAACCGGGTATACAGGGCGGCGGTCAAGACATCGGCCGGCACCGCTTCCTCGATGGCCGTCTGTACCGTCCAGCGCCCTTCTCCTGAATCCTGCACATAACCACTGAATTCCTCCAATTGCGGATCTTCCAGCAGCGAGATGGCACACAGATCCAGCAGCCAGGAACTCACGACACTGCCACGCCGCCATACCTCGGCGATTTCACCCAGCTCGAGTTCATAGCGCATGTCCTCCGGCAGCGACTCCTTGGCGGCATTCTTCATGATGTCAAAGCCCTCCGCATAGGCCTGCATCATGCCGTATTCGATACCATTGTGAATCATTTTCACAAAGTGACCGGCACCGGCGGGGCCACAG
>Ga0209456_10000823_pt1 | contig 15724 bp, 15 predicted proteins | sample COG_11_FD_184755 | JGI IMG/M metagenome (GOLD analysis project Ga0209456, IMG submission 184755) | Pelagic marine sediment microbial communities from the LTER site Helgoland, North Sea, for post-phytoplankton bloom and carbon turnover... | ecosystem: Environmental > Aquatic > Marine > Neritic...
TTGACGTTCTCCGCCACCATGATTGCGCAGTTCTCTTCGGCTTCGCCGGTTGACGCGCCCAAGTGAGGCAGTGCCGTAACCTGGGGATGGGCAATCAGTTCAGGTGTCGGGAAGTCCGTAACGTAGGCGTGCAATCGACCGCTATCGAGCGCTGCGATCGCGGCGTCGTCGTCAACCACGCCACCACGAGCAAAATTGATCAGAACGCCCCCTTTGTTCATGAGCGCGAGGCGATCCGCGGTAACGAGGTTGCGGGTCGCGTCGACGAGCGGGACATGACAGGTCACAAAATCGGCATGCTGGAACAGTTGGTCGAGCGTCTCCTCCTGTTCCACACCCGAGGACAACTGCCAGGCGTTGGTGACCGTGATTGCCGGGTCATAGCCGACAACCTTCAGGCCCAGATCAAGAGCCGCATTGGCAACTTCGACACCGATGGCGCCGAGTCCGATTACGCCGAGCGTCTTGCCAGGCAGTTCGAAGCCAACAAACTGCTTCTTGCCGGTTTCAACCGCCTTCTTGAGCGCGTCGCCGGTCTCTTCAAGCGTCTTCACATACTCAGCCGCGTTGGCCAGGTTGCGTGCGCCCATCAACATGCCACCGATCACCAGTTCCTTGACTGCATTGGCATTTGCTCCTGGCGCATTGAACACGGGCACGCCACGTGCGGCCATGGCATCGCATGGGATGTTGTTGGTGCCGGCGCCAGCGCGCCCGATCGCGGCCACCGTGTCCGGAATATCCATGTCGTGCATATTGTGCGAGCGCAACAGGATTGCATCGGGATGAGCGATCTCTGACGCGACTTCGTAGCGTTCGCGGGTGAAGCGCCGTAGTCCTTCGACTGCAATATTGTTGAGAGTCAGTATCTTGAACATGATTATCCGTTGACCTTTTCGAATTCAGCCATGAAGGCGATCAGTGCATCGACTGCCTCTTCACTGACTGCGTTATAGATGGAAGCCCGCATTCCGCCGACCGAACGATGGCCCTTGAGGTTCGCCAGACCAGCGGCGGCTGACTCCTCGAGGAACTTGCCGTCAAGTGCAGCATCCGCAAGGATGAACGGCACGTTCATCCGTGAGCGGCAATCGACCGCAACAGGGTTCGAGTAGAAATCTGACCCGTCAATCGCGGCGTAAAGTTTGTCGGACTTGCGCTGATTTACCTCGGCGATTCCTTCCACGCCGCCCTGGCGTTTCAACCACTGGAACACGAGATCCGCGACGTACCATGCGAACGTTGGTGGCGTATTGGTCATTGAGTCCGAATCGGCATATGACTTCCACGTCATCAGATGCGCTATGTCTGTCCGCGCTCGATCGAGCAAATCGTTGCGCACGATCACGAGCGTAATTCCGGCGGGACCGATATTCTTTTGCGCGCCGGCATAAATGACGCCGAAGCGGCTCACATCGACAATGCGAGATAGGATGTTGCTCGACATGTCTGCCACCAATGGAATATCACCACCCGGGATGAAGTTGAATTCGACGCCCGCGATGGTCTCGTTTGGTGTGTAGTGCAGGTAGGCCGCGTTGTCGGAACGCTGCCACGACGATTCCTCGGGTATGTAGGTGAACTTCCTGTCGGACGCATCACCCGCAACATTGACGTTGCAGAATTTCTGCGCCTCTCCGGCCGCCTTTTTGCCCCAGCTTCCCGTCACAATGTAGTCGGCTGTGTCACCGGGGGCACTGAGATTTAGCGGGGCCATGGCCATTTGCATCGTCGCACCGCCCTGCGGAAACAGGACGCTGTAGTCGCCCGGGACCTGTAGCAGTTCACGCAGCGTTGCCTCGGCTCTTGCCGCCAATTCGACGAAGTCTTTGCCGCGATGACTGACTTCCATGACAGACATGCCTGACCCGAGCCAGTCTGGCAGGTCGTTACGAATGGTTTCGAGAACTTCCAGAGGGAGTGCGGCCGGGCCGGCACTGAAGTTGTAAACGCGTGACATGACGCTGAGTTTCCTGGGTGAGAGCCTGTAATGGCTATGTAGCTTGGGCGCGTATTGTTACGGTAAGTCGATCAAATTGCATTACTTACAATCGCAATTATTCTTCGTCATCCTCGATCGATTCAATACGTGCTAACCCAACCAGCCGTTGGCCGCTTCCGACGCGAATCAGGCGCACACCCTGCGTGTTACGTCCCATGATCGAGATGTCGCCAACGCCCGTGCGCACCAGCGTGCCATTCGAACTGATCAGCATGATCTCGTCCTCTTCGGCGACCTGTATGGCTCCAACGGTGTCGCCGTTGCGATCGGTCGTCTGGATCGCGATCACTCCCTGTCCGCCACGGCCCTGTACCGGGAAGTCGTCGACCGGAGTGCGCTTTCCATACCCATTCCCGGTTGCCGTCAGGATCAGTCCGTCGCGGATGATCGTCAAAGCAATGACCTCATGCCCGCCCGGCAGCTTGATGCCCCGCACACCGGCGGCCCCGCGGCCCATTGGTCGTACGTCGGCCTCCTTGAAACGAATCGCCTTACCATGACTGGCTACAAGAAGGATTTCTGCGTCGCCGTCGGTGATCGCGACATTGACGAGCTTGTCGTCGTTGCGCAGGTCGATGGCAATGATGCCGCTGCTGCGCGGACGCGAGAACTGGCTTAACGGCGTCTTCTTGACCGTTCCGCCCGAGGTCGCCATGAACACATAATGGCCCTCGCCGTACTCCTTGATCGGCAGCACGGCGTTGATTCGTTCGCCAGCTTCTAGCGGCAGGAGATTGACGATTGGCTTGCCACGCGATCCCCGGCTGGCCTGCGGTACCTGGTAGACCTTGAGCCAATACATCTTGCCGCGACTTGAGAAGCACAGAATCGTGTCGTGGGTATTGGCCACAAACAGGTTGTCGATGAAATCCTCATCCTTCACCTTGGTGGCCGAGCGTCCACGCCCGCCACGCTTCTGGGCCTGGTACACGTCGATAGATTGCGCCTTTGCGTAGCCGCCGTGAGACAGGGTGACAACAACCTCTTCCTGGGGTATCAAATCCTCCACGCTGAGATCGGAATGATCCTGGACAATCTCAGTGCGGCGCTCGTCACCAAACGCATCACGGACGTGCTCGAGCTCATTGCGAATGACCTCGAGCAATAGATCGGGGTCCGCCAAGATATCCGAATATTCTTTAATTTTACCCAGTATCTCTTTGTATTCTTTGATGATCTTGTCTTGCTCAAGCCCGGTCAGGCGGTGCAGACGAAGATCCAGGATCGCCTGAGCCTGAACGGCCGACAGGCGATACTGGCCATCCATGAGGCCACTTCCATCCGCGAGACCATCCGGCCGCGTATCGGTATCTCCGGCCCGCTCCAGCATGCCGGTCACCTCTCCTGGTGCCCAATCCCGGTCCATGAGGCCGGCTTTCGCTTCTGCGGGCGATGCCGAGGCCTTGATTAGCGCAATGACCTCATCGATGTTTGCGAGCGCTACCGTCTGACCTTCGAGGACGTGAGCCCTGTCCCGGGCTTTGCGCAGGTCGAATATCGTGCGGCGCGTCACTACTTCGCGCCGGTGCGACAGGAAGGCCTCGAGAACCTGCTTGAGATTGAGCAGCTTTGGCTGACCTTCGTGCAGGGCGACCATGTTGATACCGAATACGCTCTGCATCGATGTCTGTTTGTAAAGGTTGTTCAGTACGACATCGCTGACCTCGCCCTGCTTCAGCTCGATCACGATACGCATGCCATCCTTGTCCGACTCGTCACGCAGCTCGCTGATGCCCTCAATGCGTTTGTCGCGAACGAGATCGGCAATCTTCTCGATCAGGCGGGCCTTGTTGACCTGGTACGGTAGCTCCGTGACGATAATGGCTTCTTTGCCGCGCTTGTTGATCGTCTCAACGTTGGTTCGAGCACGAATGTAGACGCGGCCACGGCCAGTCCGGTAAGCGGAATAGATACCCTGGGCGCCATTAATGATTCCCGCCGTCGGAAAATCGGGGCCCGGGATATGCTCCATGAGCCCTGGGACATCGATAGACGGGTCTTCAATCACCGCCAGGCAGGCGCTAATGACCTCGTTGAGATTGTGCGGCGGAATGTTTGTCGCCATGCCCACTGCGATGCCTGAGGAACCATTGACGAGCAGGTTCGGGATCCGCGTTGGCATCACGGACGGCTCGCTTTCGGAGCCGTCGTAGTTTTCTACGAAATCGACCGTTTCCTTGTCGATATCGGCCAGCAGTTCGTGCGCCACCTTGGCCATGCGCACTTCGGTGTAACGCATGGCGGCGGGCGAATCGCCGTCCACGGAGCCGAAGTTACCCTGGCCATCGACCAGCATGTAGCGCAGCGAAAACGGCTGTGCCATGCGTACGATGGTGTCGTAGACGGCGGAATCACCGTGCGGATGGTATTTACCGATTACGTCACCAACAACACGGGCCGATTTCTTGTACGGTTTGTTGAAGTCGTTGCCCAGTTCCCGCATGGCGTGCAGCACGCGTCGGTGGACCGGTTTCAGGCCATCCCGGACATCGGGCAAGGCACGTCCGACAATTACGCTCATCGCGTAGTCGAGATAGGACTGCTGCATCTCCTCTTCGAGGCTGACGGACAGCAATTCCTGGGCTACTTCAGACATATTTCTCTGCTTGTTGGGCTCAATATCGGAGTGCGGCCCCGCCCCGTAAGAGACGGAATCCAAAGGTCAAATTGATCCGGATTTCGAGCGAATTAACTGGACCCGAATAATACCACAGACGACCCTGAAAACGCAGTTTTTCAGTCGCACAAAAATGGCTGAAACGCAGAGCTGGCGCTGTCCGGTGCGACGCGTATACTGCGGCAACCATGCAGCACTGTGACACTCTGATCGTCCCCCGCTGGTGCGTCCCTGTGGCGCACACCGGCGAGGTTCTCGAGGACCATGCCGTGGCCATCTCGGATGGGCGCGTCGAGGCCGTGCTCCCTGTCGCAGAGGCGCAGGCCAGTTTCCAGCCCAGTGTGCTGGTGGAGCGGCCGGAGCAGGTCCTGATTCCAGGCCTCATCAATACCCATACGCATGCCGCGATGACGCTTTTTCGAGGCCTCACAGACGATATGCCGCTCGAGGCGTGGCTGCATGAAGGTATCTGGCCCGCAGAACGACGCTGGGTCAGCGCCGAAATGGTGCGAGACGGCACAGAACTCGCTATCGCCGAGATGCTGCGTGGCGGCATCACCTGTTTCAGTGACCAGTACTTCTACCCGGAGATCGTCGCTGAGGCCGCTGTGGACATGCACATGCGAGCGGCTGTCGCCACGCCGGTGGTCGATTTCGCGACGGGCTGGGCCCATGACGTGGACGAATACCTGCAAAAAGGCACTGATCTCGTTCACGACCCGTATTCTGATCACCCGCTGATCACCACGGCATTTGCGCCACATTCCACATTTGCGCTGTCCGATGCATCGTTTACATCGTTGCGAGTACTGGCCGACCAGCTCGACGTGCGTGTGCAGATTCACTTGCACGAGACGGCCGCTGAGATTGAAATCTCGCTGAGAAAAACCGGGAAGCGACCGTTCGAGCGCCTGATCGATGCCGGCCTGGTCAATCGTTCGCTGCTGGCCGTCCACGCAGTGCATATGGTCGATGAGGAAATTGCCCGATTCGCCGACGCTGGCGTCAGTATTGCCCACTGCCCAAATTCCAACCTCAAGCTCGCCAGCGGCATTGCCAACGTCACGAAGTACCGCGAGGCTGGCCTGAACGTGGCCCTCGGCACAGATGGCGCGGCCAGTAATAACATGCTCGACATGTTCTCCGAGATGCGAACGGCCGCCCTGCTCGCGAAAGCCACAGCCAACGATGCGTCCGCCATTACCGCCTCCGAGGCGCTTCATATGGCGACCCTCGGTGGTGCCCGAGCGCTTGGTCTGGAACAATCGACCGGATCAATCGAAGCAGGCAAGCTGGCCGATCTTGCCTGTGTCGATCTCAGCGGCCTTAACAGCCAGCCCGTCTACGACGTTGTGTCACAACTCGTCTACGCGGTGCGGGCTGACCAGGTCGCTGATGTCTGGGTCGGCGGCCGACACCAGCTGGACAAAGGGCAATTTGCCCACATAGATACGGATGGTTTGCTCGCGCGCTGCAATGAATGGCGAGAGCGAATCGCCGAGACCGGTGAAATCCAATAGGTAGTTCGACAATGACGACCGCAAGAGAAAACGTAGATCCTGCAGAGCTGGCCAAGTTCGACTCCTTTGCGTCGCGCTGGTGGGACACCGAGGGCGACTTCCGCCCGTTGCATGAGATCAATCCGCTGCGGCTCGACTGGATTCGGCAGCAGGTCAAGCTGGCAGGCAGCAAGGTCGTGGATATCGGTTGCGGCGGCGGCATCCTGACCGAGTCGATGTCGGCGGCGAATGCAACAGTCACCGGCATCGATATGGCTGAGGGTCCGCTCGCCGTCGCGAAGCTCCACCAGCATGAATCCGGCGCGGACGTTGATTACCGTCAGTGTACCGCCGAGGAACTGGCCGCCGCCGAACCGGGGCAGTACGACGTCGTTACCTGCCTTGAGATGCTGGAGCATGTTCCGGATCCGTCGCAGGTCATCCGCTCGTGTGCCGAACTCGTCAAACCCGGCGGTCACGTGTTTTTCTCCACTATCAACCGCAACCCGAAGGCGTTCATGTTTGCGATCGTTGGCGCCGAATATATTCTCAAGCTCTTGCCAACCGGCACGCACGAGTACGACAAGTTCATCCGTCCATCCGAACTCGAGGCGTGGGCGCGCGCTGCCGGCCTTGAGCTTCAGGCCGCGACAGGCCTGCACTACAACCCGCTCACCAAGGTGTATTCGCTCGGCCCAAATGTCGACGTTAACTACCTCATGTCCTTCCAGCGACCCGTGGGTGAGTAGCCTCACGCAAATGCAGGATGGCTACTTCGAAGCCGTACTGTTTGATCTCGACGGGACGCTCGTCGACACAGCGCCGGACATGGTGGCAGTTTTGCAGGAGATGCAGAAGGCCAATGACCTCGATCCCGTCGACTACGAACACGGTCGCGCCCAGGTTTCAAACGGCGCGATCGGCCTGCTCTCCATTGGGTTCCCGGATATCGAAGTCAGCTTTGGCGATGAGCTGCATCTCGACTATCTTGAGCGTTACGCAGATGCCGTGTGCAAGCAGTCGCGGGTTTTTGCTGGGCTGGATGCCCTGCTCGATCAGCTCGACGATGCCGACCGCCAATGGGGAATCGTGACCAACAAGCCCGAGCATCTGACGCATCCACTGCTCGACGCACTTGGGCTGGCTTCCCGCAGCGCCTGCGTGGTCAGCGGCGATTCCCTGCCAGTTCGCAAGCCGGATCCGGCACCGCTGCTTTATGCCTGCGACATGGCCGGTGTTGAGCCCCATCGAGCCATCTACGTCGGCGACGCATGGCGTGATATCGAAGCAGGTCTGCGAGCGGGCATGGCAACAGTCGCAGCCGGCTACGGCTATATCACGGAAGATGACGATCCACGCGAGTGGGGAGCCGATATCATTGCCCCGGATATCGAGGAACTTGTCCAAATCATCGTCAAAGCGGTTAATCTTGGGTCCCTATGATCTCGTTCTCACTTGATCCGGTTTACCTAAATGTCGGCGCCCCGGCGCTCGGCATCGGGCTGCTCCTCGGTCTTCTGATCATGTGGCTTATAGGCCGGCGCCGGGAAAACCGTTTGCAGGACGAGCTGGACCAGGCGGAAACCAATCTCAAGAGCCAGGAAGCCCTGCAGCAAGAGAGAGAGGCTGCGTTCGAGCTTGCTAATGCGAAGCTGACCCAGGCATTCACCGACATCGCTAATCGCTCGTTGCGGACTAACAGCGACACGTTCCTGAAGCTTGCCGAACAAAATCTCGGTACCCACCAGGAAAAGGCGAAACGTGAGCTCAGCGAGCGCGAGAAGGCTGTTGAGGAGCTTGTGAAACCGATTCGGGACTCGCTGGACGCGTCGCAAAAACAAATCGCCGAACTCGAGAAGTCTCGCAGCGAGGCCTACGGCAGCATTCGCAACCAGCTCGAAGCAATGCAGCTCAGCCAGAAATCACTGACCCAGGAAACGCAGAATCTCGTCAAGGCCCTGCGGCGCCCCGAAGTCCGCGGGCAATGGGGAGAGATCACGCTGCGCCGCCTGGTTGAACTGGCAGGCATGGTGGAGCATTGCGATTTTGTCGAGCAGGTGCACACGTCGGGCAGCGACCAGGTGATTCGACCCGACATGATCGTGAACATGCCTGACAAACGGCAACTCGTGGTCGACGTCAAGACACCTCTCGATGCCTACCTGTCGGCGGTAGAAGCCGAAGACGATGCACAGCGAAAGCTCGGCCTGGAGCGGCACGCAAAGAACGTGCGCGCACACATAAGGTTGCTTTCATCCAAGGCCTACTGGAAACAGTTCGATGAAAGTCCGGAGTTCGTCATCCTGTTTATCCCGGGCGATCAGTTCCTGAGCGCAGCGCTGGCCGAAGAACCGGACCTTATCGAGTACGCGTTGTCCGAGCAGATCATCCTGGCCACACCGACCAGCTTCGTTGCTCTCCTGAAGGCCGTCGCGTACGGCTGGCGACAACTTGCACTTGCGGATAATGCCAAGGAAATTCGCATTCTCGCGGAAGATCTTTATGGCAGGCTCGGGACCTTCGTGACGCACATGAACCGGGTCGGCCGGCAACTGGCGAGCAGCGTAGAAAACTACAACAAGGCGGTCGGCTCGCTGGAACGGAGTGTGCTGCCGGGCGCACGCAAGTTCACCGAACTCGGTGTACACGGCAGCAAGGATCTCGAGAAACTGGAGTCGCTCGAGCCTGTGCCGCGAACCATGATTGAAGGGAATGACAATTGAGTACTGGTCCGCGGTCTTATGACTATCCGGGCGACATCCTGCGGGACCGGATCATCCTGATAACCGGGTCCAGTGACGGCATCGGCAAAGCGCTTGCCCTGCACGCGGCGAAGCTTGGCGCGCAGGTCATCCTGCACGGCCGCAGTGTCGCCAAGCTCGAGAAGATCTACGATGAGATCGAGGCAATCGACGGTGCCCCGCGCCCTTCGATTGCGGTGATGGACCTGGAGTCGGCGAATGCAGAGTCCTACACGACCCTCGCCCAGAGCATTGAATCCGAGTTCGGGCGACTCGATGGTCTCGTACTCAATGCCAGCATTCTGGGCGAGCGCTATTCGATCGAGCAGTATGACGCCGTCCTGTGGCAGAAAGTCATGCACGTGAACGTCACGTCGGTATTCGCGATGACCCAGGTGTTCCTGCCCCTGCTGCAACAATCCGAAGACCCATCCGTGATATACACCAGTAGCGCAGTTGGCCGCACAGGCAAGGCATTCTGGGGTGCTTACGCTGCGTCCAAGTTCGCCACCGAGGGACTGTCGCAGACGCTCGCAGACGAGCATCGCCACGGCAAGCTTCGTTCAAACTGCATCAACCCGGGCGCCACTCGGACCAATATGCGACTGGCCGCCTATCCCGCCGAAGACAGGGATGCACTGAAGCGACCGGAGGATATCCTGGCGCCCTATGTCTACCTGTTGGGCCCGGACAGCAAAGGCGTTACCGGCGAGAGTTTCGACGCCCAGTAGGCCTTCTGGGGGCCTTCTTTCGCCGCGGCCTGGGGCTGTCAGGCGGCCGCATCCCGGCAGCGATATAGAGGGAGCGCACCTGTGCTGGCGTGAGCGCCTCGTACTTACCCTTACGCAGTTTGCGGGGCAACTGGATCGACCCGTAGGCCGTTCGTATCAGCCGACTGACTTCGTAACCCACAGCCTCCCACAGGCGCCGTACTTCCCGATTGCGGCCTTCCTTGAGCGAGACGTTGAACCAGCGATTGGCGCCTTCGCCGCCGCCAAACTCGACCGTATCGAAATGCGCGGGACCGTCATCGAGTGTCACACCCTTCATCAAAGCGTCGAGTTCAGCCTTGCCGGGATCACCGTGCACGCGAACCGCATATTTGCGTACGATTTCTGCCGAAGGGTGCATTAACCCATTGGCCAATGCGCCATCTGTTGTAAACAAGAGCAACCCGGTTGTCGCCAGATCGAGGCGCCCGACAGAGACCCAGCGCGCCCCTTTCAATTTCGGCAGTGAATCAAAGACAAGCTTGCGACCGTCCGAATCGTCTCGTGACGTAATCTCGTCGCCGGGCTTGTTGTAGATAATATGCCGGTGCGGCTGCGCGACTTTCTTGACCGCCAGCGGGCGTCCATCGAGCGTGATTTTCTCGGTGCCGTCGATATGATCGCCGAGTTGAGCGGGTCGACCATCGATAGTGAGACGACCTTCCCTTATCCAGGACTCGACTTTTCGGCGGGATCCGTGCCCCGCAGCGGCAAGAAACTTTTGGATACGCTCAGACAATCGGGTCGGGCCACTTGTTGACCACAAGCTCCTCTTCGCTTTCCTCGGTGAGTTGCTCTTCGGCTGCGGACTCTGCGGCTGACTCTTCGGCGTCGTCGTTTTGGGGATACAGCACCGGAAGGTCCTGTGCGGCAGCATCGGCGATCGCATCTGCGCCGTTCTCGGAGGGATCCTCCACGTCCGGGAGATTCAGCTGTACCCGCAGGCTCTCCCAATCGGACAGGTCGGCAAGTGGTGGAAGATCATCAAGTTTCTTCAGACCAAAGTAGTCGAGGAAACCTTTGGTCGTACCGAACATTGCCGGGCGGCCCGGGACATCCCGATGTCCGACAACACGCACCCAATCACGCTCGAGAAGCTGGCGGACGATATTTGAGCTAACGGACACGCCGCGAATATCCTCAATATCGCCGCGAGTAATTGGTTGCCGATAGGCGATCAACGCGAGGGTTTCAAACAAGGCCCTGGAATATCTTGGCGGTCGTTCTTCCCAGAGTTTCTGCAGACGATCGGCCATCGCGGCCTTAACCTGCATGCGAAATCCAGAAGCAACCTCGGATATCACAATGCCGCGGTCCTCGTATTCGATGTTCAGGGTTTCGATGGCCTTGCGAATCTCAGCCTTCTCGGGCGCCATGCGCTGGTCGAACAGACCCTTGAGCTGATCGATATTCAGTGGGCGCCCTGCAGCGAGCAAGGCAGCCTCGATAAAGTGCTTAATCTCTGTTGCTTCCATGAAACGTGTGTCTCGTGCCTATTCTTCGGGCGCAGGCTCGTCAGCCTCGCCTTCATCTGATACCAGGTGTACTGCGGATGCCGCGCGTACATGCAATGGCGCGTAGTCGTCGGACTGCACAACTTCGATCACAGACTCGCGCAGCAATTCGAGAATGGCGATGAATGTCACGGCGACACCCATGCGTCCTTCTTCAGGATCAAACAGGTCGCCAAATCCCGTGAAGTTGCTCGCCTTTATGCGGGACAGGATCTCCGTCATACGCTGGCGGACAGAAAGCGGTTCCCGTTGCATGTGGAGATTCGAGAACATCTCGGCACGTTTCAATACGTCGTGGAATGCGAGCAACAGCTCCTTCAGCGTTACGTCGGGCAACTTGGTCACGACCTTGCGCTCTGGGGCATCGGCGCTGGCCACAAACACATCGCGCTCCAGGCGCGGCAATTCCGACATATCCTCGGCGGCCTTCTTGTAGCGCTCGTATTCCTGCAAACGGCGCACGAGTTCTGCCCGAGGATCATCTTCTTCCTCATCGTGTGACTCGGGTCGCGGCAGCAGCATCCGGGACTTGATCTCGGCAAGCATGGCCGCCATCAGCAGGTACTCACCGGCCAGCTCGAGCTGTAGTTCCTTCATGACTTCGATGTACTGGACGTATTGCTTGGTGATCTCGGCAATCGGAATATCGAGGACGTCGATGTTCTGCCGACGTATCAGGTAGAGAAGCAGGTCGAGTGGCCCCTCAAACGCCTCGAGGAACACCTGTAACGCGTAAGGCGGAATGTACAGGTCTTGAGGCAGCGCCGTTACAGGCTCGCCATCGACGACCGCGAACGGCATTTCAGCCTGGGCAGGTGATTGCTTTTCGTCCTGGGGCGGCTTGGGCGCATCTTCAGGATTCAGGACTGTAAGTTCGGGCTTCATACGGGTTCCAGCTGCGATCACGATATTCTATCGCATCTATCGAGAATCAGGTGAACTGACTGACGTCGCCTCGCCCAACGCGCAGAATATCGAGGTGCCCGCCCGAGAGGTCCAGTATCGTTGTAGGCTCGATGCCGGTTGCTCCCGCGTCAACAATGACCTCAACCTGGTTCCCAATTCGCTCCTCGATCTCGACCGGGTCGGTCAGCGGCATATTGTCACCGGGCAAGGAAAGCGTCGAACTCATGATCGGTTCACCGAGTTCTTCGAGCATCGCCGTGACCAGGGAATGATCCGGGACCCGAATGCCGATCGTGCGCCGCTTCGGATTTTGCAGCATTTTGGGCAGCTCACGCGTCGCCGGCAAAATGAACGTGTAGGGCCCGGGCGTGAGCGACTTGATGAGGCGATAAGCCCAGTTGTCCACCCGCGCGTAGACACTGATCGAGGACAGATCGCCACACACGAGCGTGAAATTGTGCTTCTTGTCCGTCCTGCGAATCCTGTGGATTCGGTTGATGGCTTTCTTGTCGCCGATGCGACATCCGAACGCGTAGCTGGAATCCGTCGGGTACGCGATCAGGGCGCCGTCGCGAATTTGCTCGACGATCTTCCCGACTCGATGAGGTTGCGGGTCTTCAGGATGAATTTTGATCAGTTTGGCCACGCGCGGATTGTAGGCGAGAGGAACGTTCGCGCATAGCCTGATCAGTGCGTTATTATTCGCCGCTGCTATGAACATCCTATTCGAATTCTTTCCGCTGCTGTTGTTTCTCGGGACCCTGCTCCTCAAGGACATCTACGCGGCTGTCATCGTCCTGATGATCACCATGCCAATCGGCCTGCTGGTCAAAAGGATTCGTACCGGGTCGCTGGACAAGATGTACATGTGGTCGACTGTTTTTGCGTTGTTCTTCGGCGCATTGACCATTTACTTCCGCAATCCGGGTTTCACGTACTGGAAACCGACAGCATTCTATTGGGCAGTAGGCGTCGCATTCCTGGGCAGTACATGGATTGGCGACAAGCCCCTGGCTCAGCGCTTTTTCGGTCTCGTCGAGGGTTTCGACCTGGAGAAGATCGCACAGGCTCAGTGGAGAAAACTGAACCTGGTCTGGGTCCTGTTTTTTGCAGTGTCGGGCGCACTCAACATTTACGTCGCCTACAATTTCAGCGAGAAAACCTGGGCGACGTTCAAGGTCTTTGGTCTCATGGGGTTGATGTTCATTTTTGTTCTCGGACAGACCTTGTGGATAGCGAACATTATCGGCTTCGAAGAAGACGAGGCAGAGAATTAAGATGTGGTACGCGATCATGAGCGAAGACATCGAGGGCACGCTGGAAAAGCGCCTGGCTGCCCGTCCCGAACATGTTGCGCGACTGACAGCCCTGGTGGACGAAGGCCGGGTACTGATCGCCGGGCCGCATCCAGCGGTTGATTCACCGGACCCGGGACCCGCAGGATTCACTGGAAGCCTGGTGGTCGCGGAATTCGAGTCACTGGAAGACGCCAGGGCATGGGCTGATGAGGATCCATACATTGCCGCGGGTGTTTACGGGAATGTTACGGTCAAGCCATTTAATCGGGTACTGCCATGAATGAAGAGCGCGTCGCGAAGATAGAGGCGATCCTGACGGATACATTCGCGCCGACCCGCCTGCTCGTCAAAGACCAAAGCCATTTGCATGCGGGGCACGCCGGTGCACGGGATGGTCTTGGACACTATGAGGTGAAGATAGTCTCGGCGTCTTTTGCGGGGCTAAGGCCACTGGCGCGCCATCGCCTGATCTACGATGCGCTCGGTACCCTCATGGAAACGGATATCCATGCACTCAAGATAGACGCTACCGCCCCCTGATATAGCTGCTCGCGCCCAAAAAGTTCCCTGTTCATTCACTACGCGGCAGGAGATTTATCGTATATGATGCGCGAACTTCGCTTAGAGGACTTACTATGATTTATTCACTACGCGGCGGATTCTCCGGCGCCAAACGCGCGGCTTCGATCCTTGGGGCGATCGTTCTCACCGTATCCGGGCAGGCGTGGGCACAGGCCGGCGTCAGCATCGACCCCAACGTTTTCAATATGTACCTGGAGTCACGCACCCAGAAGTCGGCGGAACAGGCCAGCCCGCAAGAGATTGCCGCCGTCCGCAATGAGCTGACGGACATCTATCTTCTGTCGGAACAGCCGAGAGCCGAGGAATTGAAAGATAGCCCTCGCCTCAAAGCTCAGTTGGAGCTGCAAACCCGTGCAATTACGGCGCAGGCCGTGGCGACCGATTTTATCGAGCGCAACCAGGCATCCGACGAAGAGATGCAGGCGCTTTATGACGAACAAACGAAGCAGGCACCCGCCAAGGAATTCAAGGCACGTCATATTCTCGTGGAAACACAGGGCGAAGCGGTTGCTTTGATCACCGAACTGGATGGCGGTGCAGACTTCGAGGAACTCGCCAGAGAGAACTCGACCGGTCCGTCCGGGCCTTCGGGCGGCGACCTCGGTTGGTTCCCCCCGGATCGCATGGTTCCGGAATTTTCCCAGGCGGTGATGATATTGGGAGATGGCGAATACACGAAGACACCGGTGCAAACTCAGTTTGGCTGGCACGTGATCCTTCGGGAGGAATCTCGTGATTCCGCGCCGCCACCCTACGACAGCGTCCGCGACGTATTGAAGCAACAAGTCGAGTCGCAAAAACTGCAGGCGTATCTGCAAAGCTTGCGCGAAACACCGGCTGAGTAGATTCGAGTTAACTTAATTCAGACGTTTTGTTCAGTTTTGGGCGCCAATCGGCGCCCTTTTCTTTTGTAGAATTTGAACTGTGAAACGGGTCACACCTCTACTCAAAACACGCACCTAGTATAGCTCGCGAGTCATCCCTAATCGCTCGGGGATGGCTCCTCCAACCCTCGCATCTCCCTTCACAGGTTGATACGAGAAACTAAGTCGGCAGGGACGCCGACTTTTTTTTGCCCGCGTTTTGTGCAGGCAAAAGAAAAGGCCACCGAAGTGGCCTGTTCTTTTGTTCATTGAAAGGACGCGCGATCTCTCGCGCTCGACTCACGATGAGCGAAATCAGAGCCGTCCTTTCGAACGAATCGTCTTACCGCGCCTCGACAGTCCAATCAGAGACCATCACTCCGCCGTCGCGTGGACGAATGCCTGAGAAGCTCCACATGGAGCCTGCAGGCGCATCGCCATTCCCGAGACTGGACGTGTAGTCGATCGTGAGGTCGCCTAGCTTGGCGGTGCCTGCAGCTTCATCAACCGATGTCAGCATGCCGGTCACAAACACCTCGGTAGCGCCTGGAACATACGATGTACCCGACACGGCAACATCGTCTGCATACAGCCACCCAGGTGATACGACAGAGCCCTCGACAGAGACGTAGTCGCCGACTTTCATACCGGCCAGCATGCCGTCTGAAGCCATTACGATCTGCCCCATCGATTCGAACACGCCATTGACCATGTCGATCCTGTCGACTGGGCCGGCGAGGACATCACCTCCGGAGATTCCGTCTACGTCGCCACCAGAAATTCCGTCAACATCGCCGCCGGAGATTCCGTCTACGTCGCCACCAGAAATTCCGTCAACATCGCCGCCGGATATACCGAGGATGTCACCACCAGAAATTCCGTCAACATCGCCGCCGGAGATTCCGTCTACGTCGCCACCAGAGATCCCATCA
>Ga0209456_10000824_pt1 | contig 15722 bp, 15 predicted proteins | sample COG_11_FD_184755 | JGI IMG/M metagenome (GOLD analysis project Ga0209456, IMG submission 184755) | Pelagic marine sediment microbial communities from the LTER site Helgoland, North Sea, for post-phytoplankton bloom and carbon turnover... | ecosystem: Environmental > Aquatic > Marine > Neritic...
GGCATCTGATGTGATTTTAACTGATGACAACTTTGCATCAATCAAGGCAGCAGTGGAAGAAGGAAGACGAATCCTTGACACTTTAATTAAATTCATCACGTGGACACTTCCTACAAGTTTTGGAGAGGGATTGGTCATATTGACATCTATCTTCTTAGGTCTGCTCATGCCAATTTTGCCAGTTCAGATTTTGTGGATCAATATGGCTACGGTCCTGGCATTGGGAACGATGCTCATTTTTGAGCCAAAAGAGTCAGATGTGATGAAACGCCCTCCAAGACAACCAAACTCCCCAATTCTCACAAAGGATCTTTTAATTCAGATAATTATTGTCAGTACATGCATCCTAGTTTCAGCATATGGCTTGTTTGAGTGGGCCCTAAAAGATGGCGCTTCGTTAGAAGAGGCAAGGACAATTGCAGTGAATACAATTGTAATGATAGAGACATTTTATCTGTTTAATTGCAGATCTCTGACTAAATCAGTTTTGAGAATGGAATTTTTTTCAAACAAGTTAATTTTCCTTGGGGTTGGGGCAATGATTCTGCTCCAAATTGTTTTTACGTATATTCCTGTCATGAATGAAATTTTCCAGAGTAAACCTATTGAGTTAGATTCATGGTTGAAAATAATTGGGGTGTCTCTTGTCACATTTCTAATAATTGAAATAAAAAAATTTGTCAGTAATAGAGTAAATTTAAAACAAAAAATAGTATCACATAATTAGAATATGATATATGGATCTGCTTGTTGTGCTTTTCTAAAAATCCATAATTGGAACCTTTTGAAAGATTTGATTAAATATGGATGATCTCTAAATTCTTTAGATGAGAAAATCCCTTTACATGAACATTCTGGTGCCTCTTGACGGCTCAAAATATTCAGAAAAAGCACTTTTGCATGCATGTGACATGGCAAAAAACTATCAATCTCGGCTGATACTTTTGTATGTTGTAGAAAAATTAATTTCCATTAATCCATTAGATAGAAAAGCATATCTTGAAATGTTAAGAAAGGTTGGAAACGATGTTTTGGTAAAGGGAAAGAAAACTGCTCTCAAGCAAGGAATTGACTCAAAAATAGTCATAAAGGAAGGAAACATTGCAAATGAAGTCATAAAATTAGCAAAAAAAGAACAGTGTAATTTGATTATTGTAGGAAACAAAGGCCTAGGTGCGACGGCAAGATTTTTTCTTGGAAGTATTTCAAACAAACTTGCAAATAATTCGCCTTGTTCTATTCTCATTGTAAAGTAAACAGACAGTAATAATTAATTTAGAATTTACAACCGTTGAATCAATTTCTAAATTATTTTTGTCTTGGTAGTTAAACTAGTCCAATCTTATCACATTTGAAAATATAGAATCTGTTTTTAACACAGATTAAGAAAAAATGGATATCTTGACCAATGCAACAGACATAATCACAGTAACACCTGACGTTTCAATTAATGACGTTCTTCGAAAAATGCAGTCTAATTTTATTAAGCACATCATAGTAAAAGCAAATAACAAACCAGTAGGCATTGTAACTGAACGTGATATTGACAAATTTCTAGAAAAGGACAAGACTGCAAGAGCACTTGAGGAGATATCCATAGAACAAGTAATGGAAAAAAATATCATCACCGTAATTGATGAAACAAGTGACTGCCTAGGTCAAGCTGCTCAACGCATGCACACATTCAAAATTGGCTCAGTTATCATAGTTGATTCAAATGAAAATCTGGTAGGGATGATTACTAAAACAGACATCACTAAGGTGTATGGAATAGTCTATGGAGCAAAATTCAAAGTAAAAGATCAAATGAGTAAAAAAGTATTCACATGTAGAGAATCAGACTCGCTTAGGTTCGCACTAAACATGATTAATGAAAATAATATATCAAGACTGGTAGTTACTAATAACAATGGAAGACCAATTGGTGTGATAACATCTAACGACTTTCTAGTACATAGATCATATATTACAAAAGACAAAACTAGAACACGTGAGCATCTGCTTTCTGCGGATTCAGAAAGTATGTGCGTCGGTGATCTTGTAAGTAAGGATCTACTTGCCGTAAATCTTGAAGAGGATTTATCTGTTGCAGCTCAAAAGATGGTTAAAAATCACATACATGGAATACCAGTTATTGATGACGCAGACAGATTGGTCGGCGTGGTAAGTAATTCAGATATTGTAAGGGCTTTTGCTAAAGTTCCATTAACCAAAGAACTTTTAGAAAAATATTCAGAATTATACTAATATGTAATGTGATCATGATAATGTTAAATTGATGAGCAATTATCATTAATGGGAATCATAAATCACACAAATAATTCCACTCACAATATTTTTCTGTGACAAATTGATTTTTCATTGGAACGACTAACGATATCGTGCATTCAAAAAAAAGATTTTCAGCGATAATTTTTTTAAAAAAATAATGTCATACACCATCACAATAGACAGAAAAAAATAACAGAAAAAATAACATAACAGCATCTGTTAAAAAAATGAATCAAATAGCATCAAAATAAAGATTATTTATTAAAATCAGATTTGTTGAATTTTAACATGTGATCTTTTATAGCTATTTCGGATCCTTTTTTCATATAGTAAGGGATCTTTTTTTCTGAAAATAGTCGCACATTTATTTTTGCGTTATCTTCCAGGGCCTGATAAACATCCAAATCAGAGTTACCCTTGCTGATTTGCTTCCATGTGTCCTCTAATTCACAGTAAACAAAATTGACGTACGTAGTGGTTGGTTCAGCCATTCTTATTTGAGGTTCAGGTACGCCGTAATTTTAACCAAGTTATTTTTTTGAATTTTATAGGATACATACCAATGTTTTTTTTTTTCAGTAGACAGAACGGGTCACAATCAACACATGATTCATTTGTTGGACTCAGGATGTGGAATAATGTTCGCCTAAATCACACTGACTGTTCCTGTCATCCATGAATATAATGTGCAAAAATAATTTCATTTTCCTAATTTTTTAAATGCGTATGACCAAGCATTCCCTGTTTGAATTAATTCAACAAAATAATTTTCAAAAGGAGATTTACAGAAAATGACTTATCAAATCGTTTGTAGTCGTCACCCAAAGCTGTTCTGGAAACCTGTCAAATATTCCCCTTGCATATTTTTGACCTTGTTTTTTACTGCTTGCACATGCGTCCATGACCACTATCACATAGTATCCCAAATGAATTGCATCCAATACGCTTGAAAGAACGCAATAATCCGTCTCAACTCCCGTAAAGATCAAGATTCTTGCGGATTTCTTTTTTATTATCGAGTGAAAATTGCCTGCCATGAATATTGATGCTGATTTTTTTCTACTGACGACGACAGAATTTGGAACGTATGGAATAAAATCATCAATCAAATTCAATGCGTCGGTTCCAAGAATACCCGGAGTAATTTTTTGATTTATTCTATAGTATGTCTGCCACGAATCCCGTTCTTTTTGCCAATTATTGGGAGGTGAAAAGCGAGTAAATATCACATTTTCTATTCGACTATTTTTAATTAGTTTTTCAATATTTGGAATTATGGATAATAGTTTTTCATCCATCCAAGGAGATTTTTTTTCAGTCAAGAATAATTTTTGCATATCCACAACGACTAGTGTTATTTTTGAACTATCCTTTACATCTGTATGCCATTCAGGTTCAGTAAAAACTTCATTCATAGTGGTATTTATTTTTCACACTAATGTGTATGTGTAATGTCAAACTTCTTTTTCTTTGTGACCAAATGTGGTTTTCTTTTTACGACTGATGTGTCCAGGACTCTATCGTTAATCTATTTTCATCATGAATAACAAACTAGGATCAGTTGTATATTTTTTAACTTTTAATTATCAACCATCATAATACTCATTAAAGTATACACATAAGATTACAAAATACTGGAATTTCCATCCTATGCAGACCCATACATCAAAGAAACGGCAAAGGCCGGAGACGCTAAAGCTGAAAAAATTTGTAATATAATAAAAGATGACAGATAAAAACATGCAGAGATGTTAAAGAAACTGGTTATAGTAGGGGTAAAAAAACAATAAGTTCTGGCGATTTTTATTTTTTTATAAGCCAAACACAGAATAGTTTGTCATGATAGTAATCGTTTGTGGGTTACCCGGTATTGGTAAAACCACTTTTGCAAAAAAACTTGCCCCATTGATCAATGCCACTATTTTGTCCACTGACAAAATCAGAAAGGATCTGATTTCGTCACCTACATATGAAAAAGATGAACGAAGACTCATTTATGATATAATGATACTATTGGCAAAATACCTACATGATTCAGGTACAAATTGCATACTCGATGCTACTTTCAATAGAGAAGAGTCCAGAATAGAAATTAAGAAAAAACTAGGAATTCGGGATAAGGATTTTTTTGTAATCGAATGTGTGTGTCCAGAAAACATCATAATCTCTCGCCTAAAAGAACGGAAAAATGACTATTCAGATGCAGGTATTGAAGTTTATCAAAAAATGAAAAAAATCTACGAGTCTGTAAAAGGAAAACACAATAAAATTGATACTACTTTGGATCCTGAAAAGAACGCAAAATTAATTTCAACTGAAATATTTGACGCAATAATAAAATAAGTGCCTATTTTGTATAAATTCTGTCAAAAGTCATGTTGTTTTAGACTATGTGAGTAATAACTTTAAATCAATACAACAAATTTCAATATAAAAAAATAATCAATGATAAATGAAAATAAAACAATTACCAAAAATACATCTAGTTTTCATTAAATACATGAAGAGTAATTTTTAAAGATTGTTGTTAGTTTGTTACTTCCTCGTTGTTTTCAGAACCACAATGAGGACAGTTATGTCTAATGGTCATTCCACCTTGTCTAGAAAATACGTTAGAGCAATTTGTGCACACTCTGAGATCCGATATTTTTACCATATCTTGAATTATGTTTTATTGATTAAAAATGTAATCCACAGTAATCCACTACCTAATTTATTATGTTTTATAATCTTGAATTAAAATTAATTATTTCACTATCGTTACAGGAATTTTTGATTTGTTGATAACATAATTGGCAACACTGCCTAAAAATATTTCAAGTTCTGGATCTGGGCCACGAGAACCTGTAACAATCATTTCAACATCGTGGTTTTTAGAAAAAGTGATAATTGCCTTTCCAATATTACTGCTGACTTTAACCACACCGAAAAATGGCACCTTATTTTTTTGTGATGCCTTTTCTGCTTGCTTGATTATCTCATTACTCCTTTGTTTTATTTTATGTATTATGAGTGATTGAGTTTCCAAAAACATTGGAGGGGAACATACATTCAGTCCAATTACTGATGATCCTGATTGTTTCGCAATCCCTAATGCAAATTTTAAGCCTCGAAGAGAGTTTTTTGATCCATCCAAAGGCACCAAAATTTTGTTTAATGTTTTGTTGGTCAGTGAAAAGTTGTAGCGTTGGCCATTATTTAGAAAAATAGCTTAAACTCAAACATGATAATGAAAACCATATTTCATCAATGTTATAAAAGACAATTCCATATCAAAATAACGTATAATGCAACTTAAAGTAAAAATTCTTAACATTGATTCAGGCGGTAAACCATTTATATTTTTGAATGACAAGGATGCTGATGAATTAAACATCAATGCTTCTGAACGTGTAACTATTCAGACAAAAAAGAAGATTACTGCAATAGTCAACATATCTGCAACCATTGAAAGAGGATTTCTAGGTGTAAATGAAGAAGTTAGAAAAACACTTTCATTAAAACAAAATTCCAGAGTAGATGTAGATATTACCCCGTTTCCAAAATCCCTTCAATTTATTCGAAACAAACTTTCAGGAAAAAAGTTACTGTATTCAGAAATACATGAAATTGTAAAAGATTTAGTTGATGGCCACCTCAATGAAAATGAAATTTCAGCATTTGTGACTGCCTTACATATTGACAAAATAGATCTAGACGAGGCAACAAGTTTGTCCCGTTCAATGGTGGATACAGGTAAAACGCTCAAAATTGACAAGAGAGTCATTGTAGATAAACATAGTATAGGGGGAGTTCCCGGAGATAAAACGACATTATTGGTAGTTCCAATAATCGCATCAGAAGGATTCACCATTCCAAAAACATCTTCAAGAGCTATTACTTCAGTTGCAGGAACTGCAGATCGCGCAGAAGTTTTGATGCCTGTGGAATTCACAACAAACAAGATGTTACAGATACTCAAAAAATCAAATGGATGTATTGTATGGGGCGGTGCAATCGAATTAGCTCCTGCTGATGATATATTTGTGAAAACAGAATTTTCTCTTCATATAGATCCATTACTTTTGCCTTCAATCATGAGTAAAAAGAAAGCAGTTGGTGCAACTCATCTTGTTATTGACATTCCAACTGGAAGAGGTGCAAAAATGAAAACGACTGGCGAGGCAGATCTTCTAGCAAGAGACATTATGGAGCTTGGTCGTAGATTGGGAATTCATACTCACTGTATAGTTACTTTTGGCGAACAACCAATAGGGAATACTGTAGGTCCAGCACTGGAAGCAAAAGAGGCACTGGAGGTTTTGATGAATCAAAAACACGTTCCTGATCTTATTGACAAAGCATGCAATATTTCTGGAAGTATATTTGAATTATTAGGGAAAAAAGACGGTTATTCGCTTGCAAAAAAAATACTTGAATCCGGCAAGGCAGAACAAAAAATGCGAGAAATAATCAAGGCGCAAGGCGGGAACCCGTCAATACTTCCAGAAGACATCCCAATTGGAAAATACTCGTTGTACATTCGTTCTGAAAAATCTGGGCAAGTCCTATGGATGGAAAATAGAATTATCGTAGAAATAGGACGTGCAGCAGGCGCTCCAAAAGATAGAGGTGCAGGAATTGTATTTAATAAAAAAAATGGAGATCCTGTAGAAAAAGGAGAGTTGTTGTTTACAGTATATGCTGAAAAATCTCACAAACTTGATAGAGTAAAGTACATTCTTTCCACACAATCTCCGTTAGGAATAGGCAAAAAATCCGACATGTTAATCCACACAATAACTGAATCTCCAGTAGTGGAAAGAACATTTGTAATTGATAGATGATTGAAAACTAAATGTTACAAAAAATCATCATTTCCAATTCTGGATAGATTTAGAAATAACACCTGATAAATCAATTTTTGAAAACTTCCCTTCAATTGAGTTTGTTCCTATGATTTTTGTAACTCCCGCTTTTTTGATCTTTCTTTCTGCATCCCCCACAAAAACAGGATGTGTACATACTACGTACATCTTTCTAAAATTTTCTTTTTTAAGAAATTGGATTATCTTTAGAACGCTTCCGCCAGTAGACACCATATCATCAAAGAATATTATATCCTGTCCTTTGGAAAATTTTGGGAATGGTGGTTTGATAGTCAATCCTCCTGTTTTTCTATTTCTTTGTTTATTTATGGCAACAGCTGTTGCGTCGATATATTTTGCAAATTTTTCTGCATTTGATTTCCAAAACATATCAGGGGATATAACAAGAGGGTTTTTCAGATTACATTTTTTGAAATACTCTGCAAATAAGGAAATTGCAGAGATATTCTTTGTGGGCAATTTAAAAAAACGGAGAGCGTTTGGACTGTGAAAATCCACTACGATTAAGCGTGTTGCACCAGCTGCTCTAAATAATTTTGCAATAACTGAAATTGTTATGATCTCTCCCTTGAGAAATTCTTTGTCTTGTTTGGCATATCCCATATATGGCACTACTGCAATCACGTTTGCAGACATTTCACGGGACTTTGAAATTAATGACAGGGTTTGAACAAGATTAGAATCCACAGGCGGGCCTATGGAAGATACGACGATGATTGTTCCTTTGTCTACATGTTCTGAAATGGTGAGTTTATTTTCTCCATCAGCGAAAACTTTCAATGTTACTTTTAGATATTTTGCTTGTAGCTTTTTTGCAATCTTTCTTGCTAAATTTTTAGAGGCAGGGCTTCCAATAACAAAATAATCATTCATCAACAATAATGGAATTTATTTTTCTTATTAGTATTATTTTTTTATAATCCCAAGCAAACAGAAGATACAACATCATAGTAAACATTCAGTGTAAATTTGGTTTCGAAAATCATCTTTCCTGCATTATTTTCGATCTTTTGGGCGAACCCACTACATTTGAAATCCATATAGCAGGAAAAGGAGTCTAGTTATCTCGTTATTGAGAATCATATCCCGTCTTTAAATCTAAAAATTCTCAAAATATTGCACTTGAGAAAATGAATTTGGATTATGTTTGTAGCATTAATAATAATTCCATTACAATCAATTGTATTTGCCGAGTCATCTTATGACATTAACATCCCTTCTGGTTCTGCTGACAGGATTCCCCATTTCATTGGTCAAGTGAGAAAGATGGCGATACCTCAGGATTTATTGAGATCATCATAAATGATACAGTTATTTGGAAGAACGGAGACATGGATATCCATACTGTCACTTCTGGAACCCCCCTAAATGGACCTGATGGAATATTTGATATCGGTGAGATTGGTCCAGGGGAATTCTTTGTACAAAAGTTTACAGTAGGAGAGTTTCCATATTACTGTACTCTTCATCCGTGGAGAACAGGTCTTGTAAGTGTAGTTTCCGGTCATAATTATCTGCCTAATGTTGGCTCTGACTTTGGAGATGGTGCCAATGTCTTTGATTTGGAATACAAGTTCAATCGATTAGTTGACCGTGCAAGCATCGATGAAAGTACAAAATCAATTTCTTTTGAATTAAAGGGAAACACAATAAACGATGATAATACACTGACTTTGTTTCTTCCATCTGCTTCGATCAGCAGGATATCTTCGGTATCTATCGATGAAGTCATAACAGAAGAATTTACTCAGGAATTCGAAGATGAAATTACTGTACTGGTAATCAATGAAGTTCCTTCTGATGCAAAATCAATCACCATAACTGGAACCACAATAATTCCAGAATTTGGAACAATTGCTGCAATGATTTTGGCAGTTGCAACAGTATCAATAATTGCAATTTCTGCAAGATCAAGACTTGGCATCATACCAAGAATCTAGACAAATTGTTTTTTTCTTAAAGAGAAAATCCTAATGGTGCAAAATCTTTGGAGGATTGCAGTTGTACGACCATTATAAAATAGAAAAAAATGAGAATATCGAAAACAAATACTGATGTCAGAAGAGCAGTTACTGCGATGTATTTATGAAAATTAATGAGTTAAGATGCCCTTGCTGTTAATTGAAACGGCGTAAAAAATCAAGAGTAAAAGATGCAATAATTAGATTCTGGCCTATTAAGAATTGAATCTATTTTTTAAATCTGTCAACCATTTTTTAAATCCCTTTATCTGTGATTTTTCAAAATCAGTTATCGGTAATTTTTTAAACATATTGTTCTCTTTTAGCGTAGTCATGCCCCCTTAAAGAACATATTTCCTATTCTTATATTTTGATCAAAATCTGATTAAAAAATAAGAACTATTCACATCACAATAAATATTCGTATCCATTTCATACGCTTGTCTGATTTTAGATTCATTCGTCTCTAAAACAACTAAATTTGGCCATGATTATGTTGTTTTAACTAATCCGATAAAATCCTCTATCGGAATTTGTTTCGTTAATTATGTGATGTAAATACAATCTAGGAACTTTTTCTACTCTGACTATTCTAATATTTTTTAGATCTTTTTGTAAATAAACATAATGTCAATCATCAGGTTCTCTCTCAACAAAACCATTACTTTCTAAAAGTTGTCGGATTTGTTTCCAACTTAACTCAGGATAGTCAGCAATTCTAACCAGGTTATTTTTTTATTGTTGTTAACAGGTTAATTTATGTTGTTTTCATGTATAAGAAATACGGTAAATCTGTAAGAAGAAGAAGATATTTGAGATACTGTGCAATCACTGACCTTTCTGACTATTATGAGAGAAACATGAAAAAGTCCTTTTCATTGTTGATAATTAGTGAACATTTTAATTAATTCAGAAATTTTTTAAAATACATGGCAAAAAAACCTGTAAAAAAACTAGCATCAACATCATCAAAATCAGGTCTTTCTGAATTTGACAGAATTTTTGACAATTTTAGAAAAGACATGGAAAAATCATTTTCTTCCTTTCCGAGGATAGATTTTTCATCCTTTCCAAAATTGCACGATACTGGCTGTGATGTGATTGATGAGGGCAATCAGATTCGAATGAAGATGAACATGCCAGGTCTGAAGAAAAACGAGATCAATCTCAATGTGACAGACAATTCAATTGAGGTGACAGGGGAGCACAAGGAAGAGGAGAAAAAGAAGAACTTTTTGCGAAAGGAGAGACACAGCATGTCATATTACCAGACCATCCCGTTGTCTGAAAAGGTAATTCCCGGAAAGGTAAAGGCAAAACTAACTGATGGTGTCCTGGACGTGACTCTTCCAAAGAGCAAACCAACACTTACACAAAAGAAAAAGGCTGTCAAGGTGCAGTAATTTTTTTTATTTTTTTAAATTTGTTATTCTAAGATATTCTCTTGTATGTCTGGTGAAACTCCGTGTACAGTGTATGTGCGATGTTTTGCAGGTGGATTACTTCGCTGAGATTCTTCTTTCCCCTCGAGATCTTCCGCATTATTGTCATGCACTTGTTATTTTTGACGGAGTTTGGCTCCTCAGCATCAATCCACATCCTAAAGCAGTCCTCAAAGTCCAGGCAGAATTTCAGAATTATCACTTCCCAGTCATCCGTTGTCCTTGGTATTCCTATGAATTCTGCGAGCTCCTGAAACTCATTTTTTTGGTCTCTTAGTAACAGGTTGAGGGATTTCCTGACCTTTTTTCGTCATATCCGTCAATCAGGCCGATTCTATCCATGATTTGTTTTTTGTAATCGATGTTAAAAACGGATTCTACGTTTTCAGATGTGTTAACAATGGATTAATTTAATTGCAAATACTGCAACTTAAAATCATGCGAGATGATGTGTTCTGTCATTGTGGTTCTTGCGGACATGAAAAAGTCGATGAGTGTTACGCAAAACAATGCTCATGTTGCCTGAGTGATCATCAGGGTGCGTTTGGAAAAAACATGTGATTGAGATCAAAATTGAAGAAAACTTAGACACGTTGATTGATTCAAAAAATATCTTATTGTACCAGACTGACTTTTGACTCTTTGTTTTGACAGTTTGTATGAATTAGATCTTCGGTATATTTTAGACAGTGCTTGCATTGAAATTGTATTGGCTGGCTACAAGCATCACAGTGTTTTTTCACTGACAATGCAAATCTGTAGTTTCTACACGAGTCTATTCTCATCAAGTGTACGATATCACACATACATCATTTAAACAATGTGGAAATTAGAGACAGATAATTAGTTTGATCTAATTTTCATATTATTTTTAAATCCCGTTGTGAACATAATGTCTCATGGAAAACAAGTCCTGTAAAATTTGCAACTCTAAACTCGAAGTGGAAAAAAGATGTAAAGTATGCGATGAACCAACAAGACTTTTCTGTCACACTTGTGAGATGATGGCAGAAAAAAGAATGCATCCAGCATGCATGGTAATGGATATCAATTCAATGCTGGTGCAGACTCACTCCCACTAAAATTATTTTTTTTAATTTTTTAAGGGGGATATTCCTCACGGTATTTGGTATGATGTCAGGATCCTCAAGACCAAAAGAAGGAGATGATACTTGTCCAATATGCAACAAGGAAAAAGGCAAACACACCAATGAGGAGATATTGTCATGTTCTAGAAAAATGACAGAGATTGAGAAAAACAAAACAGGCAAAGTAGGAATGGAGTGAATTTTTGAAATTATTTTTTTGTATTTCTTGCAAGCCATTTACTTACTATTTCATGAACAAGCTCTTCGGGCTCCATTGCTTTTTTAGTTGATGCTTTTGCAAGTGCCTTGGCTTCAGGAGCTGAAAGACGAAGACGAACTTTTTGTTTTTGTTTGTAATAGTTTGCCATACGCTTGACTGCTGAATGCGGTGCTGTGGGATCTTCAGATAACGCATCAAGATATCGCTTTCTTGCAGCATGAGAATATTTTGAGATTGTCTTGGCCGTCTCAATTGCTTGAGTAACATTAGGCGAGATTTTTGATAATTGCACTGCCTCTCCTCTTGAGATGGTCTTTGGTACTAGTTCTTTGAGATTTTCTGGAATTCCTTTGAATCCCAGGTAGCTTCTAAACGTACTTTGGCTTATTCCCAAGGCCGACGCTGCCTTTTTGTTAGAACCGGTGGATTTTGCCAAGAAATTGCAGGCTTCAGCCATCTCTTTTGATGACATTTGTTTTCTGTGTAAATTTTCTATTATCGATACCGCTTGGGCATCTTCAAGTTGATATGGGTGTTGTACCACAAGTACTGGAATGTTTCTTGCACCTATTTTCTTGAGGGCATTGAGTCTTCTCTGACCAGCTATTAGCTTGTATTTTCCATTTTTATCCTTTTGAACAATTGGAGGATTCTGCAATCCTTCTCTCTTGATGCTCTCTGCAAGTTCTCTTATGCCTTCTTGATCTAGTGATCGTGCTTCTGCTTCATCCCAAATCTCTACATCTTTTATGGGGACTGTCTTTATTTTATGAGAAAATAATTCCGCGGTTTTTGCCAATTGTTTATCATCATATTTTCTCATTAAAAGAATTTTTTAAAAATTTCTTAAAACTATTTGATTAAAAATAGCTTGTATCATTATAACTAAGATTAAACTTCCATCACAAAATCATGCGAAAGGCAAACTTGAACAGATCTTAAAACACTGCAACTAAGCAAGAGAATAATTGTCAATTTCCAATATGCTGACAAATAGGAATCAGAGTTTAGGAAAATTACTCTTTGACTCATCTACACGAATGGTATTGGCATTGCGGTTGGATTTTGCTGATGTGGGTTTTTTTAGCTTGATTACTTACATCCAGTAGGAAATGAAAGGTGTAGATCTTATGAAAGGGAACGTTGTTTGGATAGTATTAGCAAGTCTGTTTTTGTATGCCGCATTGATTTTATTTTCAGATGTTGGTAAAGTTTCTGATCATTTTATTAATATTAGGATCGAGATGGTTTTTTTGGTTTTTGCCATCGTTATTTCATCCCACATCCTGAAGATTTTCCGTCAAAAATACCTGCTTGAGAGGGTCAATGAGAAAATACTGTTAAAACAAAATTTGATTGTTTACCTAGCTGGTTTGGCGTTGGTTTTTACACCAGGCGGAGTTGGGGTCTTCATAAAATCCCACTTTCTAAAACAAAAGTTTGGCATCAAAAACAGCAAATCATTTCCAGTTATTTTTCTAGAACGTTATCATGACCTGTTTGCGGCTACAACCCTTATTCTGGTTAGTCTTTGGATATCATTTAGTTGGATATCTGCAACTTTGGTGGCAATCTCATTTTTTCTGCTGCTGGTGGTGTATCTTGTAATTACCCGCTTGGATGTATTCTCTTTTGTACGTGACAGACTGTTAAAAATAAAATTCCTGACAGAAAGATTACCTGAAACAGGTCCCAACGAATCATTTTTTATTTTGACCAGACCTATAGCCATGATCAAGGGGTGGTTGATGAGTGTGGCAGGGTGGAGTTTGGACTCATTGGCAGTGTATGTGGGGTTCTTGGCATTAGGCGTTGATCTGGGATATGTTCTGACATCTCAGATCTATCTCACCTCATTAGGATATGGGGTTTTGTCTTTGATACCCGGAGGAATTGGTGTCACTGAAGGAATCGCAGATTACTTGCTAGTGCAGCAAGGGATGACTATTTCGGTCGCATCATCGCTAGTCATATTTACACGACTTGCAACAATATGGTTTGCAACAAGTGTTGGGATGATTTTTACTCGTTTTGCATTAAAACAAAAAGATAACATTCCATGAATTGGTTTGATAGCCACATTGAAAATAAGAACATCTGGAGTATTTGAGACCCAATCCTTCAAACATGTTCCAAAAATAATTCCAGATTACACTACTTAGTTCCACGTGGATGCATTATTTGCCTTACTAACTATATCCCCATACAGATTGTGCCCCCAACACAATTTGAACCAAGTTACTTTTAGATTTCAAGTATAACAAGAAGCATTAAAAATTTGCAACCGACGTAAGGAATTTCTATTTTTAGGCTTTATCGATAAAAATAGAAATTCCCGTGATAGGCGTAAATTTATGACGGCCCTCGTAAAGTTTTAGATCTTTGAATTTGATTTTTCTTTAATGATAAAATTAGAAAAACTCAGAGAAAATCTAGAGTGCAATGTAGTAGAACTGAAAGAAGCATGGGATGAATTTGAGAAACAACGTAAAGCCACAAATGTAAACGGTGATTCTCTTGAAAAATCCTACAGAATAGTATCCTAGTCAAACTAATGCTCGAAGTAGTTTCCAAATCAAATGATGCTTTGGATGGATACAGTGTCTATGCTGCAGATTTGGAGAAAAAACTGAAGATGCATTCAAAGAAAAATGACTCTAAAAGAAAGAAAATGAAAAATGATTTTTGAGGATCAATTAACAATGTTAAGTGTCATGCATGTTTTTATCACTGGCATGATCCTGACCTTCTTGAGAATTACATTTTGTAATGACTCTTCATCGGATGACTCTAACTTGCATATGACATCATACAGACCAAACACCACATCAGCTTCTTTAACTTCAGGTATGCTACATAGATTTTTCAGTGTTGGGTACTCGTCACCTTTGTTGCAATGTATCATCAAATATGCTTGAGATGAATTGGTCTCACTATCGGATGTTTTTGGTTTTAGGAATAATTCTTCGGATTCTGCACGTGTCATTGTCATGGTTGATTTGATTTTAGGTAATTTTCTGACGATTTTTGTAATTGTCTCTTGGATTTCTTTTTCTGAATCCAATTCTATGTGTACAATTAGATCATATAGTCCTAGAATTCCATGTGCTTCTTTAACTCCTTTTATTTTTTTCAAGGATTCGATAACATTTGTTTCTGATCCAATCTCACAGGTCATCACCACATATGCTTTAGCCATTTTTACCGTTTCTTCCTAGATTTTTTAACATCAAGTGACTATGACTTATTCAAATAAAAGATTTTCACGATTATGAAAATCCTTTGCTTTCTATCGACGATTAGTTTTGTAATTGATGGGGCGAATTATGGAAATCTTCCTTCATCGATTAATGCTTTATTGTATCAAAGTATTTTTTCATTAATTGTAAGACTTCTCTGATTTTCATTCCAGACTCCTTCAACACCATGAGCATAATTTTTTCTTGTTTGAACGGTTGTTAAGTAAAATCTACAGTTCTTTCTTTGGTAGGGGTTTGGTTTCTTCCGTTTCTGCTTTTGGTGATTTCTATTGTGGTTTTCTTCTTCCTATATGGAATTCATCCAATGACATTTCTGAGCTTGCAGGATGCCCTGGAGAATAGTTTTCTATAAAATTATCGGAAGAAGCCACAGAGTAAATTCCAAAACCTGCTATTCCTAACCTAACTGCCAGTACCATCAGAAGAATAGTTTTTAGCATGATTTGTATTGGAATTCTACTCTCAAAGACTGCTAAGATTGATTCTCAGATTGTGATTTTTTATTGGGATACTCTCATCAGCCCTTCTTTGATCATGAACTGAATTCCCTGTACAAAGGACCCATCATCAATGGAGCCTTCAGCCCACCAACCAGCATTATTTTTAATCCAT